>ERZ802827.627-NODE-627-length-18533-cov-11.5991_pt1 | contig 18533 bp, 16 predicted proteins | sample MGYA00345652_ERZ802827 | MGnify/ENA primary metagenome ERZ802827 (study PRJEB30503, sample SAMEA104212372) | marine metagenome | biome: Westerlies Biome; feature: [SRF] surface water layer (ENVO:00010504) within the epipelagic zone...; material: water... | reverse complement strand
CTATTAGCACAGCTATTCTATTGAATTTATCTACCATCCTACCAACTGGAAGACTAAAAAGTATATAACTGATCATAAAGCCAGGACCTAATATTTGTCCCATTTGAATATCAGAAAGACCTAGATCACTTCGTATGGGATCAATCAAAAGATTGATCATCGCTCTATCTATAAAAGAAACAGTGTAAGTAATTAATAAAAGAGTAGTAAAAAACCATGCATAATTTTTACTAGGCCAACTTGTATGATCGTTCATGATTTCCCCCAAAAATAAAACCCGCTAAAATATAGCGGGCTTTACTCTAACTTCAAGTAACTAAATAAGTATATTTAAATCTATTTAGCCTCCCAACTTTTTACTAAGCTAAATAAGGATGTATTCATTACTTTTCTAAATTTCTTAGCTCTTTTAAGATAGTTTTTACCCTCAGGGCTTGAAAGGGAGCCATTTAAGTTAGAGAGAACACCCTCAAGTGTTGAAGAGCTTATTGCCACATAATGTGTTCTTCCTGTAACACCAGTAAATGTATCTGCAAAAACAATCATACTTCCATCAATTGAAGAATTCTCCATCATTTTTGTGACTTCGGTTACAAAAGTATTGGCATCTTTTGCACGTATATCAATGATCGCACCAATAGGATTAGTTTCTTCGTTACCAAAAGCTACTACTGGGGTACCAGCTCCATTCATAACCCATGTAACTGCTGAGTTCATATTCTCAAGCATCTGCAAACCTTCGCTTGACGATTGCACTATAGAATTTGTTTTCTCATAAGCATCTGGGCTATCGTGCTCACCGACCATACAATGAGTGAAATTATTCTCACCATTCAATTCAAATGCATAAAGACGATGCGTTGAGATACCCTCAGAGACTTGGGAATTGTAAAATGCATCAAAAGCTCCTATAAAATTATTTCCACTTTCTAAACTTGATGCATTAAAACAATAATATGCATGCATTGGCGCAGCACTTAATTGTGTTAAAGATAAAAAAGGTAACACAAGTAGGCTTAATATTAATTTTTTCATTTTTCTCTCCTATTTAAATTAAATTATTATGGACGATATAAAATTTCTTCTTGCATCAATGATGGTCCCATACATTGAGCAAATTCAGTTTCATAATCACGACGATCTTTCCAGCCACCATTCCTTTCAATCATCTTATTCTTCATAACTGTGTCAACGTTGGGATAAAGAACAATATGGGCAAAAGTAGGAAGATTTGCTCCCCCAAGGTGAGGAACGAAAGTTAGCCATCCTATAATTCCATTTGGATTCTCTGTTAAGTTTTTAGCAATTCTATTGTGCTCAATCATTAAGTCTTCAGCTTTTTTTCCTTCACGAATATTGCACCAATTCCATTCGGCATACCTCAAATCTGTTTTATTAAGAACGCCTTCATTAGCATAAAGGAAATTACCTGAAGCAGCTTTTACATAACAAGTTGCTACATCTGCCCACTCATTACGTAATTTTTCAGCATCTTTTTTGCTTAACCATTTATCCCAGGTTTTTCCAACATTTGGACCAATTAAAAATTCAATAAAATCATAATGAATTGGATTATTAAAATTTCCATTTGAATAAAATGGAACATGACTGACAACTGTTAGCTCAACATCATGTTTCTTTGTCCATTTATAAAACTTATCATTCAACGAATGATAGTCCTCCATGCTTTTTCCTTCATTTAATTTACAAACATTTGCATTTATTGCGAAAGGGGCATCACTTGAAATTCCTCCGCCTAAACTGCTATCTGCATAAACATTACTTGTGATTAATGAAACAATCATTAAGGCGCTAACTAGAAAATATTTTTTCATTATTTATCTCCGTTTTTTTATTATTATAATTTTATTGAGGTAAACGATTTAAAACTTGAACATCATAGAGTTCTTCACCTCTACATGATGCATATTGCTTTTCATAATCGCGATAATGTTTCCATCCGCCTTGAGCTATTGTTTTTTGATGCTTCATAGAAGATTTATTATCTGGAAATATTATAATATGAGCAAAGTCGCCTGGTGCACTTGCGCCTCCTAATCTTGGAATTATTGCTGCCCAGCCAATTATACCTTGGTCATTTCCCTCAAGATTCTTAGCCATATCTGCATGCTTTAACATGATCTCTTCTGCACTAACATCATCATTTAAAGAGCACCAATTCCACGTAACAACTCTTTCATCAGCTTTCTCTAGAGCTTTTTCGTTGGTCCATAAATTTACACCAGTCCCCATTTTAGGGTAACAATTTGCTGCAGCCTGCCAGCGGGCATTTAATTTCTGACCCTCTTTTGAGTCAAGCCATAAATCCCACGCTTCGCCAGAAACCTCATGTGAAGATCCTAAGATTTCAAGAAAATCATAAGTTAGCGGATTTCCAGTAGTACTATGCGAGAAGAGAGGGAAGTGTCGAACATAAAATGTTTCAACATCATTCTTTTTTGACCATTTCACATAATCTTCTGTTACTTCATTATACTCTTCTAATGAAACTCCATCATTCAACTTACAAACATTAACCTGAACGTTAGAAACATTTGGTAATTCTTGAGAATGCCCATCTGCATATAGTGACAAAGAATTAAAAATTAAAAAGATAAATAAACTAAACGTGATAATGATTTTTTTCATTACATACTATCCTTTTGCTAATAATTTAATTTAATTTTTAGGGCGGTTTAATACTTCATCAGAATACAACTCCTCGCCTGAGCAACTTGCATAATTTTCAGTATAGTCATAATAACCTTCCCATCCACCTGCTGCAAAAGCCTCTTTATATTCCATGAAGGATTCGACATCATCATAGATACCTAAGTGAACAAAATCACCAGGCGCTTGAGCACCACCGGTCACAGGGGCTACTATAACCCAACCGCTAAGACCGATGTTATCTTTTTCAAGTTCATCAACCATCATTGCATGTCTTGCTTGTAAATCCTTCATTGATACTCCATCTTTTCGTGAGCACCAATTCCAGCTAACTACACGATCATCATCAGAATCGAGAGCCTTCTGATCTAGATACTGAGGATAAGCGTGGCCCCATTTAACATAACAATCTGCAGCCTCTTGCCATTTTTTAGCTAATTTCTGGCCTTCTTTTGTGCCAAGCCATAAATCCCAAGCTTTACCTGTTGTACTATGCGGACCAGCAAGAATTTCTTGAAAATCAAATCCTCGATCAGATACAAAGTTATCATGAGGGAATAAAGGCATCTCTCTCGATACAAAAACCTCTACATCATTTTTCTTTGACCATTTAATGTAATTATCAACTGCATCAGCATAATCTTCCATTGATGATCCATCATTTAATTTACAAAAATTTACTTGAAAATTGAAATATGACATATCAGCATGATCGTCTGCTTTTAAATTGGATGTTGATGAAATAATAGCCACTAAAGCTACAAAACTTAGTAAAATTCTTCCCATAATTTACTCCCATAATAATTTGATAATAATAATAATTCTCAATAGCGTCTGTTAGATCATTTAAAAATGATACTTAATAAAATTATTAATTATTTAAAATGAAAGAACTTATACATAATTATGTGAATAATGGGGATAAGTTGAATAATTTTTAGTTATTGTTGCTAAACTTTAAATTCTAATTTCACAAATACATACAAATAGATCAATAATTTATTTTTATAAAATAATAAGAAAGGAACGATGAATGAAAAATTTAAGAAGAATTGTAACTGGGCACAACGAAAATAATAAATCAATTATTATGATTGATGGAAAACCATCTAGAACAATAGGTGAGGATGTCGGTGGATTATTTGAAGTCTGGAATACTGATGGAAAAGAAATAAACTCCTTTAGTAATGAAGATAAGGCTGATATGGACATAATTCTCTCACCAATAGAAAATGGAACTAAATTTAGATATTTTGCAATACACCCAACGCCAGATGGTATTCCTAAAGAGAAATTGGAAGCAGCAGCAGCATTAGCTTTTGAAAAAATTGGGGCCGCACATGAGCGAATTGATACCTCTAAGCATCACGCAATGCATCAGACAAAGACTATTGATTACATAATACTTCTTGAAGGAGATGTGACTCTTATTTTAGATGAAGATGAAGTTCGACTTCAGCCTTTTAATGTTGTTGTTCAAAGAGGAACTAATCATGCATGGGTTAATAATGGAACTGAACCCGCATTATTAATAGCTGTCCTTATAGATAGTGAATTTAAAAAAAATTAGAAATTATTTTGAATTATATTCTTTAAGTCTATTTTCTATATCATTTGGGTAAGTCCAATCTTCACCCATCACTTGGCTAACTTGAAGGTCTTGAGGAATCTTATTTAAACCTATTATTTTATCTACCTCTTGATGCCAATGATAAATTCTTGCCTCCTGATAACTTAGAGGAACGCCATCAAAGGCGTAAGAGTCTACAGCTTTCTGTATCCAGCCTCCAAACTGTAAATCCTCAGCCAAGACATCATTAAATCCTTGTATTTGAGAGTCCCATATTGCCGGTCTCTCCTCGCTACCCCAATCAGGAGCAATCCACATAACATCAAAAGTACATTCATTGATACTTTTGGGCCACCACATTAAAATTGGAAACCCTCTTTCAGACATAGGAGTTACTAAGTTTGGCATTAGGTTATAAGATTGAGTACAAGTCCTTGCTATGTAACCTGCAGTCTCTATTTCTGGTCTTGGGTCGTTATCGGAGGGATCAATACCTAATCTCTTTGAGGAATTTGGAATTGGGTGATAGCTAGTTGCATTGGGGTCTGAATCATTTGCACTTCCATAAACGGGTAAGTCTGGATACGACCTACTTGGAGCCACCATTCGACCATGTCCGTTAGAATAAAAAGTATTAACATTACCTCTATAGTCTAAACCCACGTGAACTGTTTTAGGGTGAATAGATTGGACATGATAAACCTCCATATTGGCCTCCATGGCAATCTTCCAATTACATTTTACATCATAACTATATTGATCCACGAGGCGAAGAGAGTCTAATTGAAATTCTTTAAATTCATCATAAATTGGTCCTAAGCTCTCCTTTAAACTTATAGCTTCTAGATCAAAATTTATAAAAATTAAATTTCCAAGAAGCTCAATTTTAATCTTATGAAGACTCCTACAACTATCATCAAAATCTACAAAATCTTGAGGGTCCCTTTTGCCGATTAAGTCACCATCATAATTATAATTCCAACCATGATATCCGCATACTAAACTTTTTGCTTGCCCATATTCTTCTCTAACAATAGCTGCTCCTCTGTGACGACACATATTGTAAAAAGCAGTTACTTCTTTTGAATTTTTTCTGACTAGAATTACTGGTTGTCCAGTCTTTTCCCATAGCTTATAACTTCCTACTTCAGGAATTTCATCCAAATGACCTGCCAAAAGCCATGTTTTTTTCCATAGATTTTCTTTCTCTAATTCATAAAAACCTTTATCGGTGTAGCGCTTACCTGGAAGATCAGGTAGTTTTGGAAAGCTTTTAGGCGGAGCCTCTCTTTGCCTTTCATATTCAATAAGATCTTTAATTTTTTCAATTTGAATCTGATCCATAAATACCTCTTCTTGTTATCTATAAATTAATTTTTAAACAATCTTTCCTGACCTAACATCAGTATAACCATTATTATCATAAACTACAGATCCATTAACAATTACTGCTTCATAGCCCTTTGAGTAACGCATATATCTGCTAGCCTCACCTGGAAAATCATTAACAAATGCTTCTTTGGAAATACCAACCTCATCAATATCAAATAACACTAAATCCGCTGCCTTACCATTTTGAATAACACCCCTATCATGTAATCCCCAATCATTTGCTACTTCTTGAGTCATACGATGAATAGCAGTTGATAAAGAAATCTTTTTTGTATCCCTTACATAATGTTCTAATAAATGGGTTGTATCTCCGGTACCGCAAAACTGTGTAATATGAGCTCCTGCATCTGATGCTCCAAAATGACATAATTCATTCATAATTAAATAAGAAACTGACTCCTTATCAGAATTAATAACATCCATTAATTGAAATTCTGTCTTCAGGTCATCAGCTAAAGCGATATCAAGAATAACCTGACCAATATCTTTGCCTTCTGTTTCACATATTTCGATCAAATACTTCCCTTTATAAATTTCATTTTGTTTAGAGTAGACATCTCCTACTTTCAACATAGGCAAAGCCGCGCTCATACCTTGAGCATTTTTGGCTTCTTCTATTAAAATTTTTTGCTTTTCATTATCTCCAAAGGATTTCTTCCTTTCATCAATTGGTAAGTCCATTATTGCTTTCCAAGTTGGCATTCCAAAAAGCAGCATACTTGTTTCAGATAGGCGCATATTTAAGTCAAAACACCTAGGCATTGTTTGTCCAAAAACCTTCGCGCCCCTATCCCTTTCTTTTTGAAGTGCCGCCATTATTTGTTCTGCTTTTGGCGCATCTGGTGTTGATAGTACTGGTTGAAAAGTACACATAATGCCAGTTTCTAAACTAATGTCTCCTAACTCTTCAATATTTTTTAATTGCGTCTCCATATCAATAAAGTATGGAACAACCTGCCAAACTCCTCTGCCTGTTTTAGTCGCTGCACGAGCAAGTTCAATCTTTTCCTTTTTGCATGAAAAACGGCTTGGAACTGGGTCAAAATTTTCATCAACATCTACATATGATGAAGAAACTCCTAGTGCACCATGTTCCATAGATTTTTCAACAATATCACACATCTCTTTTATTTCTTCATCGGTAGCTTTTCTTTTCTGGCTATCTTCACCCATCACATAAAGACGAACAGCTGAATGGCCTATAAGAGCTCCTACATTAATTCCAAGATTTGGCTTTATATGATCCAGATATTCTCCAAATGTCTCCCACGAAAAGGGGACGGCGGCATCAAAGGTTGGTTTTTTAATATCTTCAATTACTTGAAACATAGAAATAATTTTATCTTGGCCACCATTTTTTATTGGAGCAAGAGAAAGAGAGCAATTTCCTGTTACTACTGTGGTTACACCATGCTCTATAGAAGGGGTTGCATATCCATCCCAGCATAACTGAGGGTCAAAATGTGTGTGGATATCAATAAAGCCAGGCGCTAATATTTTCCCTTTTGCGTCAATCTCATTATTATAATTATTTTCAACATTGCCAATTTCCCTAATAATACCATTTTCTATGGCAACATCCCCTTTAAATGGTTCTACGCCAGTTCCATCCACAATGGTCGCATTTCGAATAACTAATGAATTTTCTGACATTAATCTTTCTCCCTTTTTATTATTAAAAGTATACTTTCCTAGATAAAAAAAATTGTCTAGGGTTATTATAAAATAATTTAGAGTATTAGAATGTTTCAATCAAAACGACCAATAATCCAAATAGCTTATGCAGTAGATGATGTAAAAAAATCAGCTGAGATTTGGTCTAAAAAATTCAATATAGGTCCTTTTTATATCAATGAACATATAAAGATATCCAATACATTAGTTAATATGAAAGAAGGCGAGTTTGATCATTCATCTGCTTATGGCTGGAGAGAAAATATGATGATTGAATTAATATGCGATCATAAAATTCAGGAATCGCCTCTTAACAGTAATCGTTCTGGAATTCATCATGTTGCATGGATTGCTCCTGATTTTGAAAAGGAAAAAGTACTTTTGGAGACTGATGGTTGTCGTGAAGTTCTTTCTGCTAATTCTGGACATAGAAATGGGATGAAATTTGCTTGGTTTGACCCTCAAAATCAAATGAATCATTTCTATGAAATTTATGAAGATACCGACGATATAAGAAACTTTTATTCCTTTTTATACGACGAATCTAAAAACTGGGATGGTCATAATCCTGTAAGGAATGTTTCAGATATTGGTACTTAATTTAGTCAAACTAAATATTGCAAATAAGAAATACTTATCTAATATTTTTCCAGAATTAAAAAAATATGGGAGAAAATAAATGAAATTAGTAACAGTTTTTAGTGCATCTGGACGGCCAGGTTTAGCACAAGTAAGACAGCTTTTATTGGCTGGTTATAAAGTTCGAGCAGTGACTAGAGAGAGCAAGAGATTAGAGCACTTTGATGGAATTGAGATTGTTTCCGCTGATTATAATGATCCAGATTCAGTTCATGATGCTTGCGTAGGTTCTGATACAATATTTTTTACCGCTCCCTCTTTTGAAGAGTCATATAAAGGAATGGATTTTTGTGCAACCGTTGGTACTTCAGCAAAAAAAGCTGGTGTGAGAAAAATTATTTTTAATACTTGTTGCTGGGGAAATGACGAAGAAGAGGTTGGCCAAGCCGGATATGATGCCAGTAGGCTAATGATTAATACACTTATGCAAGCAGGGGTTCCGACTACGACTTTTCGTCCTGTTATTTTTATGGACAACCTTTTAACTGATTGGGCTAGAAGAGATATATTAGAAAATAATATATACACCTATCCTCATTATCCTGATCTAGAGGCTAATTGGATTTGCTTAGATGATGTAGCAAAATTTATGATAGCTGCAATAGATAGAGATGATCTTATTGGAAGAAGAATAATAATTGGAGGAGAAGAAGCATTTGTTCCTCAAAGAGTAGCTGATATGCTATCAGGTCGTTTTGGTAAAAAGATAGAATATAAACAACTTCCCTTAAAAGATTTCTCAAAAAGACTTTTTGATATTTTCTATTCTGATGTTGAGGGAGCCGACGAGAATGCTTTCATTGAATCTATGTCAGATTTTTATAGATTTACAAATGAATCTGATTACCGACCTTTTAAAGTTGATATGGCGCCGGTATTAAAAGAAATTCCAATAAAATTAAAACCATTTAGCGAATGGATGAATGAAATAGATTGGAATGAGAAGATAGATACTAACGCAGGTTAACGAAAACTATCATTTACATAATCAAGGCCCTTGGACCCCGGACAAAGATCACTCTCTTTTAAGGTGTTCAAGGGCTTTTTATTGGAATTAATAGTATCGTGTAAGTCCATTTCATTTTTATCCAAATAAATTAGACCCGTAACAATTTTACCATCTTCTTGAGTCTCATTTAAGACTTTTAAAGAGTTTGATCTGCTGTAAGGATCATGGTCCTTATCTAATTTATGAAGAATCATTTTTGATCCATCATGAATTTGAATTTCCTTAGAAGATCCTTCGGCATATTTAACGGTAATTTCTTCTTTTTCAGGAATAACATCAAGATAACCAAGTGCCTCATTATGCTCACGAAAATATTCATAACTTTTTGTAGACTGAGCATGATTATTAAAAGTAACGCACGGTGAAACAATATCAATAAAGGCAAATCCTTTATAACTTAAAGCCGCTGTCATCAATGGTATTAGCTGATCTTTATCACCTGAAAAACTTCGAGCAACAAATCCTGCTCCCAATTGAATAGCTAAAGCCGCTAGATCGATAGATTCGAAGGGATTATCTTCTCCCTTCTTACTCTTAGAATTTTTATCATTGGTGGCAGAAAACTGACCTTTTGTGAGACCATATGTTCCATTATTATCAACTATATAGAGCATATTTAAACGTCTTCTAATAATATGACAAAATTGCCCTAGCCCTATTGATGCGGTATCACCATCTCCTGAAACACCTAGATAATATAAATCTCTATTAGCAAGATTAGCACCCGTTGTTACAGACGGCATTCGTCCATGAACTGAATTAAATCCATGAGATTTATTTAAAAAATAAGTAGGTGTTTTAGAAGAGCACCCTATACCTGATAATTTAGCTAATTTATGGGCTGGAATTGATAAATTAAAACAAGCCTCAATGATTGCTGATGAAACTGAGTCATGTCCACAACCAGCGCATAATGTAGAGAGGGCTCCTTCGTAATCTCTTCGAGTAAGGCCTAACTCATTTTTAGGTAATCTTGGATGATGGACTGAAGGTTTTTTTATAAAACTCATTTAATAACTCACGCCGCTGACTTTTTTTTCTTTAATGATTTTATATTAAATTGATTTTTTTTCAAAAGGCTTAAAAACGACTTAACAATAAAATCGGCTGTTACTGGACTTCCATCAAAATTAAGAATGGAATGTATTTTTGAACCATTTTTATCGAGCTCATTTATAAGTAGCGATCTCATTTGTGCGTCCCTATTTTGCTCCATAACTATAACGTGATCATGATCATCAATAAAAGTCGAAATACCTCTTCCAAATGGAAAAGATCTTATTCTCAAAAGATCAACAGCATAGCCTTGATCTTCAAGAATATCATTAGCTTCGTCAACTGCAACAGATGTAGATCCAAAATAAATTAAACCAATATTTGTATCTTTTTTTGCTTTCTTACGAATTGATTTAGGTAGAAATTTTAAAGATTTTTTGAATTTTTTAGTAATACGCATCATATTATCTGCATTAATTCTTCCATCTTCTGTATAGCCAGCAAAAGCATCATGAGATGTTCCTCTTGTGAAATATGAACCTTTTGTCTCATGTGTTCCTGGAAGGGTTCTGTAAGGAATTCCATCTCCATCAACGTCAAGATACCTTCCCCAGTTAACCAAATCATCAAGATCTTTTTTCTTTAAAACCTTACCTCGCTGGAACTTAGTGTTATCGTCCCATTGAAGGGGGTCAGTTACCCAATCGTTCATACCAATATCAAGATCACTCATCACAATAATTGGTGTTTGTAATATCTCCGCAAGATCAAATGATTGGGCTGCCATTTCAAAACATTCTTTTGGATCAGAAGGAAAAAGGAGAACATGCTTGGTATCTCCATGCGAAGCATAAGCACATGCTAATATATCAGATTGCTGAGTTCTTGTTGGCATACCCGTAGAAGGTCCACCTCTTTGAATATTAAATAGAACAAGAGGTATTTCGGCAAAATAAGCCAATCCTAAAAATTCACTCATTAAAGAAATACCAGGCCCTGAAGTAGCAGTAAAAGCTCTCGCACCATTCCAATTAGCACCTATTGCCATTCCAACTGATGCCATCTCATCTTCAGCTTGAACAATTCCTGCATTAACTTCTCCACTGTCATTTACTCTAAAAATATTTACATATTTTTGAAAAGCTTCAACAAGGGATGTAGAAGGAGTAATTGGGTACCAACCAGCTACAGTTGCACCCCCATAAACACATCCTAATCCTGCAGCTTCATTTCCTTGGATTAGAATTTTTTTCTTGGTTGTTCGAATTTTTTTCAAACTGATTTTTAAATTTCGATCTAAATTTTCTAAAGCATAATCCCTTCCAAGTTGAAGGGCTTTAATATTCGGAGGTATTAATTTAGGTTTTTTTTCAAAATCTTCCTTAATTAAATTTTCTATAATTTTAAGATCTATTTTTAATAAAACAGCAAGAGCTCCCAAACAAACGATATTTTTAAATAATTGTCTTTGCCTAGGATCCTCATAATGATCCGCACAAATACTGGCCATAGGAATTCCGATATAACTAATATCTTTTCTTGAGAAATTCCTAGGCATTGTATTATCATAGATTAAATAACCCCCAGGAAGTATTTCCTTCATATCAGTTTGATATGTTTGAGGATTAAGGGTTATAAAACAATCTATACCCTCTCTTCTAGCCGCATAACCATCTTTGCTTATTCTTACTTCAAACCATGTTGGAAGTCCTTGGATATTAGAGGGGAAGATATTTTTTGGCGTTACTGGAATACCCATTCGGAATATTGACTTAGCAAACATTAAATTTGCACTCGCAGAACCTGATCCATTAACATTTGCAAATTTTACTACAAAGTCATTAACTTTTGTCATTTTGAACAGCCATCTTTTGCTTGGGCACCCATATAAAAAAACTTTTGCATATCCCATGCGCCTGTTGGGCATCTTTCAGCACATAGTCCACAATGTAAGCAAAGATCCTCATCCTTCACCATCACACGGGAAGTAGGTAGAATATCTGAAACATATAAATCTTCATCAAGATTCAGTGCAGGTACTCTTAATTTTGAACGTAGCTCTTCTTCATCAGCATTTTCTATAAAGTTAATACAATCTTCCGGACATATATCAACACATGCATCACATTCAATACATCTACTTTCTTCAAAAACAGTTTGAGCATCACAATTCAAGCATCGACTAGCTTCCTTGAAGGCCATAGCATCATCATAACCAAGCTCAACCTCAAGTTTTCTATCTTTAAGTGAAGACTTTAAGTCTGCATGGGGAACTGCCAAACGACTAACTTCATCATAACCATTGTCATAAGACCATTCATGTAGTCCCATTTTTGAAGATTTTAAAAAAACATTTGGCTCTGGTCTTTTCGTTAGATCTTTCTCATTACAAAATAAGTCAATCGATATTGCTGCTTGATGAGCATGTGCTACTGCAGTGATTATATTCTCAGGGCCCCAAGCTGCATCGCCACCAAAAAATACTTTTGGTAGACTAGACTGCATAGTAGTTTTATCAACATTGGGCATATCCCATTCACCAAACTCTATCCCAATATCTTTTTCTATCCAATCAAAAGCATTGTCTTGGCCGATAGCCATTAAAACATCATCGCACTCAACTTCAACTAAAGGTTCGCCAGTAGGGATGAGTGTTCTTTTATTATTTTTATATTGCGCGGTTACTTTTTCAAAGAGCATTCCTCTTAATTTACCATCTTTAATTAGAAATTCTTTAGGAACATGATTCTCAAAAATTGGAATATTTTCCATTTCAGCTTCTTCAATTTCCCAATCAGAGGCTTTCATATCCGCCTTTGGTGACCTTACATAAACACCAACCTGCTTACCACCAAGCCTAACGGCTGTTCGGCAGCAATCCATTGCTGTATTTCCTCCTCCAAGGACAATAACTTTTTTTCCTATTTTAGAGACATGCTCAAAAGCAACTGATGCTAAAAAATCTATACCAATATGAATATTTTTAGAGGCTTCTTCTCTACCAGGAATATTTAAATCTTTACCTTTTGGCGCACCCGTTCCAACAAAAATCGCATCATGATTAAACTTAAGAAATTCTTTAAAGCTTTTTACTTCATGACCATATTCTACTTTTAAACCCATATTAATAATTTGATCACATTCTTCATCCAAAACTTCTGCAGGTAGTCTAAAGGATGGAATATTTGTCCTCATTAAGCCTCCGGGTACAGGATCTCTTTCATAGGCAGTACATTCATAACCTAAGGGTATTAAGTCTCTAGCGACAGCTAAAGATACTGGCCCGGCACCTAACAATGCAATTTTTTTGCCATTGGATTTTTTGGGTGCCTTAGGAATAAAATCTTTAATATCATCTTTGTAGTCTGCAGCTACTCTTTTCAATCTGCATATTGCAACTGGTTCATCCTCTACACGAACCCTTCTACAAGCCGGTTCACAAGGTCTATCACAAGTCCTCCCAAGAACTCCAGGAAAGACATTAGACTCCCAATTAAGCATATACGCATCAGTATAATTGCCACTCGCAATTAGACGAATATATTCTGGAACAGGAGTATGGGCAGGGCAAGCATATTGGCAGTCAACAACTTTGTGAAAGTACTCTGGATCGGAAATATCAGTCGGTTTCATTGGCATATCAGACTAGATTTCCCCCATGTTCTGATATTATATAATCTGAAACAAAAAAATCGAATCAGATGTTATTCAAAATATAATCAATAATTAAGATTCACTTATTAACAAGTCAACTGAATAACAAAAAATTAGGGCAAAAAAATGACTATTTAACCTAAAACTCTTGCTGTTTCAGTCTCATATGCCTTCATATCAAAATAATCTCTCCAATTTGAAATTAATCCATCTTCAAATTCCATTACACCCATCACAAGAATATCCATCCATTGACCATTAATTTCAAAACGATCTGTTCTCTCTGTTAAAACAGTTCCATTAGAATCTTCAGCAATATTATGAACTATCCATTCGATATTAGAAGCCATTTGAATAAATGGTTCTAAAGATGCTCGAATCTCGTCGTACCCCTTTTGAGGATCCATAGGTATATTATGATAAAAACAATCTTTGGTCATAGAACCCATAATCCCTTCAATATCACGATTATTCCAGTGATCTATAAATTTTAAAGCTCTTTCTGTATTACTCATTTTTTCCTCTTTATTTTAAGTTAACCCAATAAAATCTTATCGTATTTGTTTCGTAAATCTTTTTTCTGGACTTTACCCATTGCATTGACAGGTAAAGAATTAATCCAAATATAAGATTTAGGAATTTTATATTTTGCAAGAGATTCTTGCAATAAGGAGTTTATATAATCATCACTGACTAAATTATTAGAATCTTCAGATACTAAAATAGCAATAGGACATTCGCCAAAATCTTCGTGTTTTGCTCCAATTACTGCACTTTCTTTAATACCGTTAATTGTATTTAATATAATTTCTATTTCTTTAGGATAAACATTATAACCCCCGGAAATTATCATATCTCCTGATCGTCCTGATAAGGTGAGCCTTCCGTCATCATCGATCTGGCCAATATCCCCGGTTATAAAAAAACCATCCTCAGTAAACTCTTCTTTTGTTTTTTCTTCCATTTGCCAATATCCCTTGAAAACATTTGGTCCCCTAACCTCAATCACACCTTTTTCATTTGAAGGTAAAATCTTATTATCCTTTCTTGCCCTTATCTCAATATCAGGCAAAGAGAAGCCAACAGTTCCCTCTATTCTATCTCCCAAAAGAGGGTTTGAAGTAATCATTCCAGTCTCTGTCATCCCGTATCTCTCTAGGATTGAATGATCTGTTTTATCTTTGAATTCACTAAAGGTCTTTTCAGTTAAAGGGGCTGAACCTGAAATAAAAAGTCTAACACCTGCATATATATTTTTATCAAAACCCTCTTCACTTATTAGGCGATTATAAAATGTTGGGACCCCCATCATAACACTTGCCTCTTTTAGACTCTCATTAACTTGAGAAATATCAAACTTTTCTAAAAAAATAATCTTAGAGGCACTCAAGAGCGCAGTATGAAGAGCAACAAAAAGTCCGTGAACATGAAAGATTGGTAAAGCGTGTAACAAAGTATCATTTCTAGTAAACCCCCAAGACTTTTTTAATGCAAAAGCATTAGAGGATAAATTACCATGTGTTATCATAGCACCCTTTGATTTACCTGTAGTCCCTGAGGTAAATAAAATTGCAGCGGTATCATCTTCGTAACATTGTTCTATTTTATTATCCTGCTCTAATCCCAATATTTCCTCCAAAAAGGGATCATCTTGAGAAGTTCCTAAAGCTCTGTAATTAGGGATATCTAATTTTTCACAGGTCAGGCTTATTTTTTTTAATCGCTCAGGTGAACAGACAAATAATTTAGGCTTTATATTTTCTATAAAATACTCGACTTCAGACAAAGTATAGGACGTATTCAAAGGGGTATAAATTATTCCACCCCTCAAGCATGCAAGATAAAGTCCGACAGATGCAATAGATTTTTCAGTTTGTGAAATAATTCTATCACCCTTTTTAAGGCCAAGCCTTCTGAGGTAAGAAACAAAAAAAGATGATAATATATCAACATCTTTAAAAGACCATTTTCTTTGCCCAGGAACATCAAAGCAAATATTATTTTCAAAATTCTTAAATTCATCAAATAAAATTTGATATAAATTATTATTCATTAAAAATCCTTAATTCACTCTAGAGGAATTACTAAGCCTTCTCGCCTAGGATCTGCTCCGCCTACGAAACCCTCTCCTTTCTTTAGCGCCATATGAAGCCCACTTCTTTTACGCATAATTTTTGTTTTATGCCCCATAGATTCTAAATCAAATTTTAAACCCTCTAAAGCTGTATCTTTTTCAAGCTCCGTAACCTTTCCTTTATTCATATAATGCGGAAGCTTGACCACTTCACTAGGCTCTAACTCCCAATCTAATAGACCGATAACAGATTTTGTAACATAATTAATAATACTAGTCCCACCGGGTGAGCCGGTTAATGCATAAACCTCTCCATTCTTGAAAATAATTGTAGGTGTCATAGACGACATAGGCCTTTTATTACCCTCAACTCTATTAGCCACTTTTTTACCATCTATTTCTGGCATTAGTGAAAAATCAGTAAGCTCATTATTAAGAATAAACCCTCCGGCCATTAAATGACTTCCAAAAGGACCTTCAACAGTTGAAGTCATTGAAACAGCATTACCCTCCTCGTCAATAATTACAAAATGACTTGTAGAAGGTTTTGATATATCAACATTTTTTCCAAAATCTATATTTTCAAAAGGGTTTCCATTCTTGACCGTTTTTGCGGCTTTATTTAGATCGATTAACATTCGTCTTTTGTCTATGTATTTGTCATTTAACAATTCTTCTGACGGAATATTAATAAAATCAGGATCTGCCATATAATAAGCTCTATCCGCATAAGCTAATCTGCTAACTTCGGAAAACAGATGAACCATTTCTCTCGATTCTGGATCTAATTTTTGAATGTCAAAATCTTCTAAAATTTTTAACATCATCAACATGGTTAATCCACCAGATGATGGAGGAGGCATACTACACACATTGTAAGAGCGGTATAATCCACAAAGTGGCTCTCTCCATACAATTTGATAATTTTTTAAATCATCTAAAGACATTAAAGAATTTTTATCTGCAGCTCTTAAAGATTGGATTATTAGTTCAGCTGTTTTTCCTTCATAAAATTCTTTTGCTCCAAGCAAAGAAATCCTTTTAAGGGTTTTTGCATATTCCTCATTTTTCAAAATATAGCCCACAGGGAGTGGAATTTTTTCTCCTTTTAAATTTTCCTCATAGTAAAGAGATGCTGCCGGTTCAACTGTTTTTAAGTAGTTTAAATATCCTAATGTATTATGCAGAGCAGGTGAGATTAAAAATCCATTTTTTGATAACTCAATTGCATAGTCAAATAGTTCAGCCCATTCTAATTTACCAAATTTTTTATGAGCCTCTTCTAGTAACTTTATTATCCCTGGCACTCCAACAGATTTGGCCCCGACTACGGCATCAGGGTAAAATTTTATCTTTGTACCGTCTTTATTCAAAAATAGGTCTTCGCCTGCTTTTGATGGAGCCTTCTCACGACCATCAATAGAAAATAATTTCGCCTTGTCTGCATCCCAATAAAGCATAAACGCACCACCACCGATGCCTGTCGCCTGTGGTTCTGTTAAAGTTAAAACTAACTGAACGGCAATAGATGCATCAATCGCATTACCGCCCTTTTTTATAATCTCATATGCTGCCTCAGATGCATAAGGATTCGAGGTAGCAATTATACCCCTTGATGGTTTTAGATTTTCTGCACCGGCAGAGCCGTAAGAAAATATTAAAAAGAAAAGAAGAAAAAAAGATCTCATAACCTCTCCACAGTAATTAATTTTAGATACTATACAATTTTAATACCATTGTTTAGTTTCCTTATAATGATAAATTTAGGAAAAAAAAATTTAATAACTGATGTTGATGGAATCTTGGTTGGCAATGCTCATAATAAAGATGTTGCAACCGGTTGTACGGTCATCACACCGATAGAAGGATCACTTGCATCTGCAGATGTTCGAGGAGGAGCGCCAGGAACTCGTGAGGTAGGTGCTCTAAACCCATACAACCTAATTGATTCAGTTGACTCGATTGTTTTATCAGGGGGGTCGACTTGGGGATTAGAGGCCGCAAGTAGTATTGCAAGTTCCATTGGCGGTGAAGGAAGGGGTTACAGGCCATCTCCAAAATCTAAGAATGTTCCCATGGTACCGGCCGCTATCTTATATGACCTAGCAAATGGTGGTGATAAAGATTGGTCAAAAAACCCACCCTATTCATCGCTTGGACTTGAGGCAGTTTCTAACCTATCTGATAAAATAGAACTTGGTAATTTTGGTGCAGGATATGGTTCTATAGCCGGATCATTAAAAGGTGGGCTCGGGAGTGCATCATTTGTTTCAAATGATGGAATACAAGTTGGTGGATTATTTGCAGTAAATAGTTATGGATCCGTTGTAAATAATGAAACAGGTCAATTTTGGGCAGCAACAGATGAAACTGAAAATGAATTCGGCGGCATGGGGGTTTCTACTTTTGCTCCAAACGATGCTTTGTCTGGAACAGCAGCTAGAGAGACGCTTCCAGGCCAAAATACAACAATAGGTGTAATAGCAACAAATGTTAAATTGGATTCTAAAGCAGCAAAAAGAATAGCTATTATGTCACACTCTGGAATGTCTCGAGCAATTAGGCCAATTCACTCACCTGTTGACGGTGATGTAATTTTTGTACTAAGCACGGGTACATTAAACAGAGAGTTAAGCCTTAATGATGTAAATACTATTGGAGAATTAGGTGCAAGAGTTTGCTCAAGGTCAATTGCGAGAGGTGTTTATGAGGCAGAAAGTATCTTGGGAATAAAATCATGGAGAGAAGTATATGAATAATTCTTTCTTTGTTATTTTTAGTTTATAATGTTTGGAATGCGCCGGTAGCTCAGCTGGATAGAGTACTTGACTACGAATCAAGGGGTCGGGAGTTCG
>ERZ802827.613-NODE-613-length-18681-cov-13.3465_pt1 | contig 18681 bp, 19 predicted proteins | sample MGYA00345652_ERZ802827 | MGnify/ENA primary metagenome ERZ802827 (study PRJEB30503, sample SAMEA104212372) | marine metagenome | biome: Westerlies Biome; feature: [SRF] surface water layer (ENVO:00010504) within the epipelagic zone...; material: water... | reverse complement strand
GCGACTACTTCCCACCGAGCAGCCGCGGTACCGCGCTGTCCTTTTACAGCATGGGCATCTACATCGGTGTGCTGTTCGGCTTTGCCGCAGGCGGCTGGATCGCCGAGAATTTTGGCTGGCGCAATGCTTTTTTCGTGATCGGCATCCCGGGCATTCTCTATGCGTTTGCGGTGCTCTGGGTAATCAAGGAACCCAAGCGGGGCCAGTTCGACGTGGGCGGCACGCCCCCTAAATCCAGCCTAAGTGAGACCATGAACTGCCTTCGCGGCCGGCCCACCTTCTGGTGGATCTCGATAGGCTGCGCGTTTACTGCTTTTGTGTCATACGGCAACGGCAATTTCATGCCCTCTTTCCTGATGCGGAATCATGGCCTGTCACTGGCGGAGGTGGGCGCCATTCTCGGCTTGATCTCGGGCCTGTCAGGCGCCGCCGGCACCCTTCTCGGTGGCTTTCTGGCCGATCGCCTCGGGGTGAGAGACATCCGCTGGTACGTGTGGATACCCATGCTAGGGGGCCTATCCGCCATGATCCCGGCGTATTACACGCTGCTGGGTGAGAGCACGACACTCATTATCGCCGCGATGATTCCCTCTCAGATCCTCGGTGCGCTGTATCTCGGACCCTGCATCGCCACCTGCCACAACCTCGTCTCCCCCGGCATGCGCGCCATGGCATCCGCAATCTTGTATTTTGTGCTGAACATTATTGGCCTCGGGCTAGGGCCTTTGACGGTCGGCATCTTGAGCGATGTGTTTGCGAGTAGTTATGGAGAAGACAATCTGCGCTACGCCATGGCCGTCACGCTCACCATCAGCCTGGTAGGTGCCTTCTTCTTATGGATGGGCGTCGGGAGCCTAAAACGGGATTTGGAGGCCAATGCTGCCGAAATGGCCACTTCGTAACCATCGAGTAAGTAGGTGGCAAAGCGGCAAATGTCGGTCAAGAGGTTGCTGCTGGCACGTCCCTCCCTTCCCGCCTCGCCTGCTCAATTTTGGCTTGCTGGACGTTTGCCAGCTCTTCTTTAAAGAGGGCCGCCATTTTTTCCACGCCACTATCCATAAGCGCCCCATCGTTTCCCGTCACAACATACGTGGAGTACAAGCTACACGCGGTCATAAATCCGGATGAAATAAGCTCCAAAGATTTGCCCTCATTTTTCATTTCATTCGCCAAATCGATAAAACGATTCACGCACTCAATTTTTTGTTTCGCTGCTGTCACGAGGTCCTCCCCTGTGCATTTGTCCATGTCACTCAGCTAGCACTGTCCTCACCCCCTTCTGTGAGTCAGAGACCAGGCTATATTTGCGGCGCAGTCATTAAACCATAGAGCATGGGAGCACAGTGGGCGATAGTAGACGGCTAGCGTTCTGCCCCGTTTGACTGCAAGATACCTGCGGGCTAGAGCTTGAACCACATGCGAGAAAAACACTATGAGAGCCCCAGTACGCTATGAGCTAAGCACTCCCCTCGCCGTTCAAGATGTCGACGACCCCTCACTTGCTACTGGCCAATTAGTCGTTGCGGTCAACCGGCCTGGCATCTGCGGCTCTGACCCGCTCGCTACAATCAAACTCGACGTCTCCCTCCCGTACACAAGCGGCGTTGGCTTCAAAGATTTCTCGGAGGCCGAGAGAGCCTGAGAACCCCCAGCGCCCACTACAAAATCATGTTGGATCCAGGAGCGACAGAGATAGGACACAGATAGACTATGGCGTGATACCCCTCAGTAGCACCCGCATCAAAAGGAGCATAACGATAATGAAACCCTTTGCCCTCCTCCTCGCCGCCGCCATTGGGCTCAGTAGCCTGATGCCTGCCGCGCTGGCGGAAAATGCCGTCAGCTTCGAGCGCAGTTATGTGACCCACGACTGGGGTCAGATCCACGTGCTGACCTCTCAGCCCGAGGTGCCCGACAATCCCGTTCCGCTGGTCTGTTTCGCGCCCAATCCCTACTCGGGGAACTACTACCGCCTGTTCATGGAAGCGTTAGGCAGCGATCGCACCATGCTGGCTTTGGATTATCCGGGGATTGGCCAGTCGGATAACTATCCGGGCGAGCTGGATATGGGCACGCTGGCCGAAATTATGGCCGACAGCCTGACATCGCTGGGCTGGGGACCCGATGGCGGCGGTCCGGTAGATCTCTGCGGCTATCACACCGGCACCATGCTCGCGACTGAACTGGCCGTCACGCATCCGGAGCTTGTACGTCGCATCGTCTTGATGGGCATTCCTTACTACGATGCGGCTGGCAGGCAAGAGCGATTCGATCGCCTGGGTCAGGTCAAGCCCTGGCCGGATTCCTTTGCCGCGGTGGCACAGGATTGGATATTCGCGGTCGAGATGCGTAACGATAAAGTGTCTCTGGAACGCGCTTACGGCAACTACCTCGAGTCGGCGGGGGCATGGCAGGGCAAGGCCAGAATCTATGGTGCGGTATTCCAGTACCCCGCAGAGGAGCGCGCGCCACTCCTGACTCAACCCACGCTGGTGCTGAATCCTCATGGCAACCTTAAGGAACCGTCCCGGGCGTTCGCTGAGATGATCGACGGCGCGACGCTGATTGAATTGCCCGACCTCAAGTACGGGATTTTCGATGCGTCGCCTGACGTATTGGCCTCCCATGCCCGGCCGTTTCTAAACCAGCGCTGACCTCGCGTCGCTCCTGCGAGTGGCCAATCCACCGGGGTTGCGGCCGCGCTTGGACTCAAAAAGCATATTGATGTAACTTTATATCAAATAAAAACACCTGCGGAGAATGCATCAATGAAACTGAAGTTAACTGGTCTACTGCTCACACTGCTGATCCCCCTCGGCTTGTCCTCACCGGCATGGGCGGGACACCACGAAAAGGAAGAAGCCAGCGATCCGATGGCCGCAGCAGCCGAGTTCCCGCTGTTGCTGCGCCGCACGACGCTCATCGTGCGCGATATCGAGGCGTCGCTGAAACTGTATCGCGATGGATTGGGCATGGAGGTCATCTACGATCAGGAGATCAACCGCCCACACTCCAGTGAAGACCGTGAGCAACGCCTCAGGCTCATTTTCCTAAAGGCCTCACACGACTATGTGGGCGTCATTGGGCTGATCGACTACGAGTACGGCTACCCCGACCACCCGGCTCACACGAAACCCGTCCGGCGCGAGGGATTCACGCCCGGCAATGCCATTTTGCTCTTCAACACCGACGGGCTCGAGGAGAAGTGGCCAACCATTGAAAATGCGCCCGGCGTAGAGATCATCAGCAAGCCCAAGCTGACGGAATATCCCGGTTACGGCGGCAAAGGCAAGATCCGCGTGCTGGTATCCAAGTTTTACGACGCGGACGGCTATATTCTCGAGGTTAATCAGATCCTCTCTGACTGACCCGCGCTGGAGACACAGGGCGTCCGCGGATGGGGCGCCCGATCACCGCCTTGCATGTCGGGGGGCTTGGGAGTACCTTGGTTGTGCGCTTCGGCGCTATAAATAAAAAAACCTGGGGGAAAATAGATGTCTGAACTCGACATGTTCGGTTTCATCGGCATGAACCGGTCGGTATTCGCCACATTCTTTCTGTGTGGCGTGCTAATGCCGCTGGCTGTTGTGATCATCGCCTATCTCTTCAGAAACTTTCCGACTGTCGTTCGCGGCGGCGCAATGGTGTCCACCTTGATTGGGGTTGTCATGCTGACCTTCTTCTCGATGAGTTCGCAGAATGCCCTGTTCATGATGCTCACCATGCTCAGCGAAATGGCCGGTAATGGATCTGAAGTGGCAACGGACTTCCTGACCTCGGCAGGTATGCCGATTGGGGAGACCATCAATCCACCTGGCTGGATGATGGCACTGTCGTTGGTGCAGGTAGTGATCAACCTTGTCCTGACCGTTTATGTATTCCTGTTAGCCAAATGGGATAACAGCTGATATTCAGACTTCTGTGCAATGTCTTCTAAGGGGGCCTAGACCCCCTTTTTTATCGCCATTTATTTGAGTTGCGATACTTTAAACGTCATCGTTTTGGCCACGAAGTCTGCTTCGCCAGAGACAATATTGATCACCCCGTCCGACACCATGTCCAATGAGTACATCTTGAATACTGTGCCCTCGCGGCGATAAACGCCTTGCAGTGTAGCGGTGGCAAACTGCTCACCATTCTGCGTCCACGCAAAGCCTGTGAATTCGCCCGAGTCACCCAGTCCGAGCTTGTCGGTAAATTCGTAAGACAGCCAAACGCGACCATAGGGCCCGGCCTCACCTGTGGCGGAAATCTTGTAATTCGTGCCATCGGTCGTGTGTGCAGAGTCAATATCAAAGTTGGCGGTGAACTCGCCCTCGCCGTAATCCAGATCCTGCGCGACAGCAAATGGCATAAACAGTGCTGCGGTCAAAATCAAAACGATCTTTTTCAACATCTTGCTTCCCCTTGGTGTGAGTTATCGGTTGTTTGTTCTTTCGTGCGTTGTGGCAGACCACAGTGAATTGCGGCCTAACACCACGACACTCTCATGAATGCGCTTTGGAGGACAAGCAGCCGCCTACTCCAATTCGAGATTTAAACGGGTATCAACCTGTCACCATTTGCTCAGCATGAAACGTCGCCGTGCGTTACAGTCACGGCGGCAGTAACCCACTGATTGCCGAAAACAATCACGACCTGAAACCAAAAGGAGCCCGTCTGTATGTTGAATTCCAACACTCGAAAAGTTGCCCTCTCACTTGCCGTAGTGGCCGGCGTAAGTCTGCTCAGTGCCTGTGCCGACAAACCCGGAAGCGAAGGCTGGTGCGAAGACATGAGCGCAAAGAGCAAAGGTGAATGGACGGGCGACGAGGCCAAGACTTACGCCGCGCACTGTGTGCTGGAGAGCACCACGATTGGCAGCGAGGCCTGGTGCGAAAACCTGAATGGAACACCAAAAGGCGAATGGACGACTCAGGAAGTGGCTGACTATGCCAAGTACTGCGTGGTAGATCAGGTCACCCAGTAAAAATATCCCCGAGGCGGCGTTCACGCCGCCTCTACTCCTTTCCTTGTAACGCGGCGCAGGTCACAATTCGCCAATGAGCGACGCCACACCCGCCACGCACACTCCCATGATGCAGCAGTACCTCGCGATCAAGAGCGAGCATCCGCACGAGCTGCTTTTTTATCGCATGGGCGATTTCTACGAACTCTTTTACGATGATGCTGAAGCCGCATCGAAACTCCTCGACATCACGCTGACCAGTCGCGGCAAATCGGCCGGTGAGGCGATCCCCATGGCAGGCGTTCCCTACCACGCGGCCGAGAGCTATCTCGCGCGACTGGTGAAAGCGGGACGCTCAGTGGCCATCGCCGAGCAAATTGGTGATCCCGCAACGAGCAAAGGGCCGGTCGAGCGCGAGGTGGTGCGCATTGTGACGCCCGGCACGCTGACTGATGAGTCTCTGCTGGAGGCACGCCAAGATGCGCTGATTCTCGCTATTGCAGTGAATAAAACGGGCTACGGACTGGCATGGTTGGATGTCAGCAGCGGCCGCTTCCTGGTCTCAGAGGTCACAGACAAAGTGGCACTGGAGGCAGAAGTTGCGCGGCTGGCCCCTGCAGAGATTCTGGTACCCGAATCGAGTTACCTCGCAGACGAGCCCTGGCAGAGCGCCCTGCGTCGCCAACCGGATTGGCGCTTCGATGAGACCAGTGCTCGCGAAGATCTGCAGCGACAATTCCAGACCCGAGACCTCGACGGTTTTGGCTGCGGCGGCCTCACGGTCGCCGTCGCCGCTGCAGGTGCATTGCTCAGCTATGTCAAAGACACCCAGCGCAGCGACCTGCCCCACATCCGCGCGATCCACCTCGAGTCACAGAGCGGTGCGGTGATTCTCGATGCAGCGACGCGACGCAATCTGGAGATCGACCTGACACTAAATGGCGGCCAGGAGCATACGCTCTACGCGGTCTATGACAGCACGGTAACCGCCATGGGCGCCCGGCATCTTCGCCGTTGGCTGCACCGGCCGATTAATCACCGCGGTGAAATCGAAGGGCGGCTCGACGCAGTGGAATCCATGGTTCAGGAGTACCGCTTTGAGCCACTCCGCGAGGCACTCAAGGAGATCGCTGATCTGGAGCGAATTCTTTCGCGGGTCGCCTTGGGCTCAGCACGACCCCGGGATTTGAGCCGACTGGGAAGCAGCCTGGCCCAATTGCCGCTAATACGAAGCCGTCTGCCCGCCGAATCCACCTTATTGGAACAGCTGTCTACCGCTCTGCCCGATTACGAGGTGCTAACTGAACTACTCGAGCGCGCGATCATCGAGAACCCGCCGGTATTGATCCGCGACGGGGGCGTGATTGCCGCGGGCTACGATGAGGAGCTCGACGAGCTGCGCGGCATCAGCGACAACGCGGGCGCCTATCTCTTGGAGCTGGAACAGCGCGAGCGTGATGCGACCGGCCTGTCGACGCTCAAGGTCGGTTACAACCGGGTACACGGCTATTACATTGAGATCAGCCGCACTCAGTCGGAACAGGCGCCCGATACCTATCAACGCCGCCAGACGCTGAAAAATGTCGAGCGGTTCATTACACCCGAACTCAAAACCTTCGAAGACAAGGCGCTTTCCAGCAAAAGCCGCGCACTGGCGCGGGAAAAGCACCTTTATGAGGCGCTGGTTGCCAAGGTGGCGGAATCTCTCGCCCCACTGCAGGCGACCGCCACCGCGCTGTGTGATCTTGATGTGCTCGGTTGTTTTGCAGAGCGGGCGACCGTGCTTGATCTCTGCCGGCCCCGTTTTACCGATAAGACCTTGCTGCAGATTGAGGGAGGTCGTCACCCAGTGGTAGAAGCGGTGCGGGATGTCCCGTTTATCGCCAACGACACACTGCTTGATCACAGCCGGCGGATGCTGCTGATCACAGGCCCCAATATGGGCGGTAAGTCCACCTATATGCGGCAAAACGCGCTGATCGCGCTGCTCGCCCATGTCGGTGCGTTTGTGCCCGCGCAGGCGGTCTCCTTGTCCTGCCTAGATCGCATTTTTACGCGGATCGGTTCTTCCGATGATCTCGCGAGCGGCCGTTCCACGTTTATGGTCGAAATGACCGAGACCGCCAATATTCTCCACAATGCCACTGAGCGCAGCCTGATCCTCATGGACGAGATCGGTCGCGGCACCAGCACCTTTGACGGTCTGAGCATTGCCTGGGCTACGGCGTTGGCACTCGCCAATCAGGTACAGGCTCTCACGTTTTTTGCCACGCACTATTTCGAGCTCACTGCGCTACCCCAGCAACACCCTGCGATGGCGAACGTCCACCTCGACGCCACCGAACACGAAGATCACGTCGTGTTTCTCCACCAAATTCAAGAAGGCCCCGCTAACCGCAGCTTCGGATTACAAGTGGCCAAGCTCGCGGGCGTTCCGAAAGGCATCCTCGACGCAGCCAAAGACAAACTTCATGAACTCGAGAGCGGCGTTAGCGCCGGTCCGCCTCCCACCCAGGCCGAATTGTTTATGGCCTCGCCGCCGCCAGCTTCCGCTCCGCCCTCCCCCACACTGGAGGCACTGCGGTCATTGGACCCCGATAATCTCAGTGCCAAAGCAGCCTTGGACTGGATCTATCAACTGAAACAGAAGCTTGACGATGAAAGCTGACCAGTTTTCAAAACACTTCACAGCCAGTATCCTTCGCATCGGGATGAATGAGGTATCGGTATGACGTTCGTTGTTGGAGAAGATTGCATCAAGTGCAAGCACACTGATTGCGTTGAAGTGTGCCCCGTAGATTGTTTCTACGAGGGCCCCAATTTTCTGGTGATTCACCCGGACGAGTGCATCGACTGTGCGCTGTGTGAACCCGAGTGCCCTGTCGATGCGATCTACTCAGAGGACGAACTGCCCAGCGACCAGGAGTCGTTCCTGCAGTTGAACGCAGAGTTGGCTGAGATCTGGCCAAACATTACCGAGCGTAAAGAGCCTGCCGCCGATGCAGAGGACTGGGCGGGCAAGCCCGGCAAGCTCGAGTTTCTGGAGCGCTGAGCACAAGCCACTGCCCGTGAACAGCGGGCACCACCTTTGAGTTAACCCACCACCACAGTCGCGATTGTTGACGTAGTGAAGTCGGCTTTACTTTTTCAGCGCTGGGGCAACAGGGACGTTGGATTCACGGGACGCCCGTTGCGCCGAATCTCGAAGTGCAACTTCACCGAATCACTGCTTGTGCTGCCCATGCGGGCGATCACCTGACCAGCATCGACCCGCTGCCCCTCAGCCGCCAGCAGGGCATCATTGTGGCCATAGGCGCTGAGGTAGGTGTCGTTATGCTTAACAATGAGTAGCGCGCCATAGCCCGTGACACCGGTGCCCGCATACACCACCACGCCTGCTGCCGTTGCCATCACCGGCGAGCCGCGTTCACCGACCAGATCAATACCTTTGTGCCGCTCAGCTGAGTAAGCGCGGCTCACTTTCCCCCCTGCAGGCCAGGACCAGCGATCCACTGGCGCATTGGGTATGGGGCTCCTCTCGGTAGATAACGTATTCGAGGGCGGGCCTGGTTCAGACTTTGTGGCTGCTGGCTTGGCAGTAGCTGTGATGCTCTCGCCCTCTGTAGCCCTCGCCGTCCCATTGCCCGCCGAATTCTTCACACTGGTTCCGCTAGCGCGCTGCGTGTCACTGACCTGAGCCGCGTTGGTCTCCAACGCAGATGCGGCGCTTCGAGGCGCGGCATTCGGCACCGTTTGTAGCGCTTGTCCCACCCGGATCACATAGGGTGGATCGATATCGTTCAGGCTTGCGAGCGTGCGGTAGTCCACCCCCAGACGAAAGGCCACTGCGTAGAGCGTATCTCCCGGTTCGACCACGTAGTCCGGCCCGGCAGCCAACTGGGGCCCATAATCCGGACGATTAGTGTTTGTCTGACGCACCTCCGGCGGGACATCCACCGCCGCCACGGACTTGTTTTCAATGACCGCGGGTGGCGTATCGGCGCAGCCAACAAGCAGCAACAGGCTTACCACTAACATCTGGCCGCAATGCACCGTCATATTAAAGATCCCGACGCGAAGCCAGTGCCTGCATACCCCAGACCAAAAAACACCCGACAAGGCAGGCACCTAGACAGGCATAAAGCTGTGCATCCGTGACCGTCGACGGCAACACAGGCCGCGATACCGCGATCGCACCCTCCGCGGCATTCAACACTACCTCCTGTCGCCACGGCCATACCGCCACCAGTGAACCCATCAGCACACCGCTCAGAAATGCCATAGCCAGAGCCCGATAGCGCTGCAGACAGTGCTGCAGCACCCGCGCGAAGAGCAGTAGCCCGGTCAGGCATCCTGTGGCGAGCACCAAAAGCTCTGTGACCTGTAGCGTCTTAATCGCCGACAGCACCTGCTCATACATACCCATTAGAACCAGCAGGAAACTCCCCGATATCCCGGGCAAAATCATGGCGCAAATCGCGATCGCACCGGCAAAAAACAGCCCGGGCAAGCCGGCAAGAAACGACACGGGAGGCATCAAGGCTGCACCCACTGCGATGCAGGCACCCAGGGTAAAACCCACCAAGCGATCAGGGCTATTCAGCGTCACCTCTTCCCGAATCAGCAGCACTGCGCTACTGAGGATTAGCCCGGAAAAAAACGACCACAGCGGCTGCGGATAGTGCTCCAGCAGCCAGTGAATGCCAGACGCCATAGAGAAGATCGCGGTCAGGATACCCAGAAGCAGAATCGACAGGAATCCGCCGTCGACTCGATGCCACAACGCATTCCACCGGCCACTCAACGCCATGGAGAGCGCGTCGCCATCTGCTGCCACAATGGCCCCCAGCAAGCGCTCGTAGATGCCGGTAATCAGTGCGATCGTGCCACCGGAGACACCGGGTACGATATCCGCCGCGCCCATCGCCAGGCCGCGGGCAAACACCCCTGCCGGCGGATGTTTCACCGGGTCACGCCTCGCACCATGGGTACAAAATTCACCTCTTCGATTACCTCCTCGACATAACCCTCAGGTGTCGCGGTCACCATCATGAGCTGCTGTCGCTCGCCACCCACAGGCAGGATCAGCCTGCCTCCCGGCGCGAGCTGCTCCAGCAGCTGCGTGGGCAGGTGCTCTGGCGCCGCTGCGCCCAGAATCAGATCAAAAGGTGCCTCACTGGCCCATCCGTCCAGGCCGTCTCCATGGCGCAACCGCACGTTGCGGACTCGCAGCGCACGCAGTTGCTTACGCGCCCGCTCCAAGAGCGGCTTGATGCGTTCGATCGCGCAAATCTCATCCACAAGACTGGCCAATATCGCCGTTTGGTAACCCGAGCCGCTCCCCAGCTCCAGCACTTTTTTAGGTCGCCCCTGAGCCAGAGCGAGCTCACTCATCCTGGCAACAACATAGGGTTGCGAGAGCGTTTGGCCATAACCAATCGGCAGCGCCGTATCCTCGTAGGACCGATGGGCTAGCGCCTCATCCACAAACAAATGACGAGGCACACTGCGAATCGCCTCGAGCACCTCAAATCGGGTGATACCCTGATCCATCAACCGTTGTATAAGTCGCTCCCGCGTCCGCTGGGAGGTCATACCGATACCTTGCTGACTCACGCAGCGGCACCCTCATTCATTATCAGCGCGACCGCATGGCTGGCAATGCCTTCCTCGCGCCCCACAAAGCCCAGCTTTTCGGTAGTGGTTGCCTTTACGTTAACACTGCCCGTAGCCACTTTAAGATCAGCCGCGATACGCTCGCGCATCCCATCGATGTGCGCGCTCAACCGTGGGGTTTGTGCGATCACGGTGAGATCGACATTACCGACTGTCCAACCGGCCGCGTCCAATTGCCCCACCACGGCGCGCAAAAGCGTTCGACTGTCAGCACCACTGAACGCGGGATCGGTATCGGGGAAGTGCCGGCCAATATCACCCAAGCCCGCCGCACCCAATAGTGCATCACAGAGTGCATGCAGCACCACATCCCCATCAGAGTGCGCGATCAGTCCGCGCTCGCAAGGAATCTGAACCCCACCTAACACGACGGCGTCGCCCTCGCCAAAGGCGTGGACATCGTAACCGTGGCCAATGCGCATCACGTCATTGCCCTCCTCTCTTTCTCAGCACCAGATCCGCAAACGCCAGATCTGCTTCAACAGTAACCTTAATGTTGCTCGAGGGCCCCTCTATCACGTGAACAGGCCCACCCGTCCGCTCGCTCACCATGGCTTCATCGGTCACCGAGAGGCCTTCCGCTAGTCACCTACCCAAGGCCGCACGCAAAGCGAACGGCGGAAACAGCTGTGGCGTCTGTGCCCGCCAGAGAGATTGGCGGTCGACCGTGCCCGAGATCTGCCCGTCCTCACCGACCTGCTTTAAAGTATCTGCGACCGGCTCGGCGAGAATCACACCTTCCCCCGACTGCCGCGCACGCTCGATTAACGCGGTCAAAGAGTCAAGAGGCAAGCAGGGCCGCGCGGCATCGTGAACCAGCACCCAATCCTCTTCTGAACCTTCCGACGTTAATAGCTCCAGCCCGGCCATGACCGAATCCGCGCGCTCGGCGCCACCGGGTGTTGTTTGCACACGCACGTCCGCCAAGCTGTCAATCGCGTCGGCGCGACGGTCTGAGGGGTCGAGCGCCACCACGATGCCGCGAATGTCAGGACTCTCCAACAATGCGCGCAGGGTGTGCTCCATCAGCGGCGCACCGGCTATTTCCCGATATTGCTTGGGTATCTCCCCGCCAAGGCGACGCCCCGACCCAGCCGCCGGCACGACTGCCCAGATGCTGTTCACGGCGTCTTGGGCTCCTCTACAAATTGATAATAAACCTCGCCTTCTTTGATCAAGCCAAGGTTCTCGCGCGCGCTTTTCTCTACCGCCTCGGTGCCGCCTTGCAAGGCAATGACCTCCTGGGTGAGTGCCGCATTACGCGCCTTCAGTTCGGTGTTCTCTGCCTCTGCTTCTTCAAGCTGCGTCTGCAGTCGGCTGGCCTCAGCGAGACCTCCCTCGGCAAACCATAGCCGATACTGCAGCAGCAGCAGAAGACCAAACAGCCCGCCTATGAGCCAGCGCATCAGCCCCTCGAAAGGATGTCCCGGCCGGGATACGGCGCGGTGAGACCAAGCTCCGCCTCAATCCGCAGTAGCCGGTTGTACTTGGCTACCCGGTCAGAGCGACACAGAGAGCCAGTCTTGATCTGACCCGCCCCGGTCCCCACAGCCAGATCCGCGATGGTGGCGTCTTCGGTTTCCCCGGAGCGATGTGAAATGACCGCCGTGTAGCCCGCGGCCTTGGCCATGGCAATGGCTTCAAGTGTCTCGGTCAGCGATCCAATTTGGTTGAATTTAATCAAAATAGAGTTGGCAATGCCCTCGTCAATCCCACGCTTGAGGATCGCGGTATTGGTGACAAACAGATCATCGCCCACCAGCTGAATGCGGTCCCCTAATTTCTCCGTCAGCACTGCCCAGCCAGCCCAATCCGCCTCATCAAGCCCGTCCTCGATCGAGACAATGGGATGATCTGACGTCAATGCGGCCAGGTAATCGGCAAAGCCCGCGCTGTCATAGTCGGCACCGTCGCCCTGGAGGTGGTAACGGCCATCACGGTAGAACTCGGAGGCCGCGCAATCCAAAGCCAGCGTGATGTCATCGCCCAGCACGTAGCCGGCGCTGCCCACAGCCTCGCCAATGACTTCCAACGCCGCAGCATTGGAGGGCAAGTCGGGCGCAAAGCCGCCCTCGTCCCCGACCGCCGTGGCGAGCCCTCTGCCAGACAGCACCTTTTTCAGATGATGAAAAATCTCGGCGCCCATGCGCAACGCCTCAGCGAAGCTCCCTGCCGACACGGGCTGAATCATGAACTCCTGAATATCCACATTGTTATCGGCGTGCTCTCCCCCGTTCAGAATATTCATCATCGGCACGGGCAGAGACAAAGCCGTGCAGCCCGAGAGCTCGGCAATATGCTGATAAAGCGGCTTTTTGGCTGACAGTGCAGCGGCTTTGGCGGTCGCCAGCGAGACAGCCAAAATAGCATTGGCACCGAACTGCGCCTTGTTGTCTGTGCCGTCTGCCTCGATCATGCGCTGGTCCACGCCAGCTTGGTCTAGCGCGTCGTGCCCCACCAACAGCTCGCGAATAGGTCCATTCGCGTGCCCTACCGCCGTCAGGACGCCTTTGCCAAGATAGCGCGATGCGTCACCGTCGCGCAGTTCCAACGCCTCGCGGGTACCGGTGCTGGCGCCTGAGGGCGAGCAAGCACTGCCGACACTGTCGTCATCTAATGTGACCTCGGCCATGACGGTCGGATTCCCTCGAGAATCCAATACCTCAAAAGCTCGCACGTCGACGATCTCACTCACAACACGCTCCTTGTTACAAACGACTCAGTGGATGGCCAGTTCGGGCTGAGACTTGACCAATGCATCCACCGCTTTGACCTGCTCGAGAAAAGGCTCAAGTTGCGAGAGCGGCAGCGCACTGGGGCCATCGCACAGGGCTTCATCCGGATTGGGGTGGGCTTCCAAAAACAAGCCCGCAATACCCACGGCTGCACCCGCCTTGGCCAACTTGAGTACCTGGTCACGACGCCCCCCAGAAGCGGCCTCACCGGGGTCCCGGCGTTGCAGCGAGTGGGTCACGTCAAAAATCAGCGGGCAGCCCATAGTGGCCTCACGCATCACCTCAAATCCCAGCATGTCGACAACCAAATTGTCGTAGCCAAAATTGCTGCCGCGCTCACAGACCATCAGCCGATCGTTGCCACACTCGCGAAACTTCTCCACGACATTGGCCATTTGCTCGGGGCTTAAAAACTGAGGTTTCTTGATGTTGATCGCAGCACCCGTGCGGGCCATCGCCTCCACCAAGTCTGTTTGGCGAGCGAGAAAGGCTGGCAACTGCAATATGTCGCAGACCTCTGCCACGGGCGCCGCCTGTTCTGACGTGTGTATATCGGTCAGCACCGGTACGTTATGGACTGATTTCACGTCAGCTAGGATTCTCAAACCGGCTTCGAGACCCGGTCCCCGAAAAGAATGAATGGACGAGCGGTTGGCCTTATCGAAAGACGCCTTGAAGACGAAGGGAAGCGCTAACTGCTCACAGACACGCGCAAACTCAGCTGCGCTTTCCATGGCCATTTCAGCGCTCTCGAGCACATTGATACCCCCGATCAACACCATCGGCTGGTCATTGGCAAAGGTGCGACCTGCTACCTCAACAACGCGATGGATTCCGCTCACGCAGCATCACCACACTGCTGCGCCACCGCCAACGCTGCCTCGATATAGCCCGCAAACAGGGGGTGTCCGCCACGGGGCCGAGACTTGAATTCCGGGTGGAACTGACACGCCACAAACCAGGGGTGAGCTGGGAGCTCGATAATTTCGACCAGCTCACCGTCCAGCGACCAGCCACTCATCTTCATGCCCGCTTCTTCCAAGCGGGCTACATAGTTGCTGTTCACCTCGTAGCGGTGCCGGTGCCGTTCCGAGATTTCCTCAGCGTTATAAATAGTCTGCGTCTTGGTCCCGGCTACCAACCGACAGGGCTGAGCACCCAGTCGCATGGTGCCACCCAGATCCGAGGCTTCGGAGCGCTGCTCGACCGCGCCGTCTGCGGTTTGCCACTCAGTGATCAACGCAATGATGGGATGGGGGGTGTCCGCCTGCATCTCGGTAGAGTGTGCGCCATCGAGGTGACAGACATTACGCGCGTATTCGATCAGCGCCATGTGCATACCCAAGCAAATACCAAGGAAGGGAATACCCTGCTCCCGGGCATACCGCACCGCTTCAATCTTGCCCTGGACACCGCGATCACCGAAGCCACCGGGGACGAGGATGGCATCCAGATGCGACAACAACCCCACTCCCTGAGCCTCAATCTCCTCAGCATCGATGTAGTCAATCTCTACCCGGGTATCGGTTTGCAGACCCGCGTGATCGAGGGCCTCATTCAGTGACTTATAAGCGTCCACGAGGTCGACATATTTGCCGACCATGCCCACACGTACCGTGCCCTTGCGCTGACTGAATTCTCGACGCACCACATCGTCCCACTCCGACAGATCAGCCGCCGGCTGGGCCAACCCGAAGCGCTCGAGAATATAGTCGTCGAGTCCGCTCTCCTTGAGGTGGCCCGGTATCTGATAAATCGAGTCCGCATCCATGAGTGGGATCACGGCCCGCTCTTCAACATTGGTAAACAAGGAGATCTTGCGGCGAGCGCCTTCGTCCACTTCAACAGAGCAGCGGCACAACAGCACCTCCGGTTGCAAACCAATCGAGCGCAACTCCTTGACCGAGTGCTGGGTCGGCTTGGTTTTGATTTCACCCGCAGTCGGAATGTAGGGAATGAGCGTGAGGTGCATGAGCAGCGCATTGGCTGACCCCAGCTCTAGCTTGAGCTGACGCACCGCCTCAAGAAAAGGCTGGCTCTCAATGTCGCCTGCGGTGCCACCCACTTCCACCACCGCGACCTCGGCATCCCCCGCCCCCACGACGACCCGATGTTTGATTTCGTCGGTAATGTGCGGGATGACCTGGACGGTGCCGCCCAGATAATCTCCACGGCGCTCCTTGCGCAATACTGCATCGTACACGCGGCCCGCCGTAAAGTTATTGGCACGGCTCATTACCGTGCGCGTGAATCGCTCGTAGTGGCCCAGATCGAGATCCGTTTCCGCACCGTCGTCGGTGACGAAGACCTCTCCATGCTGGAAGGGACTCATCGTACCGGGGTCGACGTTGATGTAAGGGTCCAGCTTGAGGAGGGTGACTTTGAGACCGCGCGCTTCGAGCACAGCAGCGAGGGAGGCGGCAGCGATCCCCTTACCCAGGGAAGACACAACACCACCAGTAACGAACACATATCTCGTCATGGATTCCACCAATGCGAAAGAGCACCCGGACGTCTGTCTCGACGCCTCTCGGGAATCTCTCTCCGATGGACGATTAGTCTAACAGGTCGCCCCGCAAGGCTCAATTCAAAGTGACGAAGAAAGGTACCAAACGGGCCGCAAACCCGGTTCCGCGGTGTCGTTGTCCAGATCAGCTGCCGCCGACAAGGGGCCGACAGGGAGCACCCAAACGGGTACTGTTTCTGACCATAAAACAGGGAGATGGCGCCGCCACCACGGGGGAATTCTCATCTCCTGCAACCACTTATTAGTGGCTTTTTGAGGCCGGTTAGGCGGCGTCACCGACTCGACCTCCCCACTGGTGCCGCAGGCCAATCGCGCCCCCGCAGGCAATCCGGGGCCGTCATCAGCGGTTTCCCAGCCAAGTCGCCCCCAGTTACCCTCTGCTGGTTCTCCAACCACGACCTCACCGGGTAGGGTCCAGTCATTGGCAGGCTCTGTGGCGCTGACGACCCAACCGCTCCAGACCCGCAAGCAACCGTCGCCCCAACGCAACTCGGGCAGACGATCCTGCCCCGCATCGAGGGCCTGCCTCGCCAGCTCGATTAGCCGTCGTCGGTCGGGCGAATCAATATTAGTCTCACCCAACCACTGATGGATCTGTGCTGCCAACTCCGCCACATCCACTGTCGGGTCGATCGTCAGAGCCGCCTCACCCATCACTGTCTCGGTTCTAAGGAGCGGCAGTTGGCTCAGCCGCTGCTGCGCCATGGCCTGCAGTCCAGCGGCACGCTGAATGGTCTGCCGGTATCCCGGCCAGCGCTCTGCCACGGCAGGCAAGACAACCTGTCGCAGATAATTGCGATCCTGTTCGATCTCAAGATTGGAGGGATCGATCACATACTCAAGCCCAGCAGCCTCGATCGCGCTCCGCAGGGTGTCTGAAGTCGTATTGAGCAACGGTCGGAAAATCCGTCCCGCACCGCAGGCCCGCTCCTGGGGAATCCCAGACAAGCCCCGCGGACCGGCCCCGCGCAACAGCCGCAGTAGAACAGTCTCCACCATGTCGTCTGCATGATGTCCGGTGAACAAAATATCGCCCTCGGCCAATACGCTCTCGAAAGCCCGGTAGCGCTCACGGCGCGCGTCAGCTTCCACCCCGCGGCCGCTGGGTTCGATGTTGCAGACATTAATATGCAGCGGAATGCTCAATCTGTCGGCATGGCGCTGACAGAGATCGCTCCACTCTCCCGCAGCCGCGTGCAAACCGTGGTTAACGTGAATGGCGTGAAGAGGAGGTGCTGATGAGACATCTCGGTAAGCCGCCAACGCGTAGAGCAACGCGACGCTGTCCGCCCCGCCAGAGAGCGCCACCCACCAGCGGGGCGCCTCTAGCAGTGCATCGGGAAAGGTTGTCAGGATCTCGCGCACGTCGCGTGCACCGACACTCAATTACCGTAGGACATCAGCCTTCGGTAACGCGCCTCAAGCAGGGCATCGGTATCCATCGCGGACAGCCGATCGACTTGATCCATAAGGTGCGCCTTCAACCGGCTGGCCATCTCAATCGGATCGCGGTGCGCGCCACCCAATGGCTCTGGGATCGTGGCGTCGACAATGCCCAATTCCTCGAGCTTGGAGGACGTTACGCCCATGGCCGCCGCCGCATCAGGGGCAAACTCGGAGCTCTTCCAAATAATGTTGGCGCAGCCCTCAGGTGAGATCACAAAATAGGTGGCGTACTGCAGCATGGCGAGATGGTCACCCACGCCAATACCGAGCGCACCGCCCGATGAACCCTCACCAATCACAATACACATCATCGGGGTTTTCAGCCGCGACATCACCGCCAGGTTTTGTGCAATCGCCTCGCTGATGCCTCGCTCTTCTGAATCGATGCCAGGGTAGGCCCCGGGTGTGTCGATCAGGGTGATCACCGGCATTTTGAAGCGCTCTGCCATCTCCATCAGTCGCATCGCTTTGCGATAGCCCTCGGGCTTGGGCATACCAAAGTTGCGGTAGACCTTGTCTTTGACCGCACGGCCTTTTTCCTGACCAATCACCATGACTGGGCGCCCGTCTAGGCGGGCAACGCCGCCCACAATCGCCTTGTCATCGGCAAAGTGGCGATCGCCATGTAATTCATCGAATTCGGTGAAGATTTCGGGAATATAGTCGAGGGAATACGGCCGTTGAGGATGGCGCGCCACACGCACAATATCCCAGGCGCTCAGATCTGCATAAATCTTCTCGGTCAGCGCGGTCGACTTCTCCCTCAGGCGGTCGATTTCGTCGCCCAGATTCAGATCAGCGCCGTCCCCAACCCCCTGCAGCTCCTCGATCTTCATTTCGAGTTCTGCAATCGGCTGCTCAAAGTCGAGATAGTTTGGGTTCATAGTCTTACCCCATACCAACGCGGGTGGCGGGTTGAATCGAGCGAGGGAGTCTACAAAGGGAGAACGCTTGCGTCACGCCCACTGTTAAAAAGTCAGGTATCTGGTTACCCTGCCGGCCATGATCGACCCCGGCCACACTCCACAACGCCTGCCACCGCGCCTGATTCTCGCCCCCATGGAAGGCGTTGTTGACGCGGTCATGCGTGAACAGCTCACCGCCATAGGCGGCTACGAGCGCTGCGTGACCGAATTCGTGCGCGTATCTCAAACTGTCCTCCCGAAGCGGGTTTTTTTTCGTTATGCCCCTGAGCTGCGACAAGGCGGACTCACTCCTTCAGGCACCCCCGTCTACCTTCAACTTCTGGGCTCTGACCCCGAGCTGATGGCCGCTAACGCGGCACGTGCAGCCGCCCTTGGCGCACCGGGTATTGACCTGAATTTCGGCTGCCCTGCGAAAACCGTCAA
>ERZ802827.603-NODE-603-length-18800-cov-15.3167_pt1 | contig 18800 bp, 22 predicted proteins | sample MGYA00345652_ERZ802827 | MGnify/ENA primary metagenome ERZ802827 (study PRJEB30503, sample SAMEA104212372) | marine metagenome | biome: Westerlies Biome; feature: [SRF] surface water layer (ENVO:00010504) within the epipelagic zone...; material: water... | reverse complement strand
ACCGGATCGTCGCCGTTTCGCCCGCCGTCAGCTCCTCATCGTCCGCGCTGATCTCCAGGGCAGGCGCTGTGGTGTCCGGAGGCACCGTGTTCACCTCCAGGCTGATCGACGTCCGCTCCGCATTGATGTTCCCGGCCGCATCACGGAAGGCGCCACGCACCACCGTGATCACACCCTCATCGGTGCTGTTCTCCGCCGGCGTGAAGCTGGCGCTGTAGTCCGTTCCGCTGCCGCTGAAACCGCTCAGCTCGCCGCCGCTCACCGCCACGTCCTCCGCCGTGAAATCGCTCGATGCCTCCGACAACGTGAACCGGATCGTCGCCGTTTCGCCCGCCGTCAGCTCCTCATCGTCCGCGCTGATCTCGAGCACAGGGGAGACCTGATCACGGGTGTCAACACCCATGGAGAGGGATGCACTGCTGTCGTTGGTTGTGCCAGCGGAATTGGAGAAACTCCCTGCCGCAACAGTCACCGTGCCGTTGTCGGTGCTCTCCACATCCGGGGTGAACACAACCGTGTACTCAGTGGCACTGATGGCCTCGAAATCCGAAACAACACCCCCGGAAACGGTCAGGTCATCAGCAGTGAAATCCGTGGAGCCTTCCGAGAGAGTGAACGTGATCCGGGCTGTCTCGCCCGACGTCAGACTGGTGTCATCGGTTGAAATCGAGATCGTTGGGGCAACGATCCTGGCCTCTTCGTCATTGGCATCCTGACGACCCAGAGGCTCACCCACCAACTGGAAGGAGCCGATCATCGAGGAATGTGCCGTACAGAAATAATCAATGCTGTCGATCAACGACAGATCAATATCAGCAGCGAAACTGAGCGTGAACGACTGGTCACGACCGATTCCCCCGGAGGCTGATCCATCCCCATCCAGAACCAGCGCTGCCGAACTCTCCTGCCGGTAGCCGCTGTCACCGATGTAGAAGGGGTGGGTGGAATTAGCTCCGATGAACTCGTAGGTTTTACTGACATCGAGCTCGTTCGTTCCGAACGAGACCGATCGACTTGAATCGGTGAAGAAGGAGAAGTATGGAGCCCGGAATGATCCTGAGTTGACGTAGATCTTGATAGTGTCGTCATCAGACTCATCAGACGACTCAGCGTCCTCCGATGCAGTTGTATCCGATTCGGAATCCGAGGTCTGACTCGAACCGTACGAGCTAGATGAGTAGTAGTAATACGCACGACCAGAAAGATCATCCGAGGTGGCGGATGTCAAGCTCGACCGATCAAGATCGGCACCCCGGGTCTCATCGACCAAGGCAGTCATGGTGAAGTATTAAGAAAGGTAACTTATAGCGATTTCAAGACGAATGCGTGGGGAGACGGCCATCGCTGCGTCGACTCGATCGCGTGTTCAACCCTTCCAGCTCAGTCCTTCAACGCCAAGCAGCGATGCAGGTGGGCAATGGCGTGATGCCGATGGGGGTTGGCGCCGGCAGGCCCCATCATCCCCAGCCAGAAGCTGCCATCCCCCTGGAACACCAGCACAGGCTTCGCCGCCCCCTTTCCGTGGGATTCGAGCAGCGACATGCAGAGCTTTTCAGCCACTTCCGGTCCCTTGGGGCGCTGACGCAGCCGACGCAACAGGGGATCCACCTGCGAAAACGACACGAAGGTGGCCCGCTGTGAATCGGTGATCAGGATCAAGCCATCCAGCCACTGCACCTCCTGGAGCAGCTCCTCAATCGTGGGAAGCAGGGTGGGGAGAGGAAACGCCAAGGGGCCCAATCCTTAATCTTCTCTTCACGTCCTACGACGCGAGGTCATTCCGTCGCAAGCGACACACCCAAACGTTCACACCCTCAGGCCTTCAGCAGCAGTGCTCCCATCTGCTGGGCCACCAGGGGGCGATGAACCGCCTCCTGAAAGCCGGCCGCCAGGGCAAGGCTCTCCTGGGACGGTCCATCCGGAAAGGTCTTCAGACTGGCCTCCAGATAGGCGTAATGCTGTTCCAGGCCGACCGCTGCCGCTGCCGGGACCACCAGACGACGCAGGTAGAAGCGCTGAAACCGCCCGGCCACTCCTGTGGAATCCACGCGGTTGAAATCGAGAATCCCGGCGCGGCCCCCAGGCTTCAGCAGCCGTCGGATCTCCACCAGCCCGCGCGCCGGATCAGCGAGATTTCGCAAGCCGTAGGCCATCACAACGCCATCAAACGACGCCTCGGGGAGCCCGGTATCCAGAGCATCCCCCTGCAGCAGGTCAAGGCTCAACCAGGGCTGACGGCGGGCACGGCCAGCCGCCAGCGCCAGCGGTGCTGCTGAAGCATCCAGAGCGGTCACCCGGCCACCCGGCCGGACACAACGGGCCAGCTCCAGAGCCAGATCGCCTGTTCCGCTGCACAGATCGAGCCAGATCTCACCGGAAGCAGGCCGAAGCCAGTGCAGCAACTGACGTTTCCAGAGGCGATGAAGCCCGAAGCTCAGCAGGTCATTGAGCTGGTCGTAACGCGGCGCTACCTCATCGAAAAGCTGCTCCACCGCAGCGGGATCCCCCGGTTTCAAAGCGGCATGCCTGTAAGGGTCATCACCAGAACCGTGGCGAGACCCACAGCCGCTGAACACACCATGCAGCCAGCCAGCATCAGGGAGAACTCCTGCTGATCCGCAGCCGACTGCATCAGCTTCAACGCCCAGGTCACCAGAGCGATGATCACGCTCACCGTCAGAACACCGACAGGTCCGGACCAGGTGGAGTTCAGCAGTGGGTGCGCTACGGGCATCACCGAAGCGAGATGACACCTGAAAGCTAGGGCCTGATCCCCAGTCCTCGGGCCAACAGATCCCGTTTGATCTGCTCCACGGTCAGGACTCCGTCATGCAGCAGCGAGGCCAGCAAGGCTGCAGAAGCCTGACCGCCGGAAGGCCCGTGATCGAGGGCCTGGGCGATGTGATCGATGCAGCCGGCGCCTCCAGAGGCGATCACCGGCACCGGCACGGCCTGGGCCACGGCACGGGTCAGTGGCAGGTCGTAGCCCGCCTGGGTGCCATCCCCATCCATTGAGGTGAGCAGGATCTCGCCCGCACCGAGCTCAGCCACCTGCTGGGCCCACGCCACCGCATCCAGGCCCGTGTTTTCACGGCCGCCCTTCACATAGACGTCCCAGCCACCCGCATCCCGTCGCCGGGCATCGATGGCCACCACGATGCACTGACAGCCGAAGCGCTCCGCACCCTCACGCACCAGCTCCGGGCGGCGAACGGCCGAGGAGTTGAGGCTCACCTTGTCTGCCCCGGCCCGCAGCAGCTCGGTGATGCCCTCCACCGTGGAGATACCGCCGCCCACCGTGAACGGAATGGTCACGGCTTCAGCCGTGCGGCGCACCAGATCCACCAGCGTGGCGCGACCTTCATGGCTGGCGGCGATGTCGAGAAACACCAGTTCATCAGCCCCGGCACCGCTGTAGCGGCAGGCGAGCTCCACAGGATCTCCGGCGTCCCTCAGGCCGACGAAATTCACCCCTTTCACCACACGACCGCGGGCGACATCCAGACAGGGAATCAGACGCAGAGCGACCATCGATCCGGCGCAAAAGCGACTGTTAGTGTTGCGCCACTTCCATAGCCTTGCAGGCCATGTCCCAGGCTGCTGCGATCACCATCGGATCGAACATTCGTGTCACCCGCGTGCGCGATCGCATCCCTCAGTCCCTGGTGACTCTGCTCAAGACCAACCCCAGCGGCACCGTGAAGGACTTCCGCACCGTGGATGGAAAGGGCATCGGCGTGGTGGTTGAGCTGAGCGACGGCACCACCTGCTGGTTCTTCGAAGACGAAATCGCCCCCGCCTGAGGCCACGCCCTGTGAGCGACGCCCGCCAGCTGCTCGGAATGAAAGGTGCCTCCGGCACCACCAACATCTGGAAGCTGCGACTGCAGCTGATGAAGCCGGTCACCTGGATCCCGCTGATCTGGGGTGTTGTCTGCGGTGCCGCGGCCAGTGGCAATTTCCAGTGGAAACCCGACCACGTGCTGGCGTCCTTCGCCTGCATGCTGATGAGTGGTCCGCTGCTGGCGGGCTACACGCAGACGATCAACGACTACTACGACCGCGAGATCGACGCGATCAACGAGCCTTATCGACCGATTCCCTCCGGCGCCATCTCCCTCGGACAGGTGAAGGTTCAGATCTGGGTGCTGCTGCTCGCCGGTCTGGCTGTGTCATGGGGACTCGATCTTTGGGCCGGTCACACCACCCCGGTGCTGCTGCTGCTCGCCCTCGGCGGTTCTCTGGTGAGCTTCATCTACTCAGCACCGCCGTTGAAGCTCAAGCAGAACGGCTGGCTGGGGAACTATGCCCTCGGTGCCAGCTACATCGCCCTGCCCTGGTGGGCCGGCCAGGCCCTATTCGGGACCCTCACCTGGAGCACGGCGCTGCTGACCCTGGCCTACAGCCTCGCCGGACTCGGCATCGCTGTGGTGAACGACTTCAAAAGCGTGGAAGGCGACCGTGAGCTCGGGCTTCAATCGCTTCCCGTCGTGTTCGGGATTGAACGGGCGAGCTGGATCAGCGCCGGCATGATCGATCTGTTTCAGCTGGCGATGGTTGCCGTGCTGATCGCCATCGGCCAGCATTTCGCTGCGGTTCTTCTCGTGCTCCTGATCGTGCCCCAGATCACCTTCCAGGACATCTGGCTGCTGCGCGATCCCGTGGCGTTCGATGTGAAGTACCAGGCCAGCGCGCAACCCTTTCTCGTTCTCGGCATGTTGGTGACCGCTCTGGCCATCGGCCACAGTCCCCTCACCCAGGTGATGTGAATCGCTCCCATCTGCGTTGGGTCCTGATCGGCGCCACTGCAGCAGCGATCGGCGCAGGCGCGGCACTCGGCACGCGTGTCCTGACCAATCTGGCGGACGCCACCCTGCCCGACGCCCGAGGCATCTCCAACTTCAACCGTCCCGGCACGATCACATTGCTGGCCAGCGACGGCCAGGTGATCCAGAAGCTTGGACCGGCGACCCGGGAGAAACTGAAAGCCGGTGAAATGCCGCTGTTGGTGCAGCGTGCCTTCATCGCCGCGGAAGACCGGCGGTTCTTCCAGCACGACGGCGTTGACGGCTGGGGCGTTGCCCGGGCCCTGATCACCAACATCCGCGAGGGTTCAGTGCGTGAAGGGGCCAGCACCATCACGCAGCAACTGGCGAGAACCGTGTTTCTCAGTCAGGACCGCACCATCACGCGAAAGCTGAAGGAAGCAGCCCTGGCTTTGAAGCTTGAGCGTCAGTTGAGCAAGCAACAGATTCTCGAGCAATACCTCAACTACGTGTATCTGGGTTCGGGCGCTTACGGCATCGCTGATGCGGCCTGGATCTATTTCTCCAAGACACCCAACGAGCTCACCCTGGATCAGGCTGCCCTGATCGCCGGCCTGCCGCCTGCACCGTCGGTGTATTCACCGCTGGTGAATCCGGAGCTGGCCAGGCAGCGACGCGCCGTGGTGCTGGAGCGCATGCAGCAGTCAGGTTTCATCAGCGCAGCCGAAGCCAACACCGCCAAACAGGTTCCGCTGAATCTGAAACCGTCGACGCCCAAATATTTCCTGAGCCTGGCGCCGTACTTCACCAACTGGGTCGCTCAGGAACTCCCGAAGCTGTTGAGCACCGAGCAACTCGAAGTCGGCGGGCTGAAGATCCGCACGAGTCTCAATCTCGCCTGGCAGCGGGAGGCACGCGAGGTGATCAAAACAAACACCTATGCGGATCTCGAAGGCTCCATCGTGTCGATCGAACCGGGAACCGGTCTGGTGCGGGTGATGATCGGTGGAACGGACTTTTACAAAAGTCAGTTCAATCGAAGCACCCAAGCGCTGCGTTCTCCGGGCTCAACGTTCAAGCTGTTTCCCTACGCCGCTGCTGTGGATCGGGGCGTGAAGCCAGAGGACACGTTCATCGACAAGCAACGGTGCTGGAAGGGCTACTGCCCCAAGAACTTCGGAGGAAAGTATTTCGGTTCCATCTCACTGGCTGATGCCCTGAAGAACTCCCTGAACACCGTTGCTGTTCAGCTGCAGGACAAGGTGGGATTTGACGCCATCATCGAAACCGCCAATGGCTTCGACATTGGAACCAAGCGTCCGCTTGGCAAGTTCTATCCAATGGCCATCGGTGCTTACGAGCAGACGGTGCTGGAGATGACAGCCGCCTATGCCGCTGTGACAAACCGCGGCGTCTACGTCAAACCGACTCCCTTCCAGGAAATCCTGGGGCCGGAAGGAGAGGTGATCTGGAGCCGGAGAGTGGATGGTGATCGAGGGCGTCGCGCCCTCGACAGCGATGTGGCCGATGCCATGAACTGGATGCTGCAACGGGTGGTTGATGGTGGTACGGGGATCGCAGCCAAACTTGCGGATCGCCCGGTCGCCGGCAAAACAGGGACGTCGGAAGGTGCGCGTGATCTCTGGTTCATCGGCTCGATTCCGCAGCTGACCACGGGTATCTGGTTCGGGTACGACAACAATCGCGAGACGAAGAGCAATTCCGGTCAGGCCGCCTGGGCCTGGAACCAGTACATGACCAAGATCAAAGGGGGGCTGCCGGTGGAGACCTTCCCACCCAAGCCTGTGCTGAACCGGGAGTTCAAGCCTCCCGGGAAGGAGAAACCCAAGAAAAAGGCCCGATCAGCTCCCTATCAGGGCTACGACTACCGCCCGGATCCCTACAACGGAGATCAACCCTGGGACGATCGGCCTTACTACCCACCCCAGCGGTTCGAGCCTGAGCCCTACCGCCCGGAGCGGGGTCAGGACGTTCCGCGTCCCAACAACGACCCGGCACCAGCGGAATGGCCCGCACCACAACCCATCGATGAGCCGCCACCGGCACCGGCCCCGGAACCTGAGGTCGAGGAGGGTCCGCGCAACTGGCTCAAACCTCAGATCCAGAACCGCTGATCAGGACTGCCTCTGCAGGATCGCGGCATAGAAGCCGTCCCCTCCCTGCGGATCATCGGGCCAGCGCTGCTGCTCCTGAACCAGAGTCATCTGCGGATGCCGCTCCAGAAACGCCGCGATCTGATCGCCGTTCTCGGCCGGATGGATCGTGCAGGTGGCGTAGACGAGCCGCCCATGGGGCGCCAGCAACGGCAACAGACCATCGAGCAAGGCCTGCTGAAGCGGCAACAGCTCCTCAATGGACGCTGGGCTGACGCGCCAGCGGGCATCGGGATGGCGCGCCAGGGTTCCCAGGCCGGAGCAAGGGGCATCGATCAGGATGCGCTGGAAATATCCGCTCCAGTGCGGGCGCTCGCGCAACAGATCGGTGGCGTCCGCGGCAAGAGCCTGCAGACAATCCACCCCCAGCCGCGAGGCATTGGCCGCCACCCGCTTCAGGCGTCCCGGCGAACGGTCCACGGCCCAGATTTCGGCATCACCCCCCAGCAGTTCCGCCAGATGGGTGGCCTTGCCGCCCGGCGCTGCGCAGGCATCGAGGATGCGCTCACCGGGCTGTGCTGCCAACAGCGGGGACACCCACTGAGCCGCCCTGTCCTGCACACACCAATGGCCGTCGTCGTATCCGGGCCAACGGCGCAGATCACCACTGGAGCCGAGCAGGGTGAGTCCATCGGGACAACCGGGGATCGGTGCCGTGGCATGGCCGGCCTCCGCGAGCGCTTCCGCCACGCCCGCCGGCGTCGCCCGCAGACGATTGACCCGCAGATCCAGGGGCGGCACCTGATTGCAGGCGGCGGCCACCGCCGTTGCCCCCTCCTGATCGCGCCACTGCAGCAAGAGCTCTGCCAACCAGTCGGGCAGTGAATGCTCGAAGGCCAACTGCACCGCCGCATCCCCGGAGCAGGACGGGCTCTCGCCCTGATCGCGCGCCCGCAGGGCGGCCCGCAGCATGCCGTTCACCACCGGCGCCAGCCGTGCCAACCCATGGGTTTTCGCCAGCTCGACGCAGGTGTTCACGGCCGCGGAGTCGGGAACCCGTTCCATCCAGAACAGCTGATACAGCCCCACGTGCAGCAGCCAGCGCAGCTTGGGGGGCTGCTTCTGCGCCGGCACCCGTCCGACCCGATCGAGCCAGCCGTCCAGCCGACGCCGTTGACGGATGGCGCCATAGGCCAGCTCGGTGGCCAGGCCGCGGTCAGGCCCCTGCAGAGGCCGATCCCGCAGCGCCCGCTCCAGGGCGACATCGGCATAGGCTCCCGCCGCCACCGCCTGCAGCACCTCCCAGGCCAGGCGTCGCGACGGAAGACCGGTGGTTGTGGACTGGCTCAAACACCGCTCTCGTCATTCACCAGACATAGCGCCCGGTCGCCAGAGGAACTGACGCAGCGGCAGACGCCCCTCCGCATCCACAGGAATGCCCTCGGCGATCAGCAGCTCCCGCTGGATCCAGTCGCTGCCCTCGCGACTGAGGCTCATGGCGATGCGCCCCTGGGCATTCACCACCCGATGCCAGGGCACCTCCGACGGCAACTTCAGACGCCGCAGGGCCCAGCCCACCTGTCGGGCACAGCCGTAAGCACCGATCAGATCAGCGATCTGGCCATAGGTCGCCAGCTGTCCGCAGGGAATGCGGCTGACCTGCTCCCACACCCTTCGATCGAACCCAGCTCTGGCTTGGGCCCTGGAGTCCGGGACAGCGCACATCGGAGCAGGGAAAACAGCTTGAGAAGTGATCGTTATCACAGTACGGCTGGTAAAAATTCGGTTAAGAAGCCTCCAGGGGTTGAGGGATCTTGGCTCCTGAGCGCGACCGTCTCACACCAGCGGTCGCGGTCTTTCCTCTTGAACCGGACAGAGGCGCTACCGAGGTTCGTGGGAGCACATCGGGTCTTGCCGCAGCAGCCGCTGAGGAGTAGGAGATACCAATGGCCAACGACAAAGACTGGGGCGAAAAGGATGACGACTGGGCCTGGTGGGCCTGGGACAAGGACGCTGATTGGGGCGAGAAAGACAAAGAAGCTGATTGGGGAGAGAAAGACAAAGACGATGGTGCTGACGGCAACAAGGCCGACCAGAAGGTTGTCGAGCAGGACGAGCAACTGACACGGGAAACGCTCATCCATGCCGGAGCGCAGCGCGAATACCTGCTCTACATACCGACGAGTTATCAACGTGACACCAGAGCGCCTCTGGTGTTCAACTTCCACGGTTTCGGAGGCAGTGCTGAGGGGCAACTTCTGACCTCCGACTGGCGCCGGATCGCAGAGAAAGACGGGGTCATCGTTGTTTATCCGCAGGGCTCAGAGCTGGAGAGCGGCAGCCCCCATTGGAATCCTCATCCGGCATCGGCAGACAACAAAAGCAGCAGCGATGACCTTGGCTTCATCAGCAGCTTGATCGACGACTTATCCGAGCGGTATGCCGTGGACAACGATCGTGTTTACGCCACTGGCTATTCCAATGGAGCCGGGATGGCCTACGGCCTGGCCCACCACCTGGACGAACGATTTGCTGCCATTGCTCCGGTTTCCGGCCTGATGTCGGAGGACCTGGCACGGTCAGATTCGGATGGACATCCCGTGGCCCTGATTCATTTCAACGGCACGGAAGACGCCGAGCGAAGCATGGACGGCGTCGATGGCCATCTCGCATCAGTGGACGACATGCTGGCCTACTGGTCTGACGTGAATGAGGCTGATCTTGCTGAAACGGTGAACCTCGAGCAGAGATCCGGTCTGACCATCGAACGATCGGATTATGCGTTGGAAACGGGCGAAACACCGGTTCAGAGTTATGTGATCCACGGTGGTGGTCACGACTGGTTTGACCTTTCGGTGGATGGAAAGAACCTGGATCAGCTCATCTGGTCTTTCCTGTCGGACGTCTCACGCGATGGGGAACGGTTGATCCATCGTTCAACCCCTGGCTGGACGTCACCGCAGGACATGCCGAGCTGGATGAAGGACAACCGTCGACCGGACGGGATGTACACCCAGGCCCTGGAATCCTTCATCCATCCCGTGACCCGGGACACGTGGATGGCTCCCATGGGCGGATTCGCCATCGACTGGAGCACCATCCCCCAGCCGTTTTCGATTGATGGCTCCTCGCCTCTCTACGGCACCAAGAAACTGGCTGATGCGGCCGGTGATGGCAGCAGTGAGGCGCTGCGATTTGATGGTCTCGGAGTCTTCCACACGCCCAACGGCAGCAGGCCAACTGACCCCTCCGATCTCGATGGCGATGATCGGGTGCATCCCTTCCGGGATGGCCTGCTGATTGCGGCCTCGTCCATGGCCGTTGAAATGGCTGCCGGCCTGATCGAAAAGCCTGCACGATTCAATCCGCGCTTGATCGATGCCGTGATCAATCCCGCCGGACGACGCACGCGCTCCTCCGACATTCGCGAGCAGATCAAGCGCAGGATCGGGGACGCGGCACTGGACAGCAACAGCAACGGCATGCTCGACATCCAGGACGCCAAAACCGTGTTGCGCGATTCCCTCGGGACCTTCCCCGGGCAGACGCTGCCAAGCGATCGGATGGCGGCGTCGCTCTCGCAGCCCTCCAGCATCGTGAACCTCAGCAGCGCCGCTCAACAGGACGCGATCGACGCGGCCGGCTGGTTCTGAGGCCTGAGGCGGAACCAGGGCATCCCATACCCTCGAGTTCAAGGAGTTGCGATCGCCCATGCCCCTGCTGCCGCGACGATTCGAGCGGCTGAAAACCGTTCTGAACCAGCGCATGGCGGACCTGACGGTGCTGCTCGAGCATGTGGAGAAACCCCACAACCTCTCCGCCATCCTGCGCAGCTGCGATGCGGTGGGGGCTCTTGAGGCCCATGCGGTGAGCCTGCAGGGACGACCCCGCACGTTCAACAGCACCGCTCAGGGCAGCCAGAAATGGGTCGCCCTGCATGATCACCCCGACATCGGCACGGCGATCCGCCAGCTGAAGGACCGCGGGTTCCGTCTGTACGGAACCCACCTCGGGGTCGATGCCCGCGACTACCGCGACTGCGACTTCACCGGCCCCACCGCCTTCGTGCTGGGGGCTGAGAAGTGGGGACTGACGGATGCCGCCCGCGACGGCATGGATGAAGCCCTGTTCATTCCGATGCGAGGCATGGTGCAGTCCCTGAACGTCTCGGTGGCCACAGCGACCCTGCTGTTCGAGGCCCTGCGCCAGCGCCAGGCGGCCGGTCTGGCACCGACCCGGGGAGAAGGACTGACACCGGAGCACTACCGGCAACTGCTGTTCGAGTGGTCCTATCCGCAGGTGGCGGCCTGGTGCCAACGGGAAGGTCGCCCCTACCCAGCCCTCAGTGAGGAGGGGGAACTGCTGGAGGAGTTGCCCCGCAACGTGAAGCTGCGCTGCTGAACAGCGGCGAAGTGTTGTATCCCAGCGAACGCTGGGCCATAACAACGTCAGCGACGCGGACGCCATGGACGACCCGACTCTGCACCAGTACGCGGTGACCTATCACTGCGGCGAGGAATGGGGTGAGGAGATTCTCCAGTCCGTCGATCTCGGCCATGCCGTCGAGGCGGCCCATGCGATCTTCCCGAGCTCCTGCCGGATCTCCATCCGGGAGGTGAAGAACAGCCCCGGCCGCTGACGGCTGCGGCAACCGGCTGCACTCAGTACCGATCGCCCCCCCCGAGGTCATCCTCGTGGGGCGAGATCAGGCTGCGCCGGCGATCGCCTGGAACCAGCAGCAACGCCAGGATCAGCCCGAGAGCCTCCAGCAGGTAGTTGCGGCTCACCAGCACCACCACGATCCCGAAAACGATGGCCAGCAGCTTCTCCAGCAGGCCGATCACATCATCGGGATTGCGGCGGCCCGACAACCACAGCAGGCAGGCCACGCCGATCAGGCTGAAGCTGGTCCACCAGGGCACGGGCGTTGTCGTCGTCAGTGGATTCAGTCTGACGCCGGCCGGCCGTCACCGCCGCTGACCCAGGCTTCGATCCCCTCACCGAGGAAGGAGAGGCCGAGCACCAGGATGAACATCGCCAGGCCGGGATAGAGCGCCGTCCACCAGACGCCGGTGGGCACGGCCGCCAGGGCGAGGTTCAGATCGCCGCCCCACTCGGGCACGGTCTCCGGCAGTCCGAGGCCGAGAAATCCCAGACCCCCCAGCACCAGCACGGCATCGGCGGCGTTGAGGGTGAGCAGCACCGGCACCGAGGTGATCACATTGCGGAACAGATAACGGCGCAGGATCCACAGAGGACCGGCCCCCAGCGACTTCGCCGCCTCGATGAACAGCTCGCTCTTCACCTGCGCCGTCTGGTTGCGCACCACCCGGAAGTACTGCGGCACGTACACAACGCAGAGGGCGGCGGCGGCATTGGGGATGCCCTTGCCCAGCAGGAACGCGAGCACCACCGAGAGCAGGAGCACCGGCAGGGTGTAGAGGGTGTCCATCAGCAGCACCAGCACCCGGTCGACGGCACCCCCGAGGTATCCGCTCACCATGCCCAGCGGCACACCCACCAGCAGGGCCACACCGACCGCCAGCAGCACCACCTGCAGAGCGACGCCACTGCCGGCCATGGTGCGCACGCAGACATCCCGGCCGAGGCGATCGGTGCCGCACCAGTGGCTCCAGGTGGGAGGGTCGTAGATCGGGTTGCTGAGACCGGTGTTCACATCCGGCAGCACCCCGAGCGACACCAGCAACGGCGTCAGCAGCGCCACCAGGGCGTAGATGGCCACGATCACCAGGCCCCAGCGGGCCATGCGTGTGGAAAGACTGATGCTCAAGGGGGCGAACCCGCCGCGGCTCGCTGCATTGTCTCCCGAATGCCAGGAGAATGCCGCCATGGCCCTCTCCCCTTCTTGGCGCACCAAGCTGCTCGGCAGTCTTCAGGGTCAACTTCAGCTGGCCACCTATCTCGCGGTGTTTCTCGGCTTCACCGGGGCGTCGTCGGTGGGGCTGTGGATCGGCCAGCGCAATCTGATCCAGAACAACGCCAAGGAACTGCGCCGCAGCGCCGAGGCCATCCAGGCCTGCATGCGCAAAGGAGGCGCCGACGACCGCGACTTCGTGCAGCAGGAACTGCTGCTGCACTCGAGCATGCGCACCAGCCTCTGGGTGGAGAACTCCGACGCGTCCCTGGTGCTGCCCCAGAGCGACCACCTGGAGATCTCCGACGAGGCCATCCAGTCGTCGATGGCCGCCAACCCGGATCGGGTGGTGGGTCGCCAGGAACTGATCCGCCTCGGCGAACAGCTGTATCTGAGCGAACTGGTGCAGCGCTTCTCCAACGGAGCGCGTTTGTGGATCAGCCAGGAGGTGAGCACAAACCAGCGGGCCCTGAACGACTACCTGGCCCTGATGATCCTGATCTGGAGCGGCTGCCTGGTGATCACCCTGATGGCGGTGAGCAGTCTGGTGCGACGGATCGTGCAGCCCCTGGAACAGCTCAATGCCGCCACCGCTCAGGTGACCGCCGAAACGCTGGCCTCGGCACGGCTGCCGCTGGAGCGTGGTCCGGTGGAGGTGATGCAGCTGGGCCGCACCTACAACGCCCTGCTGGAGCGGTTGTCGCAGTCGTGGAGCCAGCAGCGGCAGTTCGTGAGCGCCGTGAGCCATGAACTGCGCACGCCGCTGACGATCGTGCAGGGCTACCTGAACCGCACGGTGAAGCGGGGCGACAACCTCACCGAGGCCCAGGTGCGGGGTCTGCGCACCGCCGAGGAGGAAAGCATCCGCATGCGCAGGCTGATGGACGACCTGCTGGACCTCTCCAGAGGGGACTCCGGCAAATTGAGCATCCAGAGCGAACCGGTGCGGCTGGCGGATCAGCTGGAACAGGTGGCCGATCTGGCCCGCAGCACGCTTCAGCGGCCGCTGCATCTGGAGCTGCCAGCGGCTGTGGAGCAGCGGGACGCCATCGCCCAGGCCGATCCGGGTCGGCTGCGTCAGGTGCTGCTGGATCTGATCGAAAACGCCGACAAGTACTCGCCGGCGGATCGACCGATCCGGCTGGTGATGCGCGAGGAGCCGGAAGCCCATGCCATCGATGTGATCGATCAGGGCATCGGCATCCCGGAGGACGAGCTGGACACGGTCTTCGATCGCTTCCACAGGGCCAGCAATGCCCCGGAACGCACCGGATCAGGCTTGGGACTGTCCGTTGTGAAGCTGCTGGTGGAAGGAATGGGCGGCAGCATCAGCGTCTGCAGCCGCCTCGGCGAAGGCAGTCGTTTCACCGTTCAACTGCCGCGATGATCAGCTACTTGGTGTTCTGCTCCCTGTTGATTCCAGTGAATCTCTGGGCGGCGATCACCCCTCACATGCACAGCGATCTCTCGATGCGGATCCTGCACGGCATCTCCACCGTGCTGCTGATTCCGCTGCTGACGACGCTGTGGGGAGACCGGCAGCAACTGGTGAAACTGCCGGCGGTGGTGCTGGCGGTGTTCGCGGTGGTGCTGGTGGTGGTGAACAGCTGGATCACCGCCATGGGCATGGGGGTGGAATTCGGCTGGCTCGATCACGTGCTGCTGGCGGTGTCGGAGCTGAGCGTGGTGGCCTTCTTCCTGCTGGAACCTCAGCCCACCGCGGAAGACCGCACCAGCTGATCGCGACCGCGGCCGCGTTGCTCCAGTTCCAGGTGCAGAAGCGGCAGCTGCGGATCCTGCTCGATCCGAAAGGCCTCAACGCGATCCAGCACCACCCGGTTCAGATAGGCCCCGTGACTGCTCGGTTGTCCCTGCAGATCGAAGGCCGGCCCGCAGCGCATCAGCACGCGACCGCGCCAGAGGCCGGAGGGGGCCGTTCCAAGGCTGTACACCACCGGATCGGTGCCGTTCTGCGGGGTGATGGCGAGCAGCGGTTGCCGTGTGCCGATCGAGCAGGGCCAGGCCGGATCAACAACGGGAGCCACCTGCCAGGAGCCGGCCTGGGCCAGATCTCCCTGCAGCAGCGCCAGGGTGCGGCCCTGCAGACGCCGCAGCCGCAGCGTTTCGGCCAGGGCCCCGCTGCGGGCGGCATCACCGATCAGCAGCTGCAACGCCACGCCGCACACCAGCACCCCGAGGGCGGCGGCCAGCAGCAGTTCCACCAGGGTGAATCCGGTGGCAGAAGGCTCAGGCCGCATCGTCCGGGCGGCAATGGGTCGCACTCAGACGCTCCTCAAGTGGCGCCTGATAGGTGCCGCTGCGGGTGATGCCGAGCGGCAGCCCGATCACCAGGCAGGGGCGCTGAGGCAGGCGGGGATGGGCCAGCACCACCACGCCGCCATCGAGCAGCAGGCCATTGGCGGTGAAACGCACCAGGGGCGGCAGGTTGCTGTGCAGGCTGATGGCGGACGCTCCGGTCTCGGCAAGAGGGGTGACCGCTGGGCAGGCCGGAAGCGCGGCATCTGCAGGCGCCTGCCAACCGCGGGCACTGAGCTGGAGCCCGCAGGGCTGCTGCTGCCGCTCCGCCGCCAAACGGCCCCGATCCAAGCCGATCCGCAGCCGCCGCAGGGCCACCTCGAGCTCCAGATGGGCCTGATCGCGGCCGGATCCCGCCACGGCAGTGCCGGCCAGCAGGCCCAGCACCGCAATGGTCACCAGCAGTTCCACCAGCGTGAAGCCTCGATTCATGCCTGCGCCGGCGAACAGAGACCAAGCCCGGCCGCGGTGACCAACAGACGCCGCTGCAGCCGGGGTTGATCAGCACCGGCCTCTACAGCCACCCGAAGCCAGAGGCCGCCGGCGAGCGGATCCTGCTGCCAGCTGCGCTGAAGCCCCGGGGTCTGCGGCAGCAATGGAGCGAGCTGCTGGTCGAGATGTTCCGGTGAGAGTGCACAGCCAGCCGCAGGGCTGCGGCGCAGCAACCGGCGCGCCGCCAGCAGCTGCTGATCGGCCTGCAGCAGGGCCTGCTCCAGAGCGGTCTGGCGCTGCGTGGTGGCCGTGATGCGCGCCCAGCTGTGCAGGGAAGTTTGGGTGCTGATCGCCAGGATCACCGCAGACACAAGCACTTCGCTGAGGGTCATCAGACGGCCTCCTGCAGCTGCGCGCCTGCTGCCGTGATCGCCAACGGGAGCGTTGCGACACCCCGCTGCGGCAGGCGCAGGGTGAGCTGGCCGCGATGGCCCTGGGGCTGCCAGGCCTCCAGACTCCACTGCAGCCCCTCGGCGCTGCCGGCCTGCAGCAGAAGGGGATCCGCACCGGGGCAAAGCAACGGCTGATCCCACTGCTGGGAGGGCCACTGCAACAGGCAGGCCTGGGCGGCACCACTGCGCTGGGCGAACTGCATGGCAGCCGAGAGGAAGGCATCTGCGCGGGAGACCCGCTCGAGGCGGTGGCGGCTGCGCTGCAGCTGGTGCATCGCCAAGGTCTGCAGCGACAGGCTGGAGAGCAGCAGCAGGGCGGAGCCGCTGAGGGCCAACGGCAGCACAAAGCCACGGCAACAGGGTGGGCGAGCAGAACGGAGAAGCGTGGGCAGCGCCATGACAGCGGTGAACGTCAACGGCTCAGAGCATTCCCCGGTGGCAGCTCTACCCTGCGCGCCATGGCGGCTCCCCTGAACGACCAACCCGATCGGTTGCTGATCGTCGATGACGATCCGGAGCTGCTGAAGCTGCTGATCGACACGCTGCAGCAGGCGGGGCACCAGTGCACACCAGCCGCCGACGGGCAGCAGGCACTGCTGCATCTGCGCCAGCGGGAGTTCGAACTGGTGCTGCTGGACTGGACCCTGCCGGATCTGGAAGGGGTGGAGGTGCTGCGGCGGATGCGTCGCACGGCGCTGAACACCCCGGTGCTGATGCTCACCGCCCGCGATTCCCTGGAGGAGCGGATCGCGGCGCTGGATGCCGGCGCTGATGACTATCTGACCAAACCGTTCGAGCTGCAGGAGTTGAACGCCAGGGTGCGCGCCCAGCTGCGCCGGCGCCGCTATGAGGCCGATGCGCGCCGGCCGGCCGATCTGACCCTCGGAGATCTGAGCATCGATCTGTTCAGCCGCAGCGTGTGCCGCGGTGATCGGGAGGTGAACCTGTCACAGCGGGAGTTCGAGCTGCTCTGCTTCCTGGTGCAGGAGCCGGAGTGCGTGCACAGCCGCCAGGCGATCCTCGAGGGGGTGTGGGGCAGCCCCTTCGTGGGCGATCCCAACACCCTGGATGTGTACATGGGCTACCTGCGCCGCAAGATCGAAGAACCGGGCCAGCCGCAGCTGCTGCACACCGTCCGTGGCGTTGGCTTCATGGCGCGAAACGGCGACGCCAACGTCTGATCATCAGCGAATCCTCATCGACATCCAAGCGAATCCACCAGCCAACGGGGTAGACGATGGCTAAGGGTGAAACAAGACCAACCAGCGCGATGCGCGATCTGATCCCCTCCATGCTTCTGGGTGTGGTGCTGCCGGCCGTGGTGTTGTTCACCGTGGCGGTACTGCCCCCCTACGACGAGCCCGCGGCGATGGCTGTTCCGGCTGTCGTCTCCAGCCGCTGAAACCGAAGCTGCACATCAGCGCCACCACCAGGCGCATCAGCAATCACCAGATCGGCTCCCATCAGGCTGATCAACTGCTGCACCAGCGATAGACCCAGGCCACTGCCGCGGGTGCCCGTGGCGGTGCTGCCGCGGGTGAAGCGCTCCAGCACCTTGGCTTTCTCCTGATCAGAGATTCCAGCCCCCTGATCCTGCACATGCAGCACGATCCGCTCAGGCTCCGCGGTGACGAACAACTGAATTGGGCCTGAGGCGTAGGCGATGGCGTTCTCCACCAAGGCCGCCAGACATTGCTGCAGACGATCGGGGTCGGCATCAATCGGCATCAGCGCCGTTGGTGAAGGAGCCGCCAGCTGTAAACGATCCGGAGCCAAGGGCAGCAGACGCTCATAGGCCACTAAAAGCAGATCCTCCGGATCCAGCTTTTGCATCGCCAGGCTGAGACGACCGCTGTCGTTGCGCGCCAGTTCCAGCAACACCCGCAGGAGCTGCCCCATGCGCCGGGCTTCTGCTTCGATCAGGGCCAGCGGCTGCTGCAGCGTTGGCGGCAACGGCTGGTCGCTCAACTGCTGGGCATGGCCGGAGATCACACTGATCGGCGTGCGCAGTTCATGGGCCACCCCATCCACAAAGAAGCGCTCCTGCTCCCAGGCCTTCGCCAGGCGTGACTGCAAATCATGGAAGGCTTCGGCGATCGGTTGCAGTTCGCGGGGCTGATGGCTTAGCGCGACCGGCGCCTGATTCAACGAATCCGCCTCCAGCCGGTTGAGTTGTTCGCGCAGTGCAGCGAGAGGAACCATCAAGCCCCGCTGCAACACCAGCCGCAGCAACCGCGCCGTGAACACCATCCATCCACCGGCCGCCGCCAGCAACAGCAATTGATCGGTGCGATCCTGCCGCCACTGCTCTGTGATGTTCTGGCGCACCTCCACCAGGGGAGAACGACCGGGCCTGTTGAGCCACTGACGACTGACCATCCAAGCGGAACCGTCCGCATCCAACTGCAGCTGAGGAGCTGACTCCGTGCCGCTGTCCATCAACGTCAGCTGAAGATCGAGGCCAGAGAGTTCAGGCTCTGTAGAAGAAAGCAGGCGCTGTTGTTCAATCAACGCATCGGCTTGTTGCTGATGGGCCTGCAGTCGCCGCTCCTGACGCAGGTTGCTGCTCACCACAAACAAGAGGCTGTAGCCCGCCACCACCGCCAGAAGAGAGGTGGATTGCAACCACACCCTCAACGAAGGCAGTGGGCGAAACGCAGAACTGTCTGAGAACAAACCTAAGAGGCCTCTTAGGGAAGCTTTAGCGGCTCCACCCAGAAACGACCATCCGCTGCGGGCATGGTGAAGAGGTCAGCACGAAACGTGCAAAAAACATCTCACCAAATCCCATGACCACCTTGAACAGCACACTGCAACTGGCTCTGCTCAAGCAAAAGAAGCGCAAA
>ERZ802827.602-NODE-602-length-18818-cov-7.03576_pt1 | contig 18818 bp, 12 predicted proteins | sample MGYA00345652_ERZ802827 | MGnify/ENA primary metagenome ERZ802827 (study PRJEB30503, sample SAMEA104212372) | marine metagenome | biome: Westerlies Biome; feature: [SRF] surface water layer (ENVO:00010504) within the epipelagic zone...; material: water... | reverse complement strand
ATGCGTTTCGAGAGAGCAATGGCGAATGCGCTGACAAGGAGAGCAGTAATGAAATTTCGACGGTTAGCTGTTTTGACGGCTTCGACTATTTTGGTTGCGGCGTGTGGAGGTTCGAATCAGCCCAATGAGGCGCAGCGTTCAGCACTGGCTAAGCCAATATTTCCAACTAAGTACACTATCGTTGAGCGCACAACGGCAAACCAGCCCGATCAACGCGCTGCAGATGTTGCTCGGCAGAAGCAGCCAAAAGATCGCAACGCATATTTTGGTGACATTCATGTACATACAACGTATTCATTTGATGCCTACGCTTTTGGCACCGTAGCCACGCCTGATGACGCGTATCGGTTTGCAAAAGGAAAACCGATCAAACACCCGGCAGGCTTTGATATGCAGTTAAAGGAGCCGCTCGATTTTTATGCGGTTACCGATCACGGGTTTTTCTTGGGTGTAGCAGCGGTTGCCGCCGACACGACTACCGATTTCTCTAAGTATTCTTTTGCGTCAATAATGCATGATCTGAATGCGCCAGATAACACCGGGCCTTTCAGCGTATTGGATCGTGTGCGCGCCTTCGGTATTGGACGAAGGTTAGCGCTTGCCATTGTTGACGGAGACCTCGATTTAGAGGAGCCACTGGAGATAACTAGAAGCGCTTGGGCAGATTCCGTCAGAGCGGCGGATATGCATAACGACCCAGGCCGGTTCACTACTTTTGTCGCCTACGAGTACACGTCTACAACGACTGATGCGGGCAGTCTGCATCGAAACGTGGTTTTCGAAGGCAGTGATCGAGTCCCAGAAGAGCCATTTTCTCGAATGCACTCTACAAACCCCGAAGACTTGTGGGATTGGATGGACATGCTGCGCGCAGCTGGCGTTGAATCACTGGCGATACCGCATAACTCCAACAAATCCAATGGTGATATGTTTAAGTTGGAGGACTGGGCGGGTAATCCATTGGATGACGAGTATGCCGTTAAGCGTATTCGTAATGAACCGTTGGTAGAGATCACTCAAATAAAAGGCACGTCAGAAACTCATCCGGTGCTGTCCAGTCGTGATGAGTGGGCGGGCTTTGAGTTAGTGAGCACCCGTGGTGGCGGAATGGGCAAGCCGATGCCCAGTAAGATCCAAGGCAGCTATGTTCGAGAGGCTTGGAGGCATGGTCTTGAGTTAGAAGCTCAGGGGATTACGAACCCATTTGCCTTCGGAGTGATTGGTTCGAGCGATACCCATACGGCTGGAACTCAGTACGAAGAAGCCAGTTTCACCTCTAAACTGGGACTCTTGTCGGCGACGGCGGATTTGCGCGGCTCGGTCCCGCTAGACTTCATAGAGAACGCTATCTTGAATTTTCTTCCTGGGCAGCAGGTAGTAACCGTGGGCGGCGAGAGTTTTACAACTTCGCAGCAAGAATTTGGGGCCTCGGGTCTTGCAGGCGTTTGGGCTGAAGCCAATACGCGTGAAGCAATTTATGCAGCCTTCCGGCGGAAAGAAACCTTTGGCACCTCTGGCCCGCGTATCCGGATCAGGTTTTTTGCAGGATACGGTTTGCCAGATAATTTACTAGAAACTGCGGAAGGCGTTGCACGAGCCTATACCGATGGTGTCACCATGGGCGCTGATCTGTCGCCAGACATGGCGGAGGGCAAGACTGCAGCTAATGCGAGCCCGAAATTTGCGGTTTGGGCCCAGGCAGATGCCAATAGTGCGCCGCTGCAGCGAGTGCAAATAATCAAAGGCTGGATTGATGTGGCGGGCGCAACTCATGAAAAAGTCATCGACGTCGCCTGTGCTGGCGGCGTTGCAGTAGACGCTAGCACTAACCGCTGCCCGGACAACAGCGCGACTGTAGATTTAAGCGATTGCAGCACCAGCGCTAGTACTGGTGCCGCAGAGTTGCGCACGGTTTGGACTGATTCGGAGTTTGACGCAAACCAGCGCGCGTTTTATTACGCGCGTGTATTAGAGAATCCGACGTGTCGGTGGAATACTTGGGATGCAATTTATGCCGGCACGGAGCCTCGGTCTGATCTGGCCGCCACTTTGCAAGAGCGCGCCTGGTCGTCACCGATTCAATATCTACCGTCCGTCGATGCAGTGGAGGTCGCCTTTTGATGCAGGCAAAGGGCTAACGTCCGCCAGTCGCTGGGATAAGAATGTGAAAACTGCAGACAGCTGGCCCGCTGAATATTGTTATCTCAAAAGACGACGTCCGGATAAGGCGGATGTAGAAGTTGATCGGAAAGGCATCCACGTTAGCGCTCTAGGTTAAGCTTACCGATGTGAGGGTAATATTCCCTTGCGCATATTATTGCTGGGCAAATAGTCACGAAAAACAGGTTATATATGTTTGGGTCAAATAGTAGAGAAAAAGACGATTCGGCAGGAACTGCACCTTCAGAAGGCAGAGAGCTGGATCAAAGCACGGGTTTCGGGACTAACCGTTATCGGACCTACGTCCTCTCAGCCCTAACACTTATCTATATTTTGAATTTTGTCGACCGCGGTCTGCTCGCCGTAGTTGGCCCTGAGCTTGTGCCGGAACTTGGTATTTCCGATACCCAATTCGGTCTTCTGACCGGTTTCGGGTTTGCCCTGCTCTACACCATAGTGGGTATTCCTTTGGCCCGGTATGCGGATGCGGCTCACCGGGTTTGGATTATGACCGTCTGCATTGCTCTTTGGTCTCTGATGACGGTGCTGTGTGGGCTCGCAACCGATGTCACCATCGGCTCGGTCACGATCGGTGCTTTTTGGATTTTGCTGATGTGCCGGGTTGGTGTCGGTATTGGCGAGGCCGGTTGCACACCGCCAGCGAACTCGTTGATTGCAGACTATTACGCGCCGCGTGACAGATCTCAGGCCCTGGGTGTCTACTCCATGGGTGTAACGCTGGGCACTATGTTTGCCAACCTGATTGGTGGCTGGGTGACGGATGCATTCGACTGGAGAACTGCATTTTTTGTTGTGGGGCTGCCAGGCGTGTTAATTGCTGTTGTTTTCAAACTGACGGTGAAAGAGCCGCCGCGTGGTTATACCGACCCGAAGGGAGTGCAATCAAAAGAGCCTGTGGAACTGCGCGAGGCGATTCGCGAATTGATGACCAAGCCGGCCTTTTGGTGGATGACGGCTGGTGCAACTGTTGCGGCATTCTGTGGCTATGGGATTTCGTCGTTTCAGTCCATATTTTTGGTGCGTGCGCATGAAATCACAACGGGTGAGGCGGCCATTTGGATTAACGCACCCGTGTCTATGTCATCTGCCATCGGCACGTTTGCTACAGGGTGGCTTGCGACCAAACTGTATAAGAAACATCCGGGTGCAATTGCTTGGGTACCCGCTCTGGGACTGGCGTTGTCGATTCCTTTCTACGTGTTTGCCTTTACCACGCAGAACCTGCTTTATGCCGCTTTAGGCTTGATCATTGGCGGATTCGTCAAGTACGGCTACATTGCTGCTCAGTATACGATCGGCCAGGGCGTTGTCAGTATGCGTGTTCGCGCCACCGCAACCGCGGTACTGCTGTTCATCGCAAATTTAATCGGTTACGGATGCGGTCCTCTATTTATAGGCTTCACATCTGACATTTTCTTTGTATCCGGTCTCTCGGAGCTTGGCGTTGCAGCAGAGGAATTGACTCGAAATCAGTGCCACCCGCGGGCGATCGGCGAGTTAAGCCAAAGCCTGCAGAACGTCTGTGGTGCGGTCTACGCCCAGAGTTTGCAATCGGCGATGGTTATTATGGCGGTATTATACGGTGCGAGTGCACTGTTCTTCCTGTTGACTTGGCGTCGACTGGACAAAGATATGGTAGATAGAAACTAGCGCGTCATTAAATTTGAATGATGGGATGTTCGAGCGACACATAGCGACCGCAAATCGTTCAATAATGTGCGTTTTAGGACTTATTTTGACTAGGGTCAGGAAATGCTACTTATTGCCTTAACGGTACTCCCGGCACTTGCCATTGCGCTCTACTTTATTCGCTCGGATCGGTTTATTGAGCCTGCGAGTACTATTCTTTTTAGCCTGTTCTTGGGTGTTGCTATTTGCTTTCCAGCAGGTGTGCTCAACACCTTACTGATTTGGAACCAAGAAGACCCTGATCGTCTCGGCTACCTTGCTGCCTTTACAGAAGAACCCCTTAAATTCTTGATGATTTTCTTTTTTTTGCAAGGCCGCACAGAATTTGATGAGCCAATGGACGCGCTTGTTTATGGGACTGTTGTTTCGCTCGGCTTCGCGATTTTAGAAAACTTTGGATATGTATATGGCGCTGGCTCAGAGACTTCGGCCTATTTTGTGGCAATGCTGCGGGCGTTCACAGCTATCCCCATGCATGCGGCCTGCGGTGTGGTGATGGGCTACTACTTCGGCAGGTATGTGTTCTCTGGGTCAAGGCGTCACTTGTTTTTGAGCTTGGCCATTCCTATTTTTTTTCATGCAAGCTATAACTATCTTGCCTCAATCGATTCTCTTTTTTTCCTTTTGGTGCTGTTCGTGCTCGTAGTCTATTGCGTGCGTTTGCACAAAATCTTTGTTGAAGAGCAAAAGTTAAAGGCGATGGAATCAGAGAGGAAATTGATTTAGTGGCCTCTGCGATGCTTATCATCGTGAGTTTGTTGGCTGGTATCGCGGCTTTCTCTGTTATTGCGCATAGTATTTGAGTGCGCAGGACGCTTCTGGAATTATTAGCGGCTTGGGGGTTTCTAGTATCGGAAGAAAAGCGTCCCGCTGAATGTTTGTTCCTGCATGCATCGCGGGCTAGGAGGGGTATTGAGTGAATCTGTGAGCGCATTTCAGGGTTTAAATGTTTTGGATGTTTCCGATCGTCTTTCGGGCGCCTTTGCGGCGCGTTTTTTTGGCGATTTTGGTGCCGACGTATTGCTTGCTGAGCCGCCGGGCGGGCACTGCCTGCGGCACGAGTTGCCTCTGGAAGAAAGCGCGAATACCAACAACCCAAGCTCAGACGGCACCAGCCCATTGCACGCTTATGTGAATTGGAATAAGCGTTCGCATGCGTTTGCTGAGATTGCTGATTTACGGCCGCTGGTTGCGGCGGCAGATGTGATTATTTGTACCCAACTGGAAACAGCGGACGTTGTTGCTGCTTGGTTGCGTGCGGACGCGGTGATGTTAGTGGTTACGCCTCACGGGGCAACGGGCTCGTTGGCAGACTTTCTCGGTAATAATCTAACCACTAGTGCGCGCACGGGTTGGTCCTATATCAATCGTCTGCGGGGCGAGGCGCCGCTGCAGATGCCTCGGTATCAGTCGGGCTATGTGGGCGGTATTGCCGGCTTCATTGCCGCGGCAGCCGCCCTGCGCCGTCGTAGTGATGACGTGAATCCGGAGCGGGTGGATGTCAGCGAGGTAGAAGCGTTCGCGCATACCGTACATCCCTGGGGCATCATGTCGATCTATGCGGGTATGGACGACTCTTATGGCCCAGTTGGTTGGCGGCCGCGGGGTGCTCCGGGGCCTTTATGGGACTCCAGCGATGGGCGCATGCATCTGGCCATTGGTGATTTCCATCATTGGACCGAAGCAATGGATATTCTGGGCTTGCCCGATATCGCCCGGCAGCCGGAGTTAATCCCTGATTTAGGGCGGCATGGTCAGAATTTGCAGCCGGTTTTTTCGGCGGTCGCTGAAACGCTCCCTAAGATGGATCGATGGGACGTATTTTTTAAATTGGCGGACCTACGTTGTGTCGTCGGAGTGATGCAGGACACTGCGGATTTGCTGATTGATCCGCAGTTCGCAGCCCGCGAATACTTGGTGGAAACCGAGGTGGACGGTAAATCGGTGGTTACTGCTGGCGCCCCCTTTAAGCTCTCCCCTGCACCTTGGAAATTAGTTCGGCCTGCGCCGACAGCAAGGAATGAATACACGACGTTCAACTCGCCCTCCCGGTTTCAGTCTATCGAAACGGCTAAAGTCGGGCAGCAAACGTCGCATGCAAGCTTGGCTAAAGGTCGTGCGGAATCGTCTACGTCTGAAGGGAGCGCGAATAACCCGGCGCAAGGCGCGGGTCCGCTGGCGGGCTTGCGCGTGCTAAGTTTGGGTCAGGCCTGGTCGGGCACTTTTGGATCGGAGATCTTTTCACTGCTCGGTGCTGATGTGGTGCAACTTGGTGGCCTGCAACGTCCAGATGTGTGGCGTCGCGTACGCAACGAAGTGCCAGCTGGAGTTTTTGATCAGACTCGCGAGCAGCACCCCTTAAACACCTCGTCACTCTATAATGCGGTGAATCTGAATAAGCGTGAGGTGACCCTCAACTTAAAAGACCCTCGAGGCATGGACCTGTTTTGGCGTCTTTTGCCCAAGTTTGATGTCCTGCTAGATAATTTCCGTGCGAGTGTCATGCCCTCGTGGGGAGTGACTTTAGAGAAACTTCATGAGCTACGTCCCGGCATGATTTGGGCGTCTATTTCCGGGTATGGTACCAGTGGTCCTTTTAGTACCTACCCTGCAAACGGTGCCAGCACCGAACCTATGTCGGGTTTTTCCTCGCTCCATGGCTATGCTGGCGACCCAGGTATGAACACCGCAGGTCTTTACCCCGACCCGCTGTCAGGATACATGGTGGCAAGTGGGGTGATGGCCGCATTGCATCAACGCGATCGAACCGGCGAGGCTCAGCGCGTTGATCTTGCCATGATGGAGGCGATGACCGCGGTCTGTGGTGACGCTTTGATGGAATATCAGCTTACCGGTGAGGTGCCCGGGCCTACCGGCAACCGGCACCTTCGAATGGCGCCACACAACTATTTTCAGTGTCAGCACGATCAATGGCTGGCGCTTGCAGTTGAGTCAGAGCAACAGTGGCATGCTCTGGCAAATATCGTTGGCGGCGCTTTGCGAGAGTCAGTATGGTCATCAGAGGCATTCCGCAAACAGCATGAGGAGCAATTGGAAACTTTGCTGGCGGCGTGGTGTTTCACCCAAGATGTGCACGACCTAGAAGTACGTTTGTGTCGCGCGGGCGTGGTCGCGGCTCGAGTCATGCCTTTGCATGAACTTTATACGAACAAAGGCAGTGCTTTGTGCCAAAGTGGCTTTATCCAGAGTGTTCATCATGCCGAAGGCGGACCGTCTTTGTTGCCATCCGAGCCTTGGCATTTTTCTGCTTCAGCGCCGCTGGACTTAAAGCCGTCACCCCGAGTGGGTGAGCACAGCCGCGAGGTTTTGGTTGAGGAGCTTGGACTCTCAGAGGACGACTACAACGCATTAGTTGCAGCTAAGGTCACGGGCACGTTGGGCTACTACTAGTTATATTAGAAGAAAGTAACACGGAGGTTCGGCATGAGTTTTAGGGGGATTTTGATTGCAAATCGCGGTGAGATTGCGATTCGCATTGCGCGAGCTGCGCAAGATTTAGGGTTACGTACCGTCGCGGTTTACTCAGACGACGACGCGCTCAGTTTGCATACGCAGATCGCGGACGAAAAAATTCGGCTGGAAGGCGCAGGTGCTGCAGCCTACCTCAATATGGAGGGCGTTATAGCTGCTGCTAAGCAGGCTGATTGCGACGCGATCCATCCAGGCTATGGCTTTCTCTCCGAGCAGGACGCCTTTGCCCAACTGTGTACCAATGCAGGGATTAAGTTTATAGGTCCCAGCGCTGAGCACTTGAGTTTGTTTGGAGACAAGGCGCGTGCCCGTGCCGCGGCGATAGCGGCTGGTGTGCCGGTGATGCCTGGGCTCGATCGCTCGGTCACCCTAGCAGAGGCGCAGGCCTTCTATAAGGAACATCCCGATGGAATCATGATTAAGGCGCTGGCCGGTGGTGGCGGTCGAGGTACTCGTGCTGTGACCGAAAGCGATCAGTTAGAAGCTTTATTTGAACGATGCCAGTCCGAAGCCAAGGCTGCGTTTGGCATTTCGGACGTCTATGTCGAAGCATTTATGCCTAAGGCTCGCCATGTTGAAGTGCAGATCATCGGTGACGAACTTGGCTCGGTGAGCAATCTTGGCGAGCGCGAGTGTTCCGCGCAGCGGCGTAATCAAAAGGTCGTAGAGATAGCGCCCGCACCGGCGCTAGACGATGCGCTGCGGATTCGCATTATTGAAGCCGCCACTAAATTTGCGGAGCAGGAGAGCTATCAAAGTCTGGGTACTTTTGAGTTCCTTGTGAGCACTTCATCTGAATCTCCCGAATTTGTGTTCATCGAGGCGAATGCTCGGCTTCAGGTAGAGCATACGGTTACTGAGGCGGTTACAGGCTTTGATTTGGTCCAAAGCCAGATACAGGTAGCTATGGGCGCAAGTCTTGAATCTTTGGGTTTAGCTGCGCCCGCACAACCACGCGGATTTGCCGTTCAAGCGCGAGTAAACATGGAAACGCTGGGCGCCGATGGTGGTGTTTTGCCTAGTTCCGGAACTTTGAATGCCTATGAGCCGCCGAGCGGCCCTGGTGTCAGAGTAGATGGCTTTGGCTATGTGGGCTATCAGACGTCGACGGCGTTCGATTCTCTGCTAGCGAAGGTGATTGTTGGACATAGCGCGCCGAATTTTACGGCTGTTTGTGCGAAAACTCTGCGCGCGCTAGCCGAGTTTCGGATTGAGGGCGTGAATACCAACATCGAATTTTTGATGAACTTAATTAGCCACGCTGATTTTCAAAGTGGCGACATTCACACCCGATGGGTTGATGTAAACATGGCATCGCTGGCAGCGCCGGCGCAGGCGCGGCAGCGGTTTTTAGGTGCTCAGGCGGAGCCTGTGGGAAGTGGCTTTGCTGGTGCCAAAGTCGATACATCAGATCCGTTGGCGTTATTCGCCCATGATGCTGAAGTTAAATCTCGACAAAACGCCGTAGCCGAGGTTGCGCCGGCCATAGCTGGCCCCAACGGTTCCAGCGCAGTGAGTTCGCCTATTCAGGGCACAATTGTCAGCATCGATGTTGCTGCTGGGGATGAAGTGCGCGCAGGTCAGCAATTAGCGGTGGTTGAAGCCATGAAGATGGAACACGTCATTGCTGCAGAGCACGACGGCATTGTGCGTCAGGTGACCATGGCTGCCGGTGATGTGGTGCGCGAGGCGTATCCCATCGTTTTTGTTGAGGAAGCCGCGGTGACCGGTGGTCAGGTGGCTGAATCAGAGGCCGTTGACCTTGATCATATCCGCGACGATTTGCAGGAAAACTTTGATCGCCACGCTTTTACACTTGATGAAAATCGGCAAGAAGCGGTGGCTAAGCGCCATGCGCGTGGTGGTCGGATGCCGCGGGAAAATATCTCCGAGTTGATGGATCCTGATTCGTTTAAGGAGTACTGGCCGCTCGTGGTCGCGCGTCAGCATAAGCGTCAAGACATGGAGACCTTACGTGAGCGTACTCCAGGAGACGGGGTGGTGGCCGGCACAGGCACTATAAACGCGGATCTGTTTGGTGACGAAGCCGCACGCGCTATGGTAGTGCACTACGATTACACAGTGCTGGCGGGGACTCAGGGCGCGCGTAATCACTACAAGCAGGACCGGATGTTTGAGTTAGCCCTGCGGTTTCGTATGCCAATCGTGCTTTTCGGCGAGGGCGGTGGTGGGCGCCCGGGTGATGATTCCACTGGCCCTGCGGTGGCGTTTGATACCCATACGTTCACTCAGTTTTCGAAGCTCTCTGGCGCGGTGCCTATGATCGGTGTAAACCACGGCCGCTGCTTTGCTGGCAATACCGCACTGCTCGCCTGTTGTGATGTGATTATCGCGACCAAGGACTCGACCATTGCCATGGGCGGTCCAGCAATGATCGAGGGTGGCGGCCTCGGTATTTACACGCCAGAGGAAGTGGGTCCGATGTCGTTTCAGGTGCCAAACGGTGTGGTCGATATTTTGGTCGAAGATGAGGCGGAAGCGGTGCGAGTGGCCAAACAGTACTTGTCTTATTTTCAGGGTTCGGTAGATACATGGGAGGCGCCAGACCAGCGCAAATTGCGCCATGTCGTGCCGGAGAATCGTCTGCGTCTTTACGATATGCGAGAAATCATCGCTACGGTGGCAGATATAGACTCCGTACTAGAGGTTCGCGCCGGTTTTGGGGTTGGCGTGATCACCTGCTTCATAAGAGTAGAAGGGCGGCCAATGGGGGTAATCGCTAACAATCCGCATCATCTTGCTGGTGCAATCGACTCGGATGCTGCTGATAAAGGCACACGCTTTATTCAGCTGTGCGACGCGTTCGATATCCCAATCCTTAGCCTGATGGACTGCCCTGGAATGATGGTTGGCCCAGATGTTGAGGCGACCGCGCTAGTACGCCACTGTGTACGCATGTTCAATGCGGGCGCCAATTTGACAACGCCCCTTTTTGGTGTGGTTGTGCGCAAGGCTTATGGGCTGGGGGTGCAGGCCATGTGTGGCGCTAGCGCCTTGGTGGGATTTTTTACCGTTGCTTGGCCTACGGCAGAATTTGCAGGCATGAATATAGAAGGCTCGGTTAAGTTGGGTTATCGCAAGGAATTGATGGCGATAGAGGATCCCGAGGAACGCGCAAGCGAGTTTAATACTCGAGTGGATCGAGCTTACGAGTCAGCCAAAGCCGTCAACGCGGCAGCGGGTGGCGGTATTGATGATGTAATTGATCCTGCCGAAACACGTTCTTGGGTTGCTGAAAGCTTGAAGCGAGTGCCGCCCAAGCCGCCGCGCACGGAGAAGAAATATCCTTACATCGACACGTGGTAGGTCGCCAGGAATACTGGATGCAGTTAAAAGATCAGCGGTTACCGCGCCGAGCAGTGCCCCTATTCAATTGCTTAGGAGCCCGCGTTATTGCGTAGCATCACGCCGTTGCGTATTCCGGTTAACTCGTTGTTTTCTAATATGACCTTGCCATTAACCAGAGTTTGGCGATAGCCCACGCCGCGTTGAATAAGTCTTGGCGCATTTCCAGGGAAGTCCTCCACTCGCACCGGTTGGCGCTCTTCCACTCGGTTGATATCAAGGACGTTAATGTCCGCTTTTTTGCCTACAGCCAGTGCGCCCCGATCGGCCAAACCCAGTACGCGGTTTTGCTTGGCGGTTAACATGTGAATGGTTTCTTCCAGAGAGTAGGTGCCGGTATCTCGGTACCAATGTGATATGAAGAAACTGGTCCAGCCTGCATCCATAATCATACTAACGTGAGCGCCTGCGTCGCCGACACCGGGTACAACCCAATCAGCGCCCATATAGTTAGGCAGCACAGTTAGGTCTTCATTAACGAATCGAACGTGGAAAAAACCCTTGCCCTCAGATTCAAGCTGTAAGCGCAGCCAGGTTTCCACGGGGTGTTCGCCAGCTGCCGCGGCGATATGCGCTAACGATTGATCCGGCTGGTGTGCGTAGTTAGGTCGGTCCTCGTTGCCCATCCAGAACGTCTTGGTGCAAGGTAGGCCAAACTTCGGTGAGGACAGGGTCTGGCCGATGTGCTCTGCTAGCTCCATGGCCTTGCCGTCTTGAATGAGTTGCTCCCGGAAAGCCTGATCTTTGATTAAAGCGAGTCGCTCGGATACCGGAGTGCGCTGCAATTTTTGCCAGCTCTCACTTTTTGATCGAAGGCTAAACAGTATGACCGTGTTTAGGCCGGACAAAAATCCAGCGGCACGAGGTTGAGTGGTCCCGGTTATATTTAGACCGGCCGCGCGCATTGAGTCGATTGCAGGTTGATAGGCACTGGCGCCGTCCGCGCCGGGCAGCCAGGGCGCGCTAAAGAGCATGTGAGTGCCAGCTGCTTCTAATTGCTTATGCATAATGCGCATTTCTTCGTCTAACGGATGTGCTTCGATTACGCTTTGCATAATGCCGCCGGCGGCCCCAACTTCTTTCGCAATTGCAACCAGCTCCTCTTCCGGAGCAAAGGTGCCTGGAATGCAGCGCCCATCTGGAAGTCGGTGAGCCTTTAGGCGATTAACAGAAAATCCGACCGCGCCCTGTTGTATAGATTGCCCGGCAAGTTTAGCTATTTGGACGATGTCCTCCGCTGTTGGAGCCTCTTCAACAGCGCGTTCACCCATAACGTAGAACCGAGTGGCAGCATGGCCAACTAAAGCGGCGACATTGACTGCAGGTTTACATTGCTCAATTGCGTCAAGATATTCGCCGAAACTAGACCACTGCCAAGAGAGTCCGGATAAAATCGCTTGGCGTGGAATGTCCTCTACCGACTCCATCATTGCCGCCAAGAGTTCTTTATCCTCTGGACGCACAGGTGCAAATGAGACCCCGCAATTGCCCATTAAAATCGATGTCACGCCATGCCAAGATGCCGGGGTGACTAATGGATCCCAGCCAATCTGCGCGTCCATGTGAGTGTGTAGGTCGATAAAGCCAGGGGTAACAACAGCGCCTTCAGCATCTATTTCCCTAGCCCCGCTGGCGTCGACTTTGCCTAATGCAGTGATGGTATCAGCGTCGATGGCGACATCGCCTAAATAGGCGGGATTGAGTAATCCATCGACGATCAGGCCGTTGCGAATAATGAGGTCGTGCGCCATCGGTTCTTCTCCCAAATATTAGGTGGCTTTAGTCATCAGCATATTGCGGCAATCGAGTGTTCGCCCGTAAAATCGTTCACAACCAAGGATAACCTAAAATGAAAGCAGTAGTTTATAACCAACCCGGAGGTCCCGAGGTGTTCCGTTACGAAGAAGTAGCGGATCCACTGTGTGGTCCAAAAGAAGTCAAAATTGACGTTAAGGCCATCTCGATTGAAGGGGGTGACGTGCTCGCCCGCGCATTTATCGATACCGGTGGTAAAGATCAGGTAGTCGGCTACACCGCCGCGGGTGTAATTGCGGAAGTGGGCGAAGAAGTGGACGGTTATAGCGTGGGTGACCGCGTTACCACGCTCGGTGGGGCTGGTTCCCACGCCGAGCAACGCGTGGTGTCGAGTTTCGCTTGTTGGGCTTTGCCGGACAGTGTCTCCTTTGAGTTAGGTGCGTGCATTCCTGTGACCTATGGCACCGCGCATGACGCATTGTTTGAATTTGGTCGTCTTCAGGCGGATGAAACTGTGCTTGTGCAAGGTGGCGCGGGCGGTGTCGGGTTCGCTTGCATGCAACTGGCCAAACGAGTCGGCGCAACTGTTTACGCCACGGCCTCGTCCGACGCACGACTGGGGCGTCTTGCGGATCTCGGTCTCGACGAAGGTATCAACTATGTTACCCAGGATTTAACCCAAGAAATCATGCGTCTAACCTCACGCAAGGGTGTGAATTTGGTGGTCGATCCGGTTGGCGGGAAGGTGCTTGAGCAGAGCATTGCTTCGGCTGGGCGTCGCGGACGCATAGTCAGCGTAGGTACAGCCAGTCGAGACTTCAGCAAAATCGATATCGCTGGTCTTGCACCGGGAAATAAGAGCCTCACCGGGGTATTTTTGGGCGCCGAGATGGCGACGCCCCGTGCTCAGGAAATGATGCGCGGTCTGCTCGCACAAATGGGCTCCGGTAGCCTGAGTATGCCGATTGATCAAACTTATCCTTTATCTGAAGCGGCTGCTGCCCACGCTTACATCGAATCTCGACAAGCCGTAGGGCGCGTGATACTGATACCTTAAAGAAATATATTGAAGACGGGGGGAACATGGCGCTTGCAGATTTCTCGCTAGCAGGGAAGAAAGCCATTGTAGTTGGTGGTCGACGTAATATGGGTAAGGGCTTCGCTCTTGGTTTCGCCGAAGCCGGCGCGGATGTAATCGTTACCGACGTGAATAAAGAAGATGGGGCGCTGCAGTCTGTTGCTGACGAGATTAAAAGCATGGGGCGGCGCTCGCTCGCAGTTAAAACTGATATCTCCAAAAAATCTGAAGTCGACGCTCTTGTGGCGCAGGCAATGGATGAATTGGGCGGTATCGATATCCTTATGAACGTGGCGGTTCGCTATCACCGTAAATCTCTCTTGGATCTTGATGATCAAGGCTGGGATGAATTAACTGACGTTAACTTAAAGGGGTATTGGAATACGCATCAGGCCGTTGCGCCGATCATGCAGGCCCAGGGCAGCGGCAGCATTATCAATCTGACCTCTCGCGGCGGTCTGAAAGCGCACGCGGATAAAGGTATGGGTAACTACGCTATTCTCAAAGCGGGTATTGCTATGATGACACGCCAGTACAGCCGTTATCTTGGCCCATCCAATGTCCGCGTTAACGCTATTGCGCCGTCGCTGGTTGAGTGGGAACAGCACCCGGCTGGCGACTTTTATCGCGAGAATCCGGATCGGGCGCCCAGACAGCCCGCAGCGCCGCGGCCGGATATGAGCGAGCAGGAAAAATTCGAGGCTTGGTCCACCGGGCCAGAAAGCCTGCCGTTGGGGCGCGTGGCGACCTTCGAAGAAATGGCAAATGCCGCGGTATTTTTGGCTTCTGATGCGGCGAGCTATGTCACGGGAGCTATTCTCTGCGTCGACGGCGGCTATATGGCTTAGTTATTGAGGCGAGTTGGTGATCCATTGGCAGCACTTGCTAACAGCTCGTTTAGCAATGCAGCCTTGATAGCCATGTAGAGTTGACCAGTAACGCATCGCAAAAAGAGGTTGAGCATGGGCGAAGATTGGGAACTTAATCATGTAGGCATGACCATCGGTAACCGTAATGCCACCTTGCGGCATTTCCAATCGATGGGTGTTGGCGTGAGCGTTGGGCCGCAGCCTTTACTGCCCTTTGAGTCGGGCGAGGGTTCGCTGACTTTCTACCGAACCCTTGACGGTGATCCTGTAACAAACACCTATACGACCGGGGGTGCTCACACCTTTAACGATGGCGAAAGCCAAATTGGCGACTGCCAGCTGGAGTGCTATCCCATGCGCCCTGGCCCAGGCATGTTTCTGAGTGAGTATTTGGCTCGGAAAGGCCCGGGTATAAATCACATATGCTTCAATACGCCCTCTGTAGAAACGGATACCGATTTTTTTCTCGGAAAAGGCTGTGACCTAATGTTTAACGCTTTGGTCAATGGCAAAACCGTCGAGAATTACCTCGATACTCGAAGGCATGGAGATTTGATGATTTCTCTGCGCCCGCCCGCCACCGACTGGGAAAAGGCCTGGAAAGCTAACAATGAATCACACCCCCTGGTTAATCCGTGGCGCTTTCTGGGCGTGGGTATTGGCGTCAAAGATCTTGCTGCCACGGTTGGCTACTATGCAGAAATCGGTTTTCCGGAGGCCAGCGATGTCGTCAGTGATGCGGAGATAGGCAGCCGTTCCCAGAGTGTTACGGTAGGCCCGTTGGTGTTCGATTTTTTCGCGGCCGCAGCAGATACCAGCATCTATGCCGAGTCTTTAGGGTTACGGGGTGACGGGGTGAATGACATCGCGTTTGCTGTAACCGACCTAGCTGAAGAGACTGACCGCTTGCAGGCAAAGGGAGTAAATTGTTTAGCTACGAGTGCCGATGGCTGCAGCAGCTATTTTGATACGCGTGGAGAGGGCAACATCATGTTGCGCTTGGTCCAGTATTAGATCGCTTTAACGTGAAGATTAGTGCCCAGAACTTTCGTGAGCAGAAGCAATCCAGCGACTGTCAGATTGGCCGACGCTAGTATTGAGAGCTGTAGAAGTTGGCCAGAATCGCAAGCATTTTAGAGGTCAGTAGCGCCAATAGTTAAAGGATCCCGGTAAGATTCACTTAGTCAGCATGGGGTAGACCAAAAGGGAGCACTGAGGTGAAGCCTGAAGAGCTGAAGGTGATGCGAGCCGCTAGGCCTTTTCCATTTTTACAAACAGACTCGATTTAGGCATTGTTGGGCCCAGCTTTAGATATTATTTTTGAAGGTCGTATCTTTCATCTTTTCAGAACATATTTATTAAACCGGAAGCTTTACATTAATTATGGATGCATTAACGCAAACAAAAATCCTCTCGCAGCTTTCCAGTCGATTCATAGAGAAGACAAGCGCCTCGGCGAAAAATGCCGTTAAGGTTCCTGTTCATGAATTTACGGATAGAGAGCGACTGCGGCAGGAGAAGAAAACATTTTTCCGCGACACGCCGCTTTTGCTGGGCTTAAGCACTGACTTACCGGAGAACGACAGCTACCTCGCTACAAATGAAACTGGGCAACCGCTTTTGCTGACGCGAGACGCAGATGGCAGATTTCGTGCATTTTTGAATGTCTGCAGGCATAGAGGTGCGCAGATTGCCGAAATAGGCCGGGGAAGGAAGCGACGCTTCACCTGTCCTTTCCATGCTTGGAACTACAGCAATACCGGCGAACTGATTGCGATAAATCGAGAGTCCAGTTTTGGTTGCGTAGATAAAGACGGCTTAGGTCTAACCGAACTGCCCTGCCTTGAGGCCAATGGCATGCTTTGGGTTCGTCCGACGGTAGGAAATTCATTCACTGAAGCCGACGTCATGGGCGGTCTTTCCGGCGAGTTTGAGAATTGGCTGAAGCACGAGCACCTTTTTTCGGAGGCCCAAGTCATCGAGGCCGACATCAACTGGAAATTAGCGATCGATACTTTTGGCGAGAATTATCATTTTGATGTTCTTCACAAATCGTCGTTGGCTAATGACATCGTGGGCAACCTGCAGACCTGGGACCGTTTTGAGAGAAATGGGCGGATGGTCTTCGCCGGTAAGGAGGCCTTTCAGTATCTGCATGAACAGGAGATACCGATAGAAAAATGGCCCTATCGCGACGTAACCCTTAACGTTTATTTTTTCTATCCCAACTGCATTTTTTTGGTCGACAGGGCGGGCATCGATATTCTCAAGATGTATCCAGATCCAGAGGATCCGGCAAAATCAAAAACCCACCACAGCTACTATATGCGTCCGGAATTGCTTGACCACCTGCAACAGGAAGGCAGAAATACCCTAGAAGAAAGCAGGTTCGTGGGATTCAATAAAATCGTCGTCGACGAGGATTATGCGGCAGCAACGACGGTCCAAGCGGGCGCTGCGTCCGGAGCACAGGACCATTTTGTTTTCGGCAAAAATGAGCCTGCGTTGCAGCACTATCATAGTCGTCATCGCGAGGCTTTGGGTTTGGCGCCCCTAGAGGCTTTGATGAACTAAATCTTATTGTCCTGGGGAGCACGGCATGGCGACAGCGGAATTTCGGCGCGAACGAGAGCGCACGGGCAAGGTCCCCCTGAAGACCAAGATAATTTACGCCTTGGGAGAGATGCCTGGCAGCCATATGAATGGTGCAATAGGCGGTCTGCTGGCGCTTTATTACAATCAAATTCTCGGGGTTTCGGCCAGCACGATCGCCATTGGAATGGGGTTGGCGCTTCTTCTCGATGCAGTTTCAGACCCCATCGTGGGTGCTTACTCGGACAACTTTAAATCGAAGCTCGGACGCAGGCATCCATTGATGTACGCAGCCGCGGTGCCTCTCGGTATATTTATGGCTCTGCTTTTCTCGCCACCGTCAGGATTGGATGAGGCGGAATTGATCGTGTGGCTGCTCAGCTTCCTGATACTTAGCAGACTCACGTTTACTTTTTTCAGTGTCCCGTGGAGTGCGATGACGGCAGAGTTGACTGACAGCTACTCTGAACGATCCGTGATCGTAGGTTGGCGCCAGCTTGTTGGCTACTCTTTAGCAGGCTTATATACATACCTTGTCTTCAACTTCGTATTCAGCGAATCGGAGGCGTATGCGCAGGGACAGCTAAACCCTGAAAACTATACCTTCTTCGCGCCAATGCTTGGCGGACTAATTACAATGTGGTGTTTGATTACTACTCACTTCACTCGAGACCAGATTCAATACTTTTATCAAAATCAGCATGCTGAGGTTTTCCGTCTAGGCTATCTCCTCCGTTCTATTCGATCGGCGCTAAGTAATCGTAATTTCGCATTGCTCTTGACGGGAGCCCTCGTAAATTTTGGAGTAATCGGCGTTCTAGGTTTTTTCGACATGTATGTGAACACCTATTTTTGGGAATTAAAAGGCGAAGATCTTGGGCTGATCTCGTTGTTTGCGCTTATCGGCCCCTTAGGTGCTGTGCTGCTGGCAATCAATTTTCAAGGACGTGTTGAGAAACACCACGCGCGAGGGTTGGCGTTAGTTGGCGGCATGATTATGAGCATGGTTGGGGTAACCGCTAGATTGAGCGGGCTTTTCCCTGAATATGAAAGTCCGGTTTTCTTACCTGCAATTACGATGATTGCGGCGGCAAACGCGTTCTTTGCAGTGCTAACAGCAATTATGTTTCTCTCGATGATCTCTGATTTAGTTGATGATCAGGAGTTAAAAACGGGGCAGCGTCAGGAGGGAGTGTTTGCAGCTGGCGTCGCTTTTTCTACGAAGGCCGTCGGCAGCCTTGGAGTCATCATCGGTGGCTTCTTATTGGAGTTTTTTATTGGTTTTCCTGCCGGTCAGGGGCAAACTGAAATCAGTGAAGATGTCTTATTCCGCCTCGCGATAACCGATGCGATTGTCGTGAACTCGCTGTTACTCATTCCTGCTTACTTAATCAGTAAATATACGCTTACCAGAAGTAACTTCGCTGTCGTGCAGGCGGCTTTGCAGGAACGTCGCGAGCGTGTGGCGGCATCGGGGCCTCACCCTGATTAGACGGCTGATCAAAACAATACAGCATGAAGACCTCAGGTCATGTTGAACGCAAACATAGCGGTAACTGAATTGGTCTTATTTGGAGCAGCGTTAGGTCTTAGGCCTTACAAACTGATTGAGGTGTCTCGTTCAGTCAGAGGAATGGGATGGCTGCAATTGGGTGAGGACGTAGGAGGGGTAGAATGAAAATCTTAGCCGGCACATCAAAAGGCCTATTCGAGATCGAAAATGGGTCGGCAAATCTGATTCTGAATTCGAAAAGTGTTCGGGAATTCGTTAGGTTCGGTCACGCTATTTTTGTAGG
>ERZ802827.592-NODE-592-length-19023-cov-8.62521_pt1 | contig 19023 bp, 17 predicted proteins | sample MGYA00345652_ERZ802827 | MGnify/ENA primary metagenome ERZ802827 (study PRJEB30503, sample SAMEA104212372) | marine metagenome | biome: Westerlies Biome; feature: [SRF] surface water layer (ENVO:00010504) within the epipelagic zone...; material: water... | reverse complement strand
CTTAGAACTATGACAAAATTTATTCATACGATTATCGTGTTTGTTTTAGCCACTTTTTCTATTAGTATTCATGCCAATAGTGAGGGTGAGGCAATGTATGGTGCACTAGGATGTGCAAGTTGCCACGGTGAAAATGGACGCTCTAATGACGAAGCAATTCCCTCTCTTGCAGGCAAAGATGTCGAATGGATCATCCAGCAACTTGAATATTTTCAGTCGGGTCAGCGTCAAAATTCATATATGAATGCAATGGCTCCAATGGCTGAAGGTTTTGAGAGATCGATAGCAGAATATCTCTCTATTCAAGACCCGCAAAGATAGAATTTTTCTTTTTAAATTTTAAGTAATTAGAGGGTTTCTTAACCCAGATTTATCACGTATAATTTCACTGAATTTTTTGGAGATTGAGAATGAAAAAAACGCTTATTATTTTAGCTTCCATACTAATGACTTCGCTAGTTAGTCCTTCAATGGCTGCAGGAGATGCAGAAGCAGGCCAAGTTAAATCTGCTACATGTATGGGCTGCCATGGTCTAGCTGGAAATAGTACGATCCCAAACTTTCCAAAGCTTGCTGGTCAAGGAGAAGCTTATCTTGTCAAGCAACTTCAGCATTTTAAATCTGGTGAGAGAAACAATGCAATGATGGCTGGTGTCGCCTCATTACTCTCTGACCAAGATATGGAAGATATTGCTGCTTACTACTCAATCCAAACAATTAGTGAAAACTCCGCTAAGGGTTCAGCTGAACAAATTGAACTTGGTAGAAAAATTTATGTAGGCGGTAAAATGGAAACTCAAACGACTGCTTGTATTGCATGTCATGGTGCCAAAGGCGAGGGGATACCAACAGCGGGATTCCCAGCAGTTGCAGCGCAGCACGCTGAATATACTGCATCACAGCTAAAGGCTTTCCGTCAGTATTCCATCAATAAACAGACAGGCTCTGATGGTGTAGAGCGAGTCAATGAGATGATGAATAATGTTGCTATGGGTCTGACTAATGAAGAAATAGATGCGCTATCTCAGTATATTGCAGGGCTTCATTAAATAGGTTTTATTGAATCAATTCTATTTAGTCCATCCTTTCAGTGTTGCCATCTACGGTCATGACTTGACCGGATATTCTCTTCGCTTGGTCAGATAAAAGAAATGTTGCCATATTAGCAATATCTTCTTTGTCAACGAAAGATTTCAGTGAAACCATACCCTCAAAATCTTCTTTGACTTCACTAACAGGAGTTTTAAGTGATTTTGCCTTTGCCTCAATCACCCTATTAATTCGATCTCCTGACACAGAACCTGGACAGATTGCATTGACTCGTATATTGAATTTTCCTAGCTCCATAGCCAAGGATTTAGTGACTCCAATAATTGCCCATTTAGATGCTGCATAGGGTGTTCTCAAAGGAAACCCAAAGATTCCAGCTGTTGAAGATAGGTTGACAATTGACCCACCTTTATTTTTCTTTAAAAGTGGTATAGCCTGCTTAGTAAAATAAAAATGACTATTTAAGTTCGTTTCTATAGTTTGATTCCAGTCATCTATTGATATTTCCTCCATTGTTCCAGTGGGTCCTGCAATACCAACATTATTAATCAAGCCATCAATGCTTGATAATTTTAAAGATTCAAAATAATTATTTACTGAATCTGCATTTGCAGCATCTACGTTGTCAACAAATAATCTTCTATTGATTAGAGGATGATGACTTAGTTCATTAATTTTTTTTTGATTTATATCAGAAGCATAAACTGTGTACCCCTCATCTAACAAAGACTTGGCAATGCACCAGCCAATTCCATCTGCCGCAGCTGAAATAATTATATTTTTGCTCGCAGATTTCAATGAGGGTTTATTTCGTTTTAGTTAGTGCAACTGAGAGTTCATCGGATGTTATAAATCCAGTAGTCATACCTTCTTTATCAATAACCTCAATTGTTGACCTATCCTTTAATACCTTAGGAACAATATCTTCAATATAGGTATCCTCATCATACTTATATGTTGAAGATGGATTAACTGAGGACTTATCAAACTTATCCAGTTTAGTCATAATGGTTCTTGCTCGAAGAACTTTAGAGCGGTTGACATCTTTTACAAAAGCTTTAACGTAATCATCAGCAGGATTTAAGATAATATCTTCCGGCTTTCCAACCTGAACCAGTCTTCCACCATTGAGAATACCAATGTGATCACCCAGTTTAAGAGATTCATCAAGATCATGTGTTATGAAGACAATAGTTTTTTTGAGTTTGGCTTGAAGTTCGACCAATTGATTCTGCATTTCACTTCTTATAAGCGGGTCTAATGCACTGAATGCTTCATCCATTAAAAGAATTTCGGGGTTAGTTGCAAGTGCTCTTGCTAGACCAACCCTTTGCTGCATTCCACCAGAGAGTTGGGCTGGATACTGATGTTCAAAGCCCTCAAGACCAACAGCCTTGATTTGGCCCTGTGCAATCTCATGTCTTTGATCTTCAGGAACCTCTTGAATCTCTAGACCATAGGCAACATTTTCAATAATCGTCTTATGAGGAAATAGTCCAAAGCGCTGGAATACCATACTCATGGTTTTTTTTCTGAACTCTAATATTTCTTTTTCGTCCAAACTACAAACATCAACATTATTAACAAGAACCTCTCCTGCAGTAGGATCAATTAGCCTATTAATGTGCCTAATTAGTGTTGACTTTCCTGAGCCAGAAAGCCCCATACAGACAAAGATTTCCCCCTCTTCAATAGATAATGAGACGTTATCAAGACCAACGGTGTGACCCGTTTCCTCCATCACTTGTTCTTTAGATGCCCCATCTTTTACCATTGGCATTACTTGCTGAGGGTTTGGACCAAATATTTTATAAATATTGTTAATTTCAATTTTTGACATAATAGGAATCTATTTTGGTGGTTGGTTTCTATCTTGAATTTTTTTACCATAAGCCTGGGTAATTCTATCTAGAACGATTGCGAGAAGAACAATTGCAAGTCCAGCTTCGGTAGCTTTTCCAACATTTAGCTGCTGAAGTCCAAGTAGAACTTCATCGCCCAGGCCTCTCGTTCCAATCATAGATGCAATAACAACCATGGCTAATGCCATCATCGTGCATTGGTTAATTCCCTGCATAATATTTGGAAGAGCAAGTGGTAGCTGAACCCCCAATAGTTTCTGTCTTTTGCTAGCCCCAAAGGCTTCAGCCGCTTCAATGACTTCTGTATCAACTAAGGTGATTCCTAGGTCAGTTAGACGAACTAGTGGAGGCACTGCATAAATAACGGTTGCAATAATCGCTGGAACTGCTCCAAGTCCAAAGAGCATAATTCCTGGAATGAGATAGCAAAAGCTTGGGATTGTTTGCATTAAATCGAGCACAGGGAGTATTGCATTTCGAAGTTTGTTATTTCTTGCCATTGCAATACCTAGAGGAATGCCAATAATGATACAAATCAGAATTCCAATAATCATGATTGAGGTGGTTTCTATGGCTTTATCCCAAAACTTGGGGTGAAGAAAGCCAATAAAAAATGTACAGATTCCTACAAAAATGGTTGTTCCAAGTTTTCTTCCACTCGAGAAGAAAACAATTGCAACAACAAGTGCGATGACCACTGGCCATGGCAAAACAATTAAGAATTTTTTGAGTGATAGAATTGCACCAAGAAGAAAGTCATTGATCACTTCAAAGTAAATTCCATACTTTTCGTTGAAGACCTTGAAGCCATCATTAATCCATTTCATTAATGGAATATCTAGCCATTTTGGCCAATCATAAAGCCAACTGGGGTCAGTCAAAAGCTCCATAACACTGTCAGGCTTCCTTTTAGATGAGTTGTAGCTTACAACTAAAAGCCAAACAAAGATTATAGGGAAAGTAAAGTAGGTGAGTAATTTTCTTATCATGATGATTATTGTGTTTAAAAAAAGAGCCCACAAGTGGGCTCTTTTTTATATGTAATCTAACTTATAGAGCTGCAGATACCTTAGCAGCTACGTCTGCTGGTACCCAAGCTTTCCATGTATCATCGTTGGATAAGTATTCCATTGCAGTTAGCTCCATATCACCATCTGACTCATCTTCATAGAATGCAAGCAGTCTATTGACTTGTGCAGTTGGTATGCTATATGCTTCGATGAATGCAGTCTCATCAGGATGAGAATCAGCCCATGAGGCAAGAACTGACTTGTCTAAAGACATATCTCTGTACTCAACTCCACATGTTGGCTTCCATGCATCTGTTCCATTAGCCTTGATATCTTCAACAACAACTTGCATTGATGCCCAGCACTCGGCGTTAAATGGTGGCTCAGCTAGTCTTACTAAATCAACTTTGCCCATCAAACCTGTTGGCGCCCAATAGTAAGTAAAGATTGGCTGCTTTTTAGCAAACGCACCAGCAATAGCAGCATCAAGGGCTCCACCTGAACCTGGATCAAAGTTAGTGTAGTATTTATCTAATCCATAAGCTTTTTGTTTAACAAGGTTAATTGTGTAGCAAGTCCAGCCACCAATACAACTTGTCATTCTTCCCATTGAAGGGTTTTCTGGATCACTGAATAACGCAGCAATTTCTGGGCTGTTCATATCTAACACATTTGTAAGATTGTACTTGTCAGCAGTCGCTCTATCAACGTAGAATGCTTGCTGAGAGTCAGGCGTATTAATTCCTAGGTTTCTTACTGTTCCTGCTGCTTCATGACTATCATAAGTATCTTTAATGTTGTCATACCAAAGCTCAGTCACAACATCAAGCTGTCCATCATAGTGTGCAGCCATAATAGGTGTTGTGCTTCCTTTTGTTACAGAAACATCGCAACCATAGCCGTGCTCTAAGATAAAGCCAGCAATTGCCGTATGAATATTTGCACTACTCCAGTCAAAATCAGCTAGTCTAGCTTTTCCACAGTCCGCGCTTACAACACCTGGCACTAGAGCAACCGAAATAGCTGTTACAGCTAATAATTTATTTATTAGTTTCATTTTCTCTCCTTAATTTTAAAAATAAATCCACTGAAAAAAAGTGGATTAAATCTAGTTTAACTTAATTCATGTAAGAGTGAAATACTATTTTGAGAAAGTTACTATCTTTTTATATAATTTATAAAGTTGTTTGATTGATTAAAATAATAATACTAACCCTGCAAAAAAAATAAGCCCCAAAATAACCTTTTGAAAAAGGTCTTCATCAATAAATGAATAAATCTTGACACCAATAAGAGACCCAATAATCAAGGCTGGAAAAACCTTAAGAAAATAATAAAAAATATCTAAATTCAAAAACCCAGCAAAATAAAAGCTAACAACTGCTGCAATACTTGTAATAAAGATGAATGGTTCGTAGGTCCCGCGCTGAGTATTTTTTGGAAGTCTTTGAAGATTAACCCAGATTGTTGGGAGTATTCCACCCAGTGCAGCAAATCCTCCCAATATGCCGCTGATAAAGCCAATCAATTTATCAAGTGAGGGACTGCTTTTAAAGTTTATTAAAATGTTTTTACTTTTAAATTTCCAGATTGAAAAGAGAACCAATATAAACCCAACTGTTGTCTTAAAAATTGTTGGTTCAGTTAAAGTTAATATGAGCAATCCAGTCGGTATTCCAATGACACCAAAAGTTACAAATGATTTAAGTTTTGAGAAGTTTAAAGTTTTACGAAGCTTGAATATGGGAAGTGCAGAGACAAATAAACAGGAGACAATGTTTAATGAAATTGCAGCGGATGGCTCAAGAATATGAAGCCAAAAAGCATTTAATACAATTCCACTTCCAAAGCCTGTCGCACCCTGGACAATACCTGCTATAAATGCACCAAAAATTAATATTGATTGAAAAATTACTGGGTCTGAAGTCAAGGTATTAAATTAGTTTATTGGATGGCTCCAAGTTTATAGATTATTTTGGTATTATTTTTTTTGATTTCTATAAATTATTCATCTAGGGTTCTAATGTCTATCTTATGAAAGATTACGATTATATTATCGTTGGTGCAGGTTCCGCAGGTTGTGTTTTGGCGAATAGGCTAAGTGAAGACCCTGCGAATAAAGTTTTACTCTTAGAGGCTGGCGGATCAGATCGCCGCTTTTTTATTCAGATGCCGATTGGTTATGGAGTTACTTATCACCAAAAAAAGGTCAATTGGATGTATTCGACAGAGCCAAGCCCAGATGCTGACAATAAGCCCAGTTATTGGCCGCGAGGAAAGGTAATGGGAGGTTCTAGTTCAATCAATGCCATGGTCTATGTCAGAGGAAATCCAAAGGATTTTGATGAATGGTCAGAAGCTGGAAATCCTGGCTGGTCATACAAAGAGGTTCTGCCCTACTTTAAGAAAATGGAATCTTGGCAAAAAGGTAGTGATAATTTCAGGGGTGGTGATGGGCCTTTAAATGTCTCTGAAGTGTCAAACCAGTTGCACCCTCTTTGTGATAATTTTTTATCTGCTGCTCAGGAGATTGGCATTAAGGTTAATCCTGATATGGATGGTGAGAAACAAGAGGGAGTGGGAAATTACCAGATTACTACCCACAAGGGTCAGCGGATGTCTGCTTCAAGGGCATATATATGGCCAACAAAGGGCCGATCCAATCTTACAATTGTCAAGAATGCTAGGGTAACAAGGGTCCTCATAAAAAATAAAAGAGCGTATGGAGTCGAATACTTAAAGTCAGGCAAGACTCACAAGGCTACTGCATTGCGTGAAGTTATATTGAGTGCAGGGTCAATCAACTCACCACAACTCCTTCAACTCTCCGGAGTGGGGCCAAAAAATATCTTAGAGCAAGCTTCAGTTCCAATAGTTCATGATAGCCCTGCAGTTGGAGAAAACCTTCAAGACCATCTCGGTGTGAGTTATTTTTATAAAAGTAAAGTACCTACTTTGAATGACCAGTTAAGACCAGTTCTAGGTAAAATTTATCAGGGGCTTCGATATATTTTTTTAAGGAGAGGGCCGCTCAGTTTAAGTGTCAATCAGTCAGGCGGCTTCATTCGAACTCGAGATGATCTTGAAAAGCCAAATATCCAGCTTTATTTTTCGCCAGTCAGCTACTCATTGGAGTCTCCAGATAGACGTGCAATGATGAGTCCAGATCCATTTTCAGCAATGCTTCTGGGTATTTCAAATTGTAGTCCGAGATCAAGAGGCAGCGTGCATCTGAGAAGTAGTGACCCATTGAAAACACCCATCATTAGGCCCAATTACCTTTCTAATGAGGATGATGTCAAAGACTTATTAGCGGGCGTAAAGATTTTAAGGAAGCTAGCAAAAACTGATAGTTTTAGACCAGTTATTGGAGAGGAGTTTCGACCAGGCCCTCAGTGCCAGACAGATGAGCAAATGATTCAACACATTAAAGATACTGTATGGACAGTATTTCATCCATCCAGTACCTGTAGAATGGGGTCTGATCCAAAAAGCAATGTGGTAGATAGTGACCTTAAAGTTTATGGGATTGAAGGTCTGAGAGTTGTTGATGCGTCAATATTTCCGAGCTTAGTCTGTGGTAATATTAACGCCGCAACTATTATGGTTGGTGAAAAAGCATCCGATCTCATTTTGAAGGATCAAAGAACAAAGCATGAAGATAATTAGCATCGAAACATTTACTAATGAATATGTTGGATTGGTTCGTTTGAGAACTGATGAGGGTGATGAAGGATGGGGGCAGACCGCAACCTATAACAGTGAAATAACCTCTCAAATAGTCCATCTTCAAGTTGCCCCCCATGTTTTGGGGATGAGTGGACTTGACATACCAGAAGTCAACCGAGAGGTTTTGGAAAGAGAACATAAATTTCCTGGCACTTATCTTTATAGGGCACTATGCGGCGTAGATACCGCACTTTGGGATATTAAGGCGAAAAGAGCCAATCAAAGTGTATGTCAGCTTATTGGAGGGAGCCCTAAATCTATTCCAGTGTATGCATCTAGTATGCAGCGCGAAATTTCTCCTGAAGCTGAAGCCCAGAGACTTCTGGAGTTAAAGGAAAAGTATGGCTACTATGCCTTTAAGTTTAGAATTGGTAAAGAGTGCGGCCATGACATAGATCAATGGCCTGGTCGAACTGAATCAATTGTCAAAGAGGTGAGGAAGCAGTTAGGTGATAAAGCGACTTTGCTTGTTGATGCTAATAGTGCCTATACTCCAAAAAAAGCAATAGAAGTAGGACATATGCTCCAGGATTATGGCGTGAGTCATTTTGAAGAGCCATGTCCTTATTGGAAACCAGACTGGACTCGAGAAGTCTCTGATGCCCTTGAGATTGATGTCAGTGGTGGTGAGCAGGATAATGATATGAGGGTTTGGAGGCATATGATTGACACTAAAGTAGTTGATATTATCCAGCCTGATATTTGTTACCTAGGAGGCATTACTCGAACATTAGAAGTTGCTAAAATGGCTGAAAAAAAGAGTATTCCAGTGACTCTGCATGCTGCTAATCTTTCATTAGTAACGCTTTTTTCTGCACACATTATGGGCTCTATAAATAATCCAGGAAAGTATCTCGAATTTTCTATTGAGGGCCTTGATTATTACCCTTGGCAAGACAACATTTTTACCCCAGATTTTAAGATTGTTAAAGGAAACTTAGAAATGACTCATCAGCCTGGCTGGGGAATTGAAATTAATAGAGATTGGCTTTCATGCACTCATCATCAAGTAAGCTTTGCTGGTTCTCGCTTCTAGTATCGCACACAAACTTATTTTTACGTCTTAAGTGCACTTTTTTTTAAGACCCAAAATACTGTATAATTTGCCTTTTTTTAATATGTTACGGATTTAGAAATAGATGAAGACATCACTCACCACACTCGAGGGACTTAAGAGATCTCTTACAGTTGAATTGCCAGTAGACACGTTCAATCAAAAAACAGAAAAAATCATCAAGAGTCTCGCAACTAAGGTTCGTATTGATGGCTTTAGAAAAGGCAAAATCCCTGCAAATATATTGCGTCAAAGATTTGGTGCAAGTGCTAAGTCAGACGCTGCGACTGAAATGGTCAGTGAGACCTTAGAAGATGCTTTAAAGGATGCGGATGTAGTTCCTGCTGCGCAGCCATCACTCACTAATGTTGATACTGAAAATTCTGAGAGTTTAATTTATACAATAGAATTTGAAGTCTATCCTGAAATCAAATTAAATGCTTTGTCTAGTCTAAAAATTGACCAAGTCACCTCAAAAGTCACTGAAGAGGATGAAGAGCGTGCATTACAAGATCTTCAAGATAGATCAACTGAATACAAAAGCGTTAAGCGTAAGTCAAAAGAAGGTGACCGCTTAATAATTGACTTTGAAGGCCTAATGGATGGTGAATCTTTTGAGGGCGGCGCTGCTGAAGCATTCGAAATCATACTGGGCAAAGGAACAATGATTGATGGCTTTGAGAAGGGCCTTATTGATATTGCTCCAGGTAAAAATGTTGAGGTGAATGCTACATTCCCAGAAGATTATCATGTTGAGAATTTAGCTGGAAGAGAGGCTATTTTTAAAGTTAAAGTTAACGAGGTTGGTTCTCCTATTGAGCTGAAAAGAGATGATGAGTTTGCCAAGAAATTTGGTGAATCAGACTTCGAAACAATGAAAACAAGAATGACAAGTCAAATGAAAATGGAGCTAGATTCACGCCTTGTTCAACAAAATAAAGATACTGCTTTTTCAGCTCTATTAGAGGCAAATGATTTTGAGGTTCCTGAGGGAAGTGTTTCTTCAGAGGCTTTGAGACTTCAGCAAGATATGGAGTCACGTATGGAGCAACAAGGAATGCCTTCAAAGGGTAAGCTTCCAGCTGAAATGTTTAATGAGGAGGCTGCTAGAAGAGTTAAGCTTGGCTTACTGATCAATAAAATTGCTACTGATTCAGAAATAACGGCTGAGAAAGACTTAGTTGATGCTAAACTAAATGAAATGTCACTCCAATATGGTGAAAGTGCCCAACAGATGATTGATTGGTACAATACTGACCCTTCACGTCTGGCTAATATTGAATCAATTGTTGTTGAAGATCTAGTAGCTAAGCACATCGCAGATGAGGCAAAAGTTACCTCAACTGAAAAAAACTTTTTAGAAATAATGAATACTCAAAATTAATATGACAATTCAAAATTTAAATCAAATCCCTATGGTTATCGAGAGCTCAGGTAGAGGTGAGAGAGCTTACGATATCTATTCAAGACTTTTAAAAGAAAGAGTGGTTTTCATGGTCGGACCAGTCGAAGACTATACCGCAAATGTTGTTGTTGCACAGCTACTTTTCTTGGAATCTGAGAATCCAGATAAAGATATTCATTTATATATTAATTCTCCAGGAGGTTCTGTAACTGCTGGGCTGGCTATCTACGATACAATGCAATTTATTAAGCCTGATATTTCAACTTTATGTATTGGACAGGCCGCAAGTATGGGTGCTTTGTTACTTACTGCTGGCACTAAGGGTAAAAGGTTTGCACTTCCTCATGCCAGATGTATGATTCACCAACCTTTAGGCGGGTTTTCTGGACAGGCGAGTGATATTGATATTCATGCTCAAGAAATTCTTAAGGTAAGAGATAATCTGAATTCAATTCTTAAAGATCATACGGGTCAGAGTTTAAAGAATATTCAGAAAGATACTGATCGTGATAATTTTATGTCGGCCAGTGAATCTGCTAAATATGGTCTCATTGATAAAGTGATTAACAAGCGCTAATAAAGCATACTAATGGATCAAAATACTGAAGAACTAAGCTGTTCATTTTGCTCTAAAAACAAGGATGAGGTTTCTCGTCTTATAGCAGGCCCTGGCGTTTACATATGTGATGAATGCATTGATTCTTGCTACAACCTAATTCAAGAACAATCTATCAAGGACAAAAAAGATCAACTTCAGGATTGGGATTACACTCCTAAAGATTTATTTAATTCACTCAACGAGTATGTCATCGGACAATCTCATGCCAAAAAAGTACTTTCGGTCGCAGTCTATAATCACTACAAAAGGCTTAAATCCAATTACGTATCAAATGATGTCGAGCTTGATAAATCTAATATATTACTGATAGGCCCAACTGGAAGTGGAAAAACTCTATTAGCACAATCTTTAGCTAGATTTTTGGATGTTCCTTTTGCAGTTGCTGATGCTACAACCTTAACCGAGGCTGGTTATGTAGGAGATGATGTAGAAAATGTAATAAAGAGTCTACTATCTAAGTGTGATTTTGATCCAGAAAGAGCTGAGCAAGGGATTATATTCATTGATGAAATTGATAAAATCTCACGTCGTTCAGATTCTCCATCAATTACAAGAGATGTCTCTGGAGAAGGGGTTCAGCAAGCGATGCTTAAATTGATTGAGGGCACTATCGCATCTGTTCCACCTCAGGGTGGAAGAAAACATCCTAATCAGGAAACCATCGATGTAGATACCTCTAAAATTTTATTTATTTGCGGCGGCGCATTTGATGGTCTTGGCAAGGTAATTGATAGGCGAGTTGAAAAGGCTACTGGAATAGGCTTTTCTGCAAATGTAAAAGATGAGGGAGACAAAAAGACTTTGACTGAACTTTACAAATTCTTAGAGCCTGATGATTTAATAAAGTTTGGACTTATCCCTGAATTAGTAGGTCGTTTAGCTGTTCATACTTCACTTGATGAGCTCGATGAAGAGGCTTTGATAGAGATTCTTACGAAACCAAAAAATTCAGTAGTTAAGCAGTTTCAACAATTTTTTGCAATTGAGGGAGTCAAGCTGAGAATTAGAAAAAATGCCCTAGTTGCAATTGCCAGATTAGCACTCAAAAGAAAAACTGGCGCAAGAGGTCTTAGAGCAATCATGGAAGATCTTCTTCTAGAAACAATGTATGAAATACCTTCTGCCCCGACTGCAAAGGAGGTTGTTATAGATAAAGCTGTTGTAGAAGGCGTAAAGCAGCCTGTTATTCTTCATGAGTCGAATAATAAGAAAACTAACATTCGAAAAGCAAGTTGATAGTTTTAAGCTCATTTATGTTTGAAATTTAACTATGTCTTCGGATCTATTTGATCGCCAGAAGGATGCAGTTGGTCAAGGTGAGCGAACAATCCTTGTCCATGTTGAGCTCACCTCAGGTAACCATTCAAATGGAAGTTTAGAAGAGTTTCAACAACTAGCGGAATCATCTGGTTTAAATATTGTTGAAACGTTAGCAATTAAAAGAAGCTTCACAAAGGCACAGTTTTTTATTGGGACAGGTAAGGTAGATGAGCTTGAATTGCTTGTCAGAGAAAATGAAATTGAGCTTGTTATCTTTTCAATGCAGTTGTCCCCTTCTCAAGAACGTAACTTAGAAAAAGCATTAAAGTGCCAAGTGATGGATAGAACTGGCCTAATACTTGATATCTTTGCATTAAGAGCGAGCTCATTTGAGGGAAAGCTTCAAGTTGAACTGGCCCAATTAAAGCATCTATCAACAAGACTCGTAAGAGGTTGGACTCACCTAGAGAGGCAAAAGGGAGGTATTGGGCTTCGAGGACCTGGTGAAACGCAGTTAGAAACTGATAAACGACTAATCTCGTTGAGAATTAAAAATATCAATAAGCGCCTTTCAAAAGTACATAAACAGCATGACCTAGGACGAAAATCCAGGGTAAAAAATCAGCTTCCTATGATTTCACTTGCAGGTTATACAAATGCTGGAAAGTCGACTCTTTTTAATCTTTTAACTAAAGCTCAAGTTTATGCAGATGATAAGTTGTTTGCAACCTTAGACTCTACAATTAGAAGAGTCATGCTACCAGCATCTGGAGAAGCAGTCATTGCAGATACAGTAGGCTTTATTCAAGACCTACCCCATGAGCTCATAGAGGCTTTCAAATCAACTTTAGAGGAAACCCGCCAGGCTGATGTACTTCTTCATGTTGTGGATGCTTCTGACCCTAACAGTAGGGACAAGATTGAGCAAGTTGAAGAAATTATTGATCAAATTGATGCTGCAGAAATTCCGAGAATCATTGTCATGAATAAAATTGATGGTATCAATAATTTTAAACCAAGAATAGATAAGGACAATGAAGGCAATATTTATCGTGTATGGCTTTCAGCTCACACTGGTGAAGGTGTGAATCTTCTTTATGAAGCTCTCTCTCAAGGCCTTAGTGGAATGATGACTTTTGCCAGTATTAAATTAGATGTCCAGTCAGCATATATCAGAAGTGAAATCCATAAAGTGGGATTTATAAAAAAAGAAATAATGAATGAATTTGGCCAATGGCTACTTGAAATTAACGTTACGAGTCACTATCTAGAAAGATTATTAGATAAGCAAGGTGTTTCATTATTATGGAAGCAGAATCCCCAGCAGAGTCAAACGGCATAGTTAAGCAGTCAATACCTCTTTTACCACTTAGAGATGTAGTGGTTTTCCCTCACACTGTCATACCTCTATTCATAGGCCGAAAGTCCTCTGTAAAGGCAATTACTCAAGCTATGGAAGCAGATAAAAATGTATTCTTGGCAACGCAAAAAGATGAAACTATTGAAGAGCCAACGAATGATGAACTTCACAAAGTTGGGACACTTGCAACAATTCTCCAGCTATTGAAGCTGCCTGATGGAACCATCAAAGTTCTTGTTGAAGGCGTTAAACGAGGGAAAATTGAGGAGTTTGTTGACTTAGGAGAGTACACAGAGGTTGTCCTCACTGACTGTACTCTTAGTTTTGATGATGATACTGAGATTAAGGCTATGATGCGCCTTGCTCTCGAAAATTTTGAAAAATATATTAAGCTGAGTAAAAAAATTCCTGAAGAAGTTTATAAGGTTCTTAAAGAAATTACTGATATAGAGAGATTTAGTGATGTAATTATTGCAAATTTAAATCTTAAGGTTGAAGAAAAGCAAAGTCTTCTTGAGAGCGGACTGGCGAAAGATAGGCTTGAAGCTATCCTTTCTATACTTGAGGGTGAATTGGATGTATTGGGCGCTGAGCAGAAGATTCAAAATAGAGTTCGTAAGCAAATGGAGTCGAACCAGAGAGATTATTATTTGAATGAACAAATGAAGTCTATTCAAAAAGAACTCGGAACGCTTGATGACGAAAATGAAATTGAGGAACTACAAAATAATATCAATAAGGCTAAGATGCCTAAAGAGGCAAAGAACAAAGCCCAAAGTGAATTGAATAAACTTCAAAGAATGTCGTCTCAGTCATCCGACGCATCAATTATCAGAACTTACATCGAAAATTTATGTTCTGTCCCGTGGAGCAAGAAAACAAAAACAAATAAAGACTTAGTGAAGGCTCAAAAGATCCTTGATGCTGATCATTATGGCCTAGATAAGGTCAAAGAAAGGATTATGGAGCATCTTGCTGTTCAGAGTCGTGTGACTCATAATAAGGCAAACATATTATGTTTGGTTGGACCTCCAGGAGTTGGAAAAACTTCCCTGGGAGAGTCAATAGCAAAATCGGTGAATCGAAAGTATGTCAGAATGGCTCTTGGCGGAGTTAGAGATGAGGCGGAAATTCGTGGCCATAGGAGGACCTACATTGGTGCGATGCCTGGCTCTATTGTTCAAAAAATGCAAAAGGTTAATGTTAAAAATCCATTATTCTTGCTTGATGAGATAGACAAAATGGCTTCAGATTTTAGAGGTGATCCAAGTTCAGCCATGTTAGAGGTGCTCGATCCAGAGCAAAACCATACATTTAACGATCACTACTTAGAGGTTGACTATGATTTATCTCAGGTAATGTTTGTTGCAACAGCGAACTCTTTAAATCTTCCTGAAGCATTGATTGATAGAATGGAAATAATTCAGCTGTCTGGTTACACTGAGGATGAGAAGCTTGAGATTGCAAAAAGACACTTAATTGCTAAGCAAATGAAAAATAACGGCATTAAGGCCTCAGAAATAGTCTTTAAAGATTCTGCAATCATGGATATTATTCGCTATTACACCCGTGAAGCAGGTGTAAGAAATCTCGATCGAGAGATTGGAAGTATTTGCAGAAAGGTGATTAAAGATGTCACTCTAAAAAAACGCAAAACAAAAGCAATAATTAACTCAAAAAGTCTTCCAAAGTTTTTAGGCATGAAGAAATTTAGATTTGGACTTGCTGAGGAGCATAACCAGATCGGCGAGGTAACTGGTTTAGCATGGACATCAGTTGGTGGAGACTTATTAACAATTGAGGCATCTTCTTATAAAGGAAAAGGAAAACTAAATTACACTGGACAGCTTGGTGATGTCATGAAGGAGTCAATTCAGGCCGCAATGTCCGTCACTAGATTGCGTGCAGATTCTCTGGGCATCTCAGATGATTTCCACGAAAAGCTGGATATCCATATTCATGTTCCTGATGGATCAACTCCTAAAGATGGGCCTAGTGCAGGTGCTGCAATGTGCACTGCATTAGTTTCAGTTCTAACTGGGCGAAAAGTAAAAGCCGCTGTTGCAATGACAGGTGAGATTACACTTCGAGGTGAAATTACACCAATTGGTGGACTCAAAGAAAAACTTCTTGCAGCCATGAGAGGTGGTATCAAAACTGTGATTATTCCTGAGGACAACGAGAGAGAATTATCTGAAGTTCCTGAAAAAATTAAAAGTAAGCTTGAGATTATTAAAGTTAAGTGGATTGATCAGGTCTTAGACATTGCCCTTGAAAAAGAATAAATTCAGTTAGATTTGATAACTTAATTTTTTTATGCTGTTTTAGCTTGCTTGAACTTCTTTTCTAGTTTCATTGCTAGCATTGCTGAGGGTATCGATACAATTAAAAAGAAAACACCCACTAAAGTCATTGGTTCAAGATAAGTGTAGTGGCTGTTACTATATTGATCAGCTGCCCTAAATAATTCAACAACTGTGATTGCAGCAAGTAAAGGTGTTTCTTTGAACATCGTTATCAGATAGTTTGCTAGAGGGGGAATCATGGGAGGAATTGCTTGAGGAAGAATAACATTTTTCCATGTTTGAAGTGGGTTATAGTTGAGTGATTTAGCAGCTTCCCATTGACCTTTGGGTACATTATCAATACCAGCTCTAAAGACTTCTGATGTGTATGTGCTGAAGTGAATACCAAGAACGATTACTCCACAAGTAAAGGCTTCTAGGAAAATTCCAAAGTCAGGAAGGACATAAAACACAACATAGAGCTGAACTAGAATTGGGGTTCTTCTAACAAACTCAGTAACCCAATATAAGGCGACTCTAGTGAACTTACTTTTAGACATTTTGAGAATAGCTATTCCTAAACCCAAAACGTAAGCAAGCAGGGATGCAACAATTGTTGCTTGTATAGTTACAACAAGTCCGTCTGCTAGTTGCGGTAAAACTGCGAATGCATGATCCCAATTCCATTCCATGACTATTTATCTCCAGCAGTCATAATATTTCTGCCTTTAGAAAACTTTTTGGCAATCAAGTCTACTATCTTTACAAGAACTGAAGCAATGATAAAGTAAATGACAAGAATTAATAAAAAGGGCTCTAAAGTAAGAGCAGTCTGCACTCTAATAATTTGAGCCATGAACGTTAGGTCAGAGATAGTAATCAGAGAGGCAACCGCAGTTAATTTCAGTAACTCAATGAGTAGGTTGCCAAATGTAGGGATCATAATTGGAATTGCTTGAGGAATTATCACATACCTATATTTCTTGAAAACAGAATAATTTAAGGCTTGTGAAGCCTCATGCTGTTCTTTGCCAACAGCTAGAATAGCGCCTCTGACCACTTCTGATCCATAGGCACCAACATTTAGTCCACAAGCAACTACTCCAGCTGTAAGGGCGTCAAAATATATCCCCCACATTGGTAGTACAAAATAGATAAAAAACATTTGAACAAGAGCTGAGCTGCCTCGAAAGAATTCCAGATAGATGATTGCAATTACTCTAACTGATCTGAATTTAGAGATTCTTGAGAGTCCAACGATGAATGAAACAATAAGGGCTAGAATAGCACCCAGAACTGTTAATTGGATCGTTGTAATCGTTCCTTTAATCAGTATTGGATAAAAAGCTATAACTTCATTCATAAAAAAATTCTAAAAAAAACCTGCCCCATAATAATTACAGGGCAGATTAGGTTGTTAAGTAAATTCTAATTAAACCTGCCCTGTGTATCTTACAGGGAAGATTAAATTATAAAATAAATTTACATTCCATCAGGACATTGAGTCAAGTAGGATTTACTGGCAGTTGCTTCTGCTGAGAAACCATAAGGCTCTATGATAGCTGCAAATTCACCAGTAGCTTTTAACATAGCTAATGCCATATTATATTCAGATCTAAACTCTAAATCATCCTTGTTAAATGCTGCGCCCGCACAACCCATTGGAACTCCTGTAACAGGCATTACTAATTCAAGATTTGGATCATTAGTTTTATTTAGTAGATCTGCTGTACCTAGGCCTGATAGAGCAAATACATCTACTCTTCCTTGCTGAAGCATCTTAATACCACTCGGAGGGGCATCAAAATAAACAATTTGATCAGCACTTACACCTCGCTCTAATGCATATTTTTCTTCAGCACAACCAGCGCAAGTAGTCATCTTTAATGAAGGATTTGCAGCAATATCTTCATAAGTTAATAGATTGTTTGGGTTACCTGCTGGAACAGCAAAAGCTTCAGCACCACAAAGGTCAGGCTCTGAGTATATGATTGACTCACATCTACCTGGCTTAATATAAAGACCTGATGTAGCCATATCTACTCTTCTTGCTTGAAGAGCTGGAATCATAGCACCATACATTATCACTTCAGCTTTAAGGTCTGGAACACCTAGGACATTAAGAACAGCGCGAGCAACATCAGGTGCTGCACCAGTCACATATCCATCTGACTTAATGTCAGAGTAAGGCGGTTCGTTAGCAACAGCTACAGTTGCATAACCTTGCTTCTTAAGTCTTTTTAAAGTATCAGATTCAGCATATGAAACCTGCGTGAAACCCAATACAATAAAAAAACATGTAAATAATGAAATAATTTTTTTCATATCGTTCTCCTTTTTATTATTGTTTGGAAATTAAAGTTTAACACCATCATTAAGACTAGAATTATTTTTAATTTACAAATATTTGCGTAAATTATGCAATATTAATAATTTTTCAATTTAATTATGCGAAAATCTGACATTATGAATAACATCAATAAATTAGATAACTTTGACTACAAAATACTAAATGCTGTTCAAGCGAATAACCGAGTGACCTCGGCGCAATTAGCAAAAGAAGTCGGGCTCTCGTCATCAGCTTGCCAAAGAAGATTAAATGCAATGCGAAAAGTTGGCATTATTGAGAAAGATGTCTCTGTTTTGAATCGTAATAAGCTCAATAGAAAAATTACAATAATTGTTCAGATACTGAGCGACATAGAAGGTGCTGAGCATGATAAAGAGTTTAAGAAGTCAATGTTGAGTGCACAAGAGGTAATGCAGTGTTATTATGTTACTGGTGATTATGATTACGTCGTGATAGCAACCTTTAATGAAATGGGTGATTATGAAGAGTTTACAAAGAAATACTTCTTAAAAGATCCAAACATCAAACGCTTTAACTCAATGGTGGTTATGAATAAAGTAAAGGAGAATTTATCAATACCAGTTAATTAATATTATTAATAAACTTTTTTAGAAATTCTCTTGTCCTTTTCTCTTTTGGGTTTGAGAAAAGATTCTCGGGTTTACCAGACTCAACAATCTGGCCACCATCAAAAAATAACACCCTATCTGCAAATTCTTGAGCAAAGTTCATTTCATGCGTGACCGTAAGCATTGTTGTATCAGAGTCAGAAGCAAGTTTACGAAGAACCGTTAAAACTTCATCTACAAGCTCTGGATCTAGGGCTGATGTCACCTCATCAAACAGCATAATCTTTGGATCCATTGCAAGTGCTCTAGCAATTGCAACACGCTGCTGCTGGCCACCTGATAGCTGGTGCGGATACTGATCTTTTTTATCACTTAGTCCAACCAAACTAAACAACTCTTCAGCTTTTTCTTTGGCGTCAGCATCCGTTTTTTTCTTAATTAAAGTTTGAGGCTGCTGTACATTTTCAATG
>ERZ802827.587-NODE-587-length-19071-cov-42.2274_pt1 | contig 19071 bp, 19 predicted proteins | sample MGYA00345652_ERZ802827 | MGnify/ENA primary metagenome ERZ802827 (study PRJEB30503, sample SAMEA104212372) | marine metagenome | biome: Westerlies Biome; feature: [SRF] surface water layer (ENVO:00010504) within the epipelagic zone...; material: water... | reverse complement strand
CCTTCGAGTTGTATTACAACTACAAGGTGACCGATAACATCACTGTTACCCCAGCAGTGTTCTATCTGTCTCGTCCTAACGGTCAGAGTACAGCGACGACGAAAAGCGGCGATGACGGCCAATTCAATATCTTTGGAGCATTGGTTCAAACAACCTTTAAGTTCTAATCGTTGTCTGAGATTAATCTCAAGTTAGCTTGTTGATTTTAGACCCTCCGCTTTTGCTGGGGGTCTTTTTTTGCTTGCTATTCGATTATTGATTTGTTTTTCCCTATTGCATATCACGGATGTATATCAGTGTCTGTGAATGCAGCGTTTTCGCATCCCATCTATTCAGTGGGGTGGAGAAACGATTTTGGGATCGATTGTTGCTCACTTGCTCTTTCCTGCTTGGTGTCCGTCCATCTCGAGACGGGTGGGGTGGACATAGACCTGCAGAGGAATGGCTCTTTGGCTACAGTAAATGGGGTATTCCCTAAGGGATTTTTTAAAGTGTTCAAATCTGCATGACAACAGATTTTTTTGATATCTCCAATGCCGCCCGTCTTTTGGTTGTGGATCACGATGAAGAAGCTCGTGACCATATCTGTGGAGTTCTCAAGGAAGAGGGATTTGATGTTAAATCTTTGGACAATGGACTGCTTGCATGGGAGCTGTTACAGAATGAAGAGTTTGAGTTGATTGTTCTTAATCGGAAGCTTTCTGGGGTCAGTGGATTTGATCTTTGTAGAAAACTTAGAATGCAAAATAATCAATCTCTTATTTTAATGTTTAGTAGTTTAGATACGGAAGCTGATCGTGTAATGGGTCTTGAAGTTGGTGCCGATGACTACTTAGTGAAGCCATTTGGTTATCGTGAGTTTTTAGCTCGTTGTAGAGCCCTTTTACGGCGACATCCATTAAGTGGAGCGGCACCAGTTGCTGAGAAATTTGAGTGTTGCGATCTCAAGCTCTTTCCTGATGAATGTAGGGCTGCTCGTGATGGTTGTGATATTAAACTTTCACCTAAGGAATTTAAACTCCTTGAGCTTTTCATGCAACACCCTAAGAGAGTTTGGAGCAGAGACGAGTTGCTAGATCAGATATGGGGTGTCGACTATATTGGCGACAAAAAAACTGTTGATGTTCATATTCGTTGGTTACGTGAAAAAATTGAAGTCAATCCTTCTAGTCCAGCGAAAATATTCACTGTTCGTGGTTTTGGCTACCGATTCTGTTGATTAGTTGCTGTATTAGATGCAATTAATATCAGTCTTGGTTGTTACATATGCGTTATGTATCTATGCTCAAGACTTCGCTTAAGCTAAGATCTTTTTGTTTTGACTTGCATTTTTACTCGGAAGGTGGCTTACGATAATCTTTTGTTGGTGGTCATGTTGCATCCAACCACTCTCTTTGAGTTGTCCTAGCACCTTCGTGACTGTGACTCGGGTTGTGCTTACAGCACTTGCTATTTCTTGATGGGTTAGCCGTAAATTTAGTTTGAGACCTTGATCGCAAGGCTGACCATAGTCTTCTGCTAACAGCTCTAAAAAGCTTTTTACACGATTTTCAACACCACGCAGACCCAATAGGGCGATCAGAGCTTCCGACTGACGCGTTCTTTGCATCATTGCCTTCATCAGATTGCTGCTCAGATGAGGCGTTGTATTCACATCTTGAATCGACAGACCAAGTAAGTCGCAGTGATCGAGAGTTGTGGCCTCGAACAGATCGAGATGCGTTAATGGATCTCCAAAAGGTTCGTTTGGTCCTGCAATTGCAAGCAAAACATCATCACCTTGCTCGTTGAGGCAACTTAATTTCACGATGCCTCGTACAACGATCCAAATATGATCTGGGAGTAAGGGAACTTTCACTCCTGAATCGAAATGAATGGAGCGACGTCGATAGCTGTTTTCTAGATCTCCGAGGAATCCGCTGGAGCTGCTAGGCGTGCAAACCATTTCGCGATGTGCTCGTGGTGTGAGACAACCCTATGGAGCCTGATTCAGCACTGAGCAAAGAGCCGGTAATGGTTTGTTTAAGGGTTTTTGTCTCCACAGCTGATGCCTCTCTTAAGCCATGTGACCGTGGGAATGCTGGAAATCTTTACCTGTCCTGTCGAATGCTTTAACCCTTTCTAAACACAGCGCCTCCAACTGTTGAGTATGAATGGTGTCATCTCTTGTTCAACTTCGATGCGCATTGGCATCAATGGTTTTGGCCGGATTGGTCGGCTCGTTTTTCGTGCTCTATGGGGCCGACCCGGAATTGAAATTGTTCATGTGAACGATTGTGCTGGTGATGCGGCTGCTGCTGCCCACCTTCTTCACTTCGATTCTGTTCATGGACGCTGGCAACATGAGGTTCGACCCCATTCGATGGGCTTCCTCGTTGGCGACAAGGAGGTGCGATACAGCTCAGAGAGTGATCCTGTCAGTGCGTCTTGGATTGAATCTGGGGTAGAGATGTTGTTGGAATGTAGTGGTAAATTTAAAACATCAGAATCACTCCAATTATTTTTAGTTGCTCTAAAACTAAAAAGAATTCTTGTTGCTTGCCCAGTTAAAGGTTCTATTGATGATGTAGAGATCCTCAATATAGTTTATGGGATTAATCATCAGCTCTACGATCCCAATCGGCATAGTGTCGTAACGGCGGCCTCTTGTACGACAAATTGCCTTGCACCCATTGTTCAGGTTGTTCATAACAGCTTCGGCATTAAGCATGGCTCGATTACTACATTGCACGATGTTACTAACACACAGGTTATTGTGGATGGATTTCATAATGACTTGCGACGTGCTAGATCCTGCATTCAAAGTGTGATCCCAACTACGACAGGATCAGCAAAAGCTATCGGTCTTATCTTTCCTGAATTAGAGGGAAAGTTGAATGGTCATGCGGTGAGGATTCCACTCTTGAATGCATCCCTCACTGATGCAGTGTTTGAGCTTGAGAAGGAAGTGAGTGTTGAGGATATTAATGGAGCCTTTGAGGCTGCTGCCAATGGAGAACTTCGTGGCATTCTTGGCTATGAAACCCGTCCGTTGGTGTCAGTTGATTATGTCAATGACAATCGCAGCACCATCGTTGATGCGTTGTCGACCATGGTTATCAACGGTACTCAAGTCAAGATCTATGCCTGGTATGACAATGAGTGGGGGTATAGCTCACGAATGGCAGATCTGGCATGCCATGTGGTCTCCCTCGAGGAATGAGGCTCTCTTCGCTGCAACAATACAGCGTCGTGACAGCCAATTACTGGGCGTTCACTCTTACCGATGGCGCCTTGCGCATGCTGGTGTTGTTTCACTTCCATGAACTTGGCTATTCCACCCTTGAGATTGCATTTCTGTTTCTCTTTTATGAGTTTTTTGGGATCCTGACCAATCTCTATGGTGGTTTGATTGGTGCTCGTTATGGGTTACGTCTCACGCTTTGGGTTGGCACGTTGCTTCAGATTTTTGCACTGTTGATGTTGATACCTGTGGCTGCTAGTTGGCCCAAGTTGTTGAGTGTGAGCTATGTGATGGTGGCTCAGGCAATCAGTGGCATTGCAAAGGACCTCAATAAAATGAGTGCCAAAAGTGCAATTAAGGTGGTTGTTCCCGTGTATGCAGATGACGCACAGACGGGTGAATCACAACTCTTTAAATGGGTTGCGATTCTTACGGGCTCCAAAAATGCTCTGAAGGGAGTCGGATTTTTTCTGGGTGGGGTGCTTCTCACATCCTTCGGCTTCAATAATGCAGTTGGCTGGATGGCGGCCGGTTTGGCATTTGCATTCCTGCCAACTTTGGTTTTACCTGCTGATTTCGGCAAGATGAAGGACAAGCCTTCGTTGTCGTCACTGTTCTCTAAATCTGAGGGGATCAACGTCCTGTCCTTGGCTCGTTTCTTCTTGTTTGGGGCTAGAGATGTCTGGTTTGTGGTGGCCTTGCCTGTTTTCCTAGAGGCGTCTTTGGGCTGGAGCTTCTGGGAGATCGGCGGTTTTCTGGGCCTTTGGGTGATTGGATACGGGATCGTCCAGGGGGCCGCTCCTGCTTTACGTCGTCTTTGGGGTAAGACCACTCCACCTGGGGTCTCATCCCTGCAGTTTTGGAGTGCCTTATTAACTGCGGTACCGGCCCTCATCGCTGTTGCCCTTTGGCGCGAAGTTGATGTGTCGATTGCCATCACCGCTGGACTGGCTGTTTTTGGAGTGGTGTTTGCAATGAACTCCTCCATTCACTCCTACATGGTGCTCTCGTACACCGATTCCGAGAACGTCAGCCTTAACGTTGGTTTTTATTACATGGCGAATGCAGCTGGCCGTTTAACGGGCACCTTATTATCTGGAGCTGTTTTTCTTCTAGGGGGAATGGAGGCTTGTTTGTGGATGTCTTGCCTTCTTGTAAGTTTGGCCTTTTTGACCAGCTGTAAATTACCGCTTCCGCCTAGACATTGTGTTAATCCTGTCCAGTCTGTGTAATTCTCTTTATTGATTTTTTGTATCTATAGATTTTTATATATTTTACTATTTTAAAGGATGCATATATGTTCATTTCTCTGATGTAATTTGTGATGACTTTGTAGCAGGCAGGGCATCCTGCAATTCCTCATGTAGCCACTTTTTGATCATAAAAAATAGGGGGGAGAATGACTCCTCCCCCCTATGAGTTTTATTCTCGGTCGTTATTCGACGAAGAATTACTCCTTGATTGTGCTGATCGCTTCTTTGGCTTTGCTAATTACTTCTGGAGGAAGTGAAACATAGCCAAGTTCTGGAGCTTTGGACTGGGCCTCGTCAGAGAGCATGTAGTTGAAGGTCTTCTGAAGCAGAGGGAGCTTTTCAGCATTCTCGTTGGCGTAGGCCAGCACCCATGTGAACGTCACGATTGGATATCCACCCATAGGGTTTGGGTTGCCACCGATCAGATCTGGCCCGAGATCGATGGATCCCAGTGCTTCACTGGCAGTTTTGTTGGTGGGCAAAACTTGCTTTCCTGAGCCGTTTTGAACAGCTGCTGCTTGCAGGTCTCCTTTCACATAGGCAAGTTCGACATAGCCAATGCCACCATCGATTTGTTGAAGTTGAGCGGACACCCCTTCATTTCCTTTGGCTCCAATTCCTGATGGCCACTGGACAGATTTGTCAGCGCCTACGTTATCTTTCCATTCAGAACTAATCGCTGAAAGGTGCTTGGTGAAGTTGTATGTGGTTCCCGATCCATCGGAACGATGAACAATCTTGATGGCTTTTGGATCGCAACCCAGCTCGCTGTAGTTTTTAATCGAGCCTAAAAAGATTCCGGATAATTGATCTTGCGTTAGCTTCAGTTCACAGTCTGAGTTGTTGTAAGCCACGGCGATTGCACCAGCTGTCATCGGAATCTGAACGACCCCTCGACTCACTTTGTCAATGGCTTCGGGTTTCATTGGCTTGTCAGAAGCCCCGAAGTCGACCGTTCCTGCAGTGAATTGGCGTACTCCTGCTCCAGAACCTACAGATTGATAATTGACTTCGATTCCTTGTGGCGCTAGGTCCGAAAACCAGCGTTGATAAATTGCAGCGGGAAAGGAAGCACCTGCTGCAGAGAGTGTCCCTTCAATGTTGCTGTTGCTGTTTTCTGTGCTGGTACATGCTGCAAGGCTGAGGCCTGCAGCTACACCGATGAGAGTGAGGGATGAGCGAATCATGAAAGGACGACGCATGCTGCGAAATCACTGCTCGTTTGTTTTAAGAGTTGATCTTCATACGCAATTAAAGTGAGCATTAAGGACTGGTTATCTGTTGGCTTTCTCTCCCTCCCTCTGAATCAATGAGTCGCAACAGCTGATCCGCAGGGTCATGGCTTGTGAGTGTTTTTGCTGCGGGCGGTTTTGTGGTTCTTAGGGCAAATCAAACGGGTTGCAACGTCATAGCGATTGAGCCAGCGGTTCACTCGAGTGCGCTGGATGGCAGGAACCTCCTCTACCAATTGTGAAAGTTCAATGGCCCCGAGCCGTCTTAACTCGCGAACATCCACGTGCCAAAGGGATTCTGCTTCTCGGATTAAACGGGCCCATGTGCGCACCTGTTGCCAGCGCCTCAAACGACGCCGTAAGGGATCAAAGGTCCGCAATTCGCAGTGGCTGAGAGGTCTCTGCACGCTGGGCCGAAGGTAGAGAACAACCGTACTGACAGCCTGATGCCGTGAACCTCTCCCATGAAAAATCCCCTACGTGGCTTCGGATTGCTGAAATAAAAATGGATGGTTGACGTTAAATCTCGTCTTGCGGCACGACTGCAAATGGCAGTTCTTCCGCTTCACGGGCGCTGAGACGCCTTGTCCAGGCTCCTTTCACCGGATCATTCCAGCGGAATCCCGCTTCACGAGCGAGCTGGCGATCGTCATAGGAGACCTGAGCTCGCATTAAGGAGCGTGGTTCTAGTCCCCTTTCAATCAGTTGTTCAAGTTGATCGCAACGGCGGAACACTTCGGCCAAATAGATGCAATCGCTGAGAGCTCGATGGGCTGCCCAAACCGGAATCTCGTAGGCCAATGCCAAGTCTCGAACTGAAGGGCGTGATCTGAGTTGCTTCTCTTTTGGCCAACGCATGTCTTCCATGCTGCAGAGCCAGGGCAGATCTGTGGCAGGTAGATGGCCCCTGCCCAACCATTGCCGGTCAAAGGCCGCGTTGTGTGCAACCAGCAGATCAGCAGCGTTCAGCAGCTCCTGGAAGTAATCCAGTCCTGGTTTCCAGGGTTGCGGCAAGCGCGTTACGGCTGCGGGGATGCGATTGATGGCCTCAGCGGCATTGGACTCAACAGGCAACAAGCAGGACATCTGGGCCAGGACCTGCCGGCTTGGGACATCGAACAAAATCGCCCCGATTTCGAGGCAGTGATGCGCATCTGGATCGAGGCCAGAGGTTTCCGTATCAATGATCAACAGAGTTTGTGCTGTGGATTCATCGAGCCTTTCCCTTTGTTGTATCGGGAGAGGTTCCGGTTCCTCCATCTGGAATTCCCCAAGAAGATTCAATTGCCCCGGAACAGCGTCTGACTCCATCACTCCAGCTCGCTCGTTCTTAGAACCATTCTCCCGTCTCGCCCCAGCTGCTTCCTAGGGTGCCGCCAATTCTTGATTTCCTTTATGGCTCTCACGATCGGAGACCGGGCACCAGAGATTGCCCTCGAAGATCAAGACGGCGTTCTGCGTCGTCGTGATGAGCTGCAAAACAAGGTGTTGGTGCTGTTTTTCTACCCCAAGGACGACACTCCTGGCTGCACTGCTGAAGCGTGTGCCTTCCGCGACACCTACTCTTCTTTCGAGGCTCTCGGAGCTGTTGTTTGGGGTGTCAGCAGTGACGATGCTGTGAGCCATCGAAAATTTGCCCAGCGTTATCAATTGCCCTTTCCCCTCCTCAGTGATCAGGGACAACGACTGCGTACGCGTTTCGGGGTTCCAAAAGTTCTCGGATTGCTTCCAGGACGGGTGACCTATGTGATTGATGCAGAGGGCACGATTCGCCATATTTTCAACAACATGCTCGATGGTCCTGCGCACGTGCGTGAAGCCGAGCGAATCGTGAAGGGGCTGTCAAAAGGATGAGCCGCTGGCAGCGACAACAGGGTTGCTGGTGCCTCTGGCCTGCTTCAGCGCAAGGACTGATTGAATTCATTGGGGGCAGCTACTTAGCCACCAATCCCCAGATCAGTTACCGGCGTCTATTGGAAGGATTGGCTGCCCGTCAGCTCGCAGTTCACGCCTGGAGTTATGTCCCTGGTTTCGACCATCAGCTGCAGGCGCGAGAAGGTTGGCAGGCCCTGCGCGCCTGTCGCTCAGTCTTAAATCAGCGTTTAAGAAAAGATCTCGTTCCGGTGCGTGTGGGTCACAGCCTGGGCTGCAAGTTGCATTTGCTTGCCCCGGATGGAGGGCGCAACAGTCTTGCGATGGCCGCCTTGAGCTTCAACAACTTCACCGCTGAACGGTCGATCCCCCTGCTTGGCACAATCGCGCCAAGCCTTGGTGTGGTGACGGAATTCAGCCCTGGGCCTGAGGAAACACTGCGCTTGATCGAACGCTATTACCTCCAGCCTCACAACCTGGTGATTCGCTTCGGGGCTGATCAGCTGGATCAAAGCCAAGACCTGATGCAAGCGCTTAGCAAGCGCTCCGGTGATCAAAGCCAGTTTGTTGCCATGAACGGAGATCACCTCACCCCTGCCAGTGCTGGACTGCGACAGGGGCTCCTAGGAGATTGGGCCGATGATCCAGCAAGAGCCAGGGTGATCGGCTCCTTGATTGAATCGATTGGCAATCTGGGACTCGGTCTTGAACGTCAGTGATGATTCAGAAAGTTCTTTATAGATCGTTTGCTTAGCCGCGTAAACGATCAAGAACGGAGCGGTCTTCCAGTGTGCTGGTATCGCCAGTGACCTCTTCACCGGCAGCAAGAGCGCGCAGAATCCGGCGCATGATCTTGCCACTGCGCGTTTTTGGCAACGCATCGCTGCAGCGAATCTCGTCGGGCCTGGCGATCGGTCCGATCTCTTTGCCGACATGGGCGCGCAGTTCAGCAAGGAGGGCGTCGTTGGACTCTCGTCCCAATTCCAGTGTGACGAAGGCAACGATGCCCTCACCCTTGAGATCATCAGGTCGACCGACCACAGCGGCTTCGGCTACGGCGGGATGACTCACCAAGGCTGATTCGATTTCCATCGTGCCAAGACGATGACCCGAGACATTGATGACGTCATCCACGCGCCCCATCACCCAGAAATAACCGTCGGTATCCCGGCGTGCCCCATCACCAGCGAAGTAGAGGTGTGATCCATCTGCAGGGCGAATCGCCTCCCAGTAGCTCTCGCGGAACCGTTGCGGATTTCCATGAACGGTGCGCATCATTCCTGGCCAAGGGGCTCGCACCGCTAGGTATCCACCTTCGTTCGGTCCACAGCTATTGCCCTCTGCATCGATGATGTCGGCTTGGATCCCAGGTAGGGGCAAGGTGGCAGAGCCAGGCTTGGTGGGGGTCGCTCCAGGGAGGGGGCTGATCATCACGCCACCGGTTTCGGTTTGCCACCAGGTGTCAACGATCGGGCAGCGTTCACCGCCCACCACATCGCGATACCACATCCAGGCTTCTGGGTTGATCGGCTCACCGACGGTGCCGAGCAGGCGCAGGCTGCTCATGTCGTACTGATCAGGCACCGCACGGCCACTCCTCATAAAGGCACGAATGGCCGTGGGAGCGGTGTAGAAAATGCTGATTCGGTGTTTCTGGATCAGCTCCCAGAACGCCCCTGGCTTCGAGGGTCGAGGAGCTCCCTCGTACATCACTGTGGTGGCGCCGTTCGACAGAGGCCCGTAGACGATGTAGCTGTGTCCGGTGATCCAGCCCACATCGGCCGTGCACCAAAACACGTCGTCGTCACGGATGTCGAAGATCCATTGAAAGGTCAAATGGGCCCAGAGGTTGTATCCCGCGGTGGTGTGGACCACACCTTTAGGTTTTCCGGTTGATCCAGAGGTGTAAAGCACAAACAACCGGTCTTCGCTTGCCATCGGCTCAGCAACGCAAGCATCCGATTGATTGGCGACCAGGTCGTGCCACCACTGATCTCTCCCCTCCACCATCTCCACCGGTTGGTCGGTGCGTTTCACGACGAGCACGGACTTCACCGTTGGGCATGCACCATCGGCAAGCGCTGCATTCACAGCTGGCTTCAGCGAAACAGGCTTGTCTTTGCGGAAACCTCCATCGGCCGTGATCACCGCTTTCACTTCACCGTCGATGAGGCGATCACGCAGGGCTTCTGCTGAAAACCCTCCAAACACCACAGAGTGAGGAGCGCCAATGCGCGCGCAGGCGAGCATCGCGATGGCGGCCTCAGGCACCATCGGCATGTACAGCGCGACGAGGTCGCCTTTGCTAATTCCGATGGCCTTGAGGGCGTTAGCAGCACGGCACACCTCGGCATGCAGCTCTTGGTAGGTGAAGGTGCGCACATCCCCGGGCTCCCCCTCCCAGATCAGGGCTGTCTTGTTGGCCTTGGGGCCATTCAGATGACGGTCAAGACAGTTGTAGGAGAGGTTGGTCGTTCCCCCCTCAAACCAGCGTGCAAACGGTGGGTTGTTCCAGTCGAGAACGGTATGAAACGGTTCAAACCAATGCAGTTCACGACGCGCCGCTTCTCCCCAGAACGCATCTGGATCGGATTTGGCCGCTTCAGCTAGAGCGCGATAGGACTCCATCCCAGAAATTCGCGCATCCCTGGCGAGGTTCGCTGGTGGATCAAAGACACGTTCTTCTTGAAGCACGCTCTCAATGGTGGAACCCTCACTCATCGCCTGCTGCTCAAATGCACTGACAGCACAACACTATCGATGCTTTCAGCATCCTGACCAGTCGCGTTGTCAGAATCCACAGAAGAGTGATACGGCAACGATGCCAAAGCCTGGATCCTTGTCAGCGCCAAAAGCATGCCTGTTTGATCTTGATGGTCTCCTGCTTGATACCGAACCTTTGCAGGCAGAGGCTTGGAAGGCAGCAGCAGCATGCTTCAACGGATCCTTATCGCTTCAGCAACTGCAACTGCTCAAGGGACGTCGCCGCGATGACAATGCCAACTTGGTTTGCTCATGGTTGCCCCAGTCAGTTTCGGCGGAAGAACTCCTGAAAGCACGGGAGCCGATTGCTAGGCGTTTAGTAGCTGAGGCTCCAGCCGTTCCTGGCGCGGAGCAATTCATCCAATTTTGCAGCTCCAAGCAGTTACCCATGGTGCTGGTCACCAGTAGTAAGGAAGCGTCTCTGCTCTACAAAATCTCCGGCCACCCATGGCTGGATTTAATTCAAAGCCGTGTGTTGGGCGATGACTCTGAACTTCGCGCGGGGAAACCAGCTCCTGATCCCTACGTGTTAGCGACCCAACGGCTGGGGTTGTCGCCAGGGGAATGCTGGGTGTTTGAGGATTCCCAGGCTGGCTGTCAGTCGGCCTTAGAGGCAGGCTGCTGGGTTTGGCAGTTGGTCGACGCGCTCAGCGAAATCGATGCAGATGCAATGCAACATCCCCGTCTCACCCTCATCACCAGCTTGGGCGAAGGAGAGGAACAACTCCGGAACAGCTTCAGTACAAACGACTGAGAACGAAATCTGGTAACTCGAGTAAGGCTGTGCGGGACGGGGATTCGGGCATCCAATCCAAGGATTCGCGAGCTTCTCGGGCGAACGTTTTGGCGAGTTCGCGTGTGCGAGGAATCGCTTCTGACTCACGAACCAAAGCCAAAGCTGTTTCAAGATCACCCTCTCCACTGAATTCTCGTTCAATCAAACTCGACAGAGCTGGACGCTCCTCAAGGGCATACAACGCTGGTGCTGTGAGATATCCACTGGAGAGATCACTGGCTGCCGGTTTCCCGAGTTGTTGATCATTGCCAGTAAAATCGAGGATGTCATCGACAACCTGGAAAGCCAAACCGAGCTGACGGCCGTAGTGATAAAGCGATTCAAGATGAGGTTCTGACAAGTCACTTAAAACACCTGCAGCTTTTGCACTATTGGCAATTAATGAAGCGGTTTTGCAATAGCTCTTTTCGAAATAGGTTTCAAATGATTGGCCTGTATCGAAGCGAAATAAGCCTTGTTTTACTTCTCCATCGGCGAGATCCATGATCACGCGACTAAGCAATTTCACGACATCCAGATTGTCGAGGTTTGCCAGGTGCCAACTCGCCTGAGCAAACAAAAAATCACCGGCGAGAACGGCAACTCTGTAATTAAATCGGCTGTGAACGGTCTCAACACCACGTCGTGTTGACGCTTCATCAACAACATCGTCGTGGACGAGCGAGGCGGTGTGGATCATTTCAGTGATCTCCGCCAGGCGTCGATGGCGTGAACTCAACTCTCCGTCTGCAGAAAGCGCCCTTGAAATCAGCAACACGATTCCAGGCCTGAGTCGTTTGCCCCCAGCGCTGAAGAGGTGTTCAGCAGCAGCTTGGAGAATCGGGTGACCGGCTCCTATCAGGCTGCGAAGGTCGCTTAGCAGGATCTCAAGATCCGCCTCGACCGGCTGCAGCAACTCGGTGACGGTGGCCATGAATCCCCTCGGTGCAGAGATCCTAGGAAACGCAGACCTATGGCTGCAGATTCACGAGATCAACGCAAGGCCTTTGACCCAGCCAAGCCGTGGCTCTCTCAGCAAACCCCTGGGGATCTTTCGTCACGCAAAAATGGGCGGCTTCCAGTGATAAAGGCTGGTTTTGGCTTCCAGGCAACGGTTGGCCCAGAAAGGCATCGAGTTGCGTTGCGACGGCGACAGCAGGGTCGATCAGACGCATGTGAGGAGGCAATAAGTTCGCCAGTAGCGGCACCAGCAGCGGGTAGTGGGTGCAACCGAGCACCACCGAATCGACGGAGGCTTCAAGCAAGGGCTGTAAGTACCGAATCGCAGCTTCACGAAGTTCATCAGAACGGAGATCTCCGGCTTCGATCAAGGGAACAAAGTCTGGACAGGCCTGTTGCACCACCAAGGTTCCAGGATGGAGCGCTTCGATGCTCTCGCGATAGGCGCCAGAGGCCACCGTTGCTGGAGTGGCGAGAACGCCAACCCTCTGTTCGCTAACCAATGCAGCGGCTGCTCCAATCAGCCCTACAACGGGAACACCTGCTTGTCCCTCGGTCACGTCTCTGGCGAGAGCATTGGTGGTGTTGCAAGCCATCACAACGGTGGAGACCTGTTGAGCTCGCAACCAAGCCACAACCTCAGCCGCAATCGAACGAATTTCTGAAGGAGAGCGACTGCCGTAGGGAACACGGGCGGTGTCGCCTAGGTACGTCACGGGTACTGCACCGTGACGCTCGAGGATTCTGCGCAGGACGGTGAGCCCGCCAATGCCACTGTCAAACAGTCCGAGACGAATGGTCAACGCACCCCTTTCAGAAAATCAAGAATGCCAGTGGCAATCGCTAAAGCAAGCCTCTGACGATGGGCCGAGCTAGCGAGGCGCGGAGAGTCAATGTTGCCAGTGACAAATCCCATCTCGACGAGCGCTGCTGGCATTGTGGTGCGCCTAATCACAAAGAATCGACCTCGTTTCACACCCCGATTCGGGCTACCGGGGGACACATTTAGCATTTGCTGCTGAAGGTGAGCGGCTAAGCGGGCGGAACGACGGCCGGAATAAAAGAACGTCTCGATCCCATTGACATTCTGTCTTGCCATGCTGATCGCATTGGCATGAATACTCACGAAGGCGTTGGCCCCAGCGCGATTGGCAATCGAAACCCGGGGTGGCAGATCCACATCCACTTCCGCCGTTCGCGTCATGGTGACTTGAACCCCCTTGGCTTCCAGTAAGCGAGCCACTTGCAGCGAGATATCGAGAACGATTTCACTCTCCCGGATGCCTCGAATCCCAATAGCGCCGGGATCTGGTCCACCATGGCCTGGATCGATGACCACGCGGTATTTGCCTCGGGTCACGGTGGGTAAGCCCGCTGCATTCACCGGGGTTCGGCTGGGTTGGATGCGTAGGCCTCCGGGCCAGGAGCCAGATGCACGGTTGATATCTCCTTCGCCGATCGGCCGCAATCCAGTGGTGGAAAGCCCTTGAAAACTGAGCTTCCAGCGATTTGAAGCGGTACCGATCAATTTCAACTGACTGGGATCGAGATCGACCCCTGGCTGAAACTCAATCACCAAGCGGGTTTCACCCACGTTCGGCCTGCCAAGACGAATTTCGCGAACAGGGCCAGAACCTGGCAGGCTTCTAGAGCGACTGAGCTCACCTGGAAAATCGATCCAAACCCTGGGACCACGCCTGCGATCTCCGGATTCGAAGAAGGCTTGAAGTCGTGCCCCCGCAGCGGTGCGCAACAGGAGCTCGCCCGAAGAACTGAGTTTCCACGCTGCTAGGGCACTTGCGGCCTTGGCAGGCAAGCTGATCAGCAGCGATGAAGCTTGTAGAGCCGCGGCAAGGACGAGCGCACTGAAGCGAAAGGGCAGCCTGGCCATGACCTTCAGAACAACGCGGGTTGGCGGTGCTTCAGGCTCGGCATCTGCCCGCGAATGCGTTGGAGATGGCTGGGGTCAACCGGGGCGATTGCTGCCCCTGGTGCAACCCCGGCATCGGACAACACCGTTCCCCAAGGATCCACAACCATGGAATGACCGTGGCTTTGTCTGCGCATGTAATGCACGCCTGTTTGGGCCGGAGCCAGCACGTAAGCCGTGTTTTCGATCGCCCGTGATTGGAGCAAAACTTGCCAATGATCCTTACCTGTGAAGGCTGTGAAAGCAGCGGGAATCATCAACAACTCGGCTCCGGCTCCAACGAGATAGCGATAAAGCTCAGGGAAGCGCAGGTCGTAGCAAATGGACAGCCCCACACGACAAAGCCCAGGAACATCCACCACGGGAGGAGGGGACGTCCCGGGACTAAAACTTGCTGATTCCCGATAGGAGCTCCCGTCTGGGAGGTCAACGTCGAAGAGGTGGATTTTGTCGTAACTCGCCAATATTTGACCGTCACGGCCTACCAGCTGTGACCTCTGAAAATGGCGTTGGCCATCCCCCACGGGAACGGGAAACCCACCACCCAGAACGACGACCTGGTAGCGGCGAGCCATGGTGACCAAAAACCGAGATGCCTGTTCTGACAAAGCCGGCGCCAGTTCGAGTCTCTGAGCGTCGTCACCCATAAAGGCAAAGTTTTCGGGCAAAGCGATCAGCTCGGCGCCACGACGCGCCGCTAAATCGATTTGCTCCTCAGCGGCCGCAAAATTGCTTTCAGGGTCAGTTGTGCTGGTGAGTTGCAGGGCCGCAGCCAGAAAGTCACTCACGTGCGTTAAATCCGATTCGCAAATGGTATTGGCTTCTAGCCATGCGGCTACCCAGAAACAGCACGAAGCACGCCTGGTTCAACTTGTGTGGGAACCACAGAGAGCTGATCAAGACCAGCACAGCGTTGGAAATCAGCGTCGTGATCACCCAAGCCAATCAAACGCTGTCCGTGGGATGCGATCCGCAAACAGGCTTCGGGGTTGTCTTTCCATTGGGACCACAGAGCGAGTGCCGCTTGCATTTCATCGTTTGCAACGGTGGCCCCTGCAGCCAGAAGGGAGTCGGCGAGGGCACCGGCTGCTAATGAATCCTCCAAGGAATAGGTGCCTTCCCAGCCGCTTCCCACCATCCACACCTGTTCGGGCTGATCGTTGATCAGTCGTTGTGCCACCGCTTCACGGTTCGGTAAGGCCACCGTGAGGACACAGGCCACCTCTCGCACCCGGTGCAAGGAGCGAGTGCCATTGGTGGTGCTCATGAAGAGGCGTTTGCCCTTCACGGTCTCGGGGACAACGGTTACAGGGGAATTGCCGAGATCAAAACCATCGAGCTTGGAACCACCTCGCTCGCCTACCAGCAGACGCTTTTCATCGGGCCAAGCGTTGGCCTCTGCTCGAAGTTCATCCAGATCAGCGAAGGTTTGAACCGCTTCTGCACCGTTGTGCAAGGCCCAGGCAATGGTGGTGGTGGCGCGCAGGACATCGATGACAACAGCGGCGTCAGGACCATCTGGACCCTTGATGGTGTCTGGCACGTCACCAGCAACGTGGAAATAGGAAACCTTCATGGCCACGATCTCGATCAGCGTGCGTCACAGTAACGAGATTGCTTCCTGATCACCCTTTCAACTCCATGGCTTTGATTGGACCCGGCCCTGGAACGAGAGATTTACGGGACTTCCTCAAGCTGCTTGAAGAGCGTGGGCAGCTGCGGCGGATTACGGCTCCAGTTGATCCAGATCTTGAGCTAGCAGCCATTGCTGATCGGGTTCTTGCTGCTGGTGGACCAGCCCTGCTGTTTGAGAACGTGATTGGCTCCAGCATGCCTGTAGCCGTCAACACGCTCGGCACTGTGGAGCGTGTGGTTTGGAGCATGGGTCTGGAACGGGCTGAACAGCTCGAGGAGCTTGGATCCAGACTTGCCATCCTTCAGCAACCGAGGCCTCCGAAAGACCTCCAGGAGACCAAGCAATTTGCAAGGGTGTTTTGGGATCTGGTGAAGGCCCGACCAGACCGCGATCTTGTCCCTCCCTGCCGGCAACAGGTGTTTCTGGGAGATGACGTCAATCTGGAACAAATCCCCTTGATCAGACCTTGGCCTGGTGATGCCGGTGGTGTGATCACGTTGGGACTCGTGATCACGAAGGACCCTGAAACCGGTGTTCCAAACGTGGGGGTTTATCGGTTGCAGCGTCAATCGGTCAACACCATGACCGTGCATTGGTTGAGCGTTCGTGGTGGTGCGCGTCACCTGCGCAAGGCAGCGGCGATGGGTAAAAAGCTTGAGGTCGCCATCGCCATTGGTGTGCACCCTTTGCTTGTGATGGCGGCAGCAACACCAATTCCAGTGCAACTCAGTGAATGGCTGTTTGCAGGAATTTATGCAGGGGAAGGAGTACGTCTCACCCCCTGCAAAACGATTGATCTGCAGGTGCCAAGTTGCAGTGAGGTGGTGTTGGAGGGAACGATTACTCCTGGAGAGGTGAGTCCAGACGGTCCATTTGGCGACCACATGGGTTTTTACGGCGGTGTGGAGGATTCACCCTTGGTGCGCTTCCACTGCATGACACAGCGGCGGTCTCCGATCTTTCTCACCACCTTCAGTGGCCGGCCACCAAAAGAAGAGGCGATGTTGGCCATTGCTTTGAACAGAATTTATACGCCAATCTTGCGTCAGCAAATTCCAGAAATAAAAGATTTCTTTCTGCCCATGGAGGCACTCAGTTATAAGTTAGCGGTGATTTCTATTGATAAAGCTTATCCTGGCCAGGCAAAGAGAGCTGCAATGGCGTTTTGGAGTGCGCTCCCGCAATTTACTTATACCAAGTTTGTTGTTGTGGTTGATAAGCACATCAATGTGCGTGATCCACGTCAGGTTGTCTGGGCTATCGCTGCACAGGTAGATCCACAGCGGGATTTATTCGTCTTGGAAAATACACCCTTTGATACTCTTGATTTTGCTAGCGAGCAACTGGGTCTTGGTGGAAGGATGGCCATTGATGCCACTACCAAAATAGGTCCAGAAAAGAATCACGAATGGGGTGAACCTCTGAGCCGACCAGCTGATTTAGAGCAGAAAGTATCGGATCGGCTCGAGGAGCTTGGCTTGTCTGATCTGGATCATGCTGAACCAGATCCTGCACTGTTTGGCTATGTCTTGGACAAGCTTATTTCCATCCAGCCTCGGTCATAAGACGGATGGCTTCTGGGTTATAGCGACTGAGCTCTGAAATAGTGACCCGATCAGGAGTGAATTTTGTCATTCCTTTGAGGTAAGTTGAACCACCAACTCCTTGTAAGGGGAACTCATAGGTTGGCCCTGCAATGCCAGCACTACCTTGAGGAGATGACAGGAATTCGATCAATTTAACCGCATTTTTCTTGTTTTTAGAATAACGAGAAACCGCAGCAGCGCTGATGTTGACGTGAGCAGGTTTTGGCATCACGATTTTTACATCATTGCCAAAATTCTGATCCTTTTTGCCATTTACCCCTGCCCTCATGCGAGCTAAGTAGTAGTGATTCACGACTCCAACACCACATTGCCCTTGAGCAACAGCACGAATCAGTCCGATATCACCACCAAAATAAGGCTCACTCACGTTATTAGTAAGACCCTTTAGCCAAGATTTCACTTTTGCCGTGCCATTAAGAGCCAACTGATCAGCAACGAGTGATTGATTATAGACATTTTTACGCTTTCTCAGGCATACTTTCCCTTTCAAGGATGGGCTCGCTAGCTGTGAATAGGACATCACTGAAGATGGAGAAACCATTGTTGGGTTAACGATGATTGCCCGCACTCGTCGAGTTAAGCCAAACCATCTATTGTTTGGATCTCGATATCTAGAAGGCACAGATTTCTCTAGAGATGATGATTGAATTGGTGCAAAGAGCCCGGCATTGGCTGCATTGTTGATGCGTGCAGCATCAACCAAAATAATTACGTCAGCCTTTGTATTTTTCCCTTCGCTTTTCAATCTCTGAACCAATGAAATACCAGAGGCCTCAATTAAGCGAACCTTGATACCAGTTTGATCTGAAAACTTTTTATAAACTTGACGGTCAGTGTTGTAATGACGACCCGAGTAGACTCGGACTTCCTCTGACGCAAGAGCTGGTGTAAAAAGAGCTATTGGCAAAAGAGATGTGAGAAACAAAACCCTTTTCATCTCAATAAAGCAGTATCTTTTATTATAGAAGCCTGCTGGGACTCAAGCGAATCATTTGTCACACGGCTACGCTTCGCTGACTATTCCAGAGATGAAAGGACTGAACAATGAATCATTTGCGATTGCAAATACTGGATCAAACAACCTGTGAACGATTGCTTGAGAGACTCGCCAACGAAGCTGAATGGCAGGATGGTTCAATCACCGCCGGTTCCCACGCTAAGGAGGGAAAAAGAAATGCACAGCTTCATTATGAATCTCCATTGCGGAAGGAAATTCATGAGCTCATAGAATGTGCAATGTGGAATCACCCTGCCGTGAAGGGGTTTTGCCTTCCTCGCAAGCTTCACCGATTCTTAGTCACTAAAACGGAAAGGGATGGTGGATATGATTCGCATGTTGATAATGCTTATATGAGCAGTGGAAGGAGTGATTTGTCTTTTACCCTCTCTTTAACTGATGACACGAAATATGAGGGAGGTGAACTGGAGATCGATAGTATTTCGGAGTCTTTTCCTATCAAGCTCAAGCAGGGAGAAATTGTGATCTATCCCAGCACATCGATGCATCGCGTTTGCACTGTCACAACCGGTGTTCGCACAGTTTGTGTGGGTTGGATTGAGAGTTATGTTAAAGGCGAAAGTGATCGCATTTGTCTGTTTCAGCTGGAAAGTGGTGCTCGGGCGATGTTGGCAAAGCACGGTCGTGGCGACGAACTTGATTTGATTTTCTTAGCGTATACAAACCTATTGCGACGTTTAGGCAGCTAGGCATGTATAAAAAGATTCGGGCTTTTGCTTTCTGTTGAGTAAACTGAGATGTGTGCTCAAATTTAATGAAAAAGTCGACTGCTCTTTCAATATTTCTTGCTGGTACAGCTGCA
>ERZ802827.586-NODE-586-length-19072-cov-8.7498_pt1 | contig 19072 bp, 19 predicted proteins | sample MGYA00345652_ERZ802827 | MGnify/ENA primary metagenome ERZ802827 (study PRJEB30503, sample SAMEA104212372) | marine metagenome | biome: Westerlies Biome; feature: [SRF] surface water layer (ENVO:00010504) within the epipelagic zone...; material: water... | reverse complement strand
GGTTTTCGGAGATTCACTTCTTCGTGCGGTTTTCGGAGATTCACTTCTTCGTGAGGTTTTCGGAGATTCACTTCTTCGTGCGGTTTTCGGAGATTCACTTCTTCGTGAGGGTTTTGGCATAGACAATATATTTTTTATTGTTCGCTTTCTATGTACCGGAATAGATATTTTTTTTGGAGATGGATTATTTGGAGATGATGAACCATTCGATTTATTTCTAAATGAAATTAAATAATATAAAGAAATCAAATAATCCAAAGATTTAGTTTTTTTTGATTTCTTTGATTTCTTTAAATTCTTTGATTTATTTGCAAATCGTAAATTATACACATGATGTTTCTTAAGCGTGTCACATATTTTATTAACAGCCAAATCAATATCTTCAGATGCATCTATATACAATGTTGAATGTAAATACATTTGGATAACACCTTCTTTATTACTATATATATCTCTCATTTCTGGTTCCATTATAATTGGAATAATTAGTTTTTGTTTAAACAAACTATAATTCCATTCTTTATAGCAATTATCATTTGGAGAATTATTATTAACTGCATTATTTATTTTATTACAATATTTTTCTGTTAAACATAATAATATTGCGCTAGCACCATCAATACCTTTCATCGTCGCAGAATCAATATTTCCATACATTTCATTATCATCTAACCAAACACTATAGTGTCTCTCTTTTAATTTATCATGTATTAGTTTACATCGTGCATGATTATCTCTGTTTAAATTGTCATTTCCCCACGCGTGCGATAAAAATAATTGTTTCGTCATATATTAATAGTAATTCAATTTAACATTTAAATAAATTTTATAACTATTTAAAATTATATTATTAATTATATTATTAATAATATATGGATATTGAAAGTAATGTAAATAATGAAGAAATGAGAGTTATTAAGCGCAACGGTTCTTTCGAAATTGTATCATTCGATAAAATTTTAAACCGTGTAAAAAATGTTGGAAAAACATTTAATCTAAAAATTCCATATACTCAATTAGTTATGAAAGTTATAGATCAATTATATGATAATATTAAAACTAGTGAAATTGATGAGCTAACAGCACAACAATGCGCAGCAATGTCTAGTTTGAATTTAGATTATAATAAATTGGCAAGTGCCATTGTTATTAGTAATTTACAAAAAAATACCAATGCTAGTTTTTATTTAACTATGAAAAAACTACATAATTTTACTGATAATAATAATCTTCCTTATAGTTTAATTGCTGATGATATTATGGCTATTATTGAAGCAAATAAAACATATTTAGATTCGATTGTTAATTATGATCGCGATTATGAAATCGATTATTTTGGATTCAAAACTTTGGAGCGAGCATATTTATTTAAGGTAAACGGTGTTATTGTTGAGCGTCCACAACATCTATGGTTAAGAGTTTCTTTGGGAATCCATAAATCAGATATAGATAAAGTAAAAGAAACGTATGATTTAATGTCTCAAAAATATTTTACGCATGCTACACCTACTCTTTTTAATGCTGGTACTCCTCGCCCACAAATGAGTTCCTGTTTTTTATTAGCAATGGAAGATGACAGTATCGATGGTATTTTTAATACATTAAAAGAATGTGCGCAAATATCGAAATGGTCTGGTGGCATTGGATTACATATTCATAATATTCGTTGCGAAGGATCTCATATTCGCGGTACAAATGGCATTTCAAATGGACTAATTCCTATGTTGGGTGTTTATAATAAAACAGCTAGATATGTTGATCAAGGTGGTAAACGTAATGGAAGTTTCGCGATTTATTTGGAACCACACCATCCCGATATAGAAGCATTCTTAGATTTGAAAAAGAATCAAGGCGATGAAGAAGCTCGCGCCAGAGATCTATTTTATGGATTATGGATAAGTGATATTTTTATGAAAAGAGTTAAAAATAATGAAACATGGTCATTATTTTGTCCTGATCAATGTCCTGATCTATATGATACTTTCGGCGATGCACACGAAGAGTTATATTTAAAATATGAAAATAAAAAATGTTTTACAAAACAGGTGAAAGCACGTGATATATGGAGTAAGATTTTAGATGCTCAAATGGAAACCGGAACCCCATATATGTTATATAAAGATGCATGTAATAAAAAATCGAATCAACAAAATATTGGCACCATACGCTCCAGCAATTTATGCTGTGAGATTATAGAATTTAGTAGTACAACAGAAACAGCTGTTTGCAATTTGGCCAGCATTAGTTTGCCCAAATTTGTTCGAGACAACAAAACATTTGATTATGATAAATTACATTATGTTGCTGGTGTATTAGTTCATAATTTAAATAATATAATAGATGGTAATTTTTATCCCAATGAGAAAACATTATTAAGTAATCTATTACATCGTCCAATAGGAATTGGTGTACAGGGTTTGGCCGATACTTTTATTTTAATGGATTTGGCTTTTACAAGTGAGAAAGCAAAAGAAACAAATAAGCTCATTTTTGAAACTATTTATCATGGTGCGCTTGTAAAAAGTTGCGAATTATCTGAGAAACGCGAAATGGATATGGACTATTTGTATTCTGAAAAAAACAATTGGACTTTTGTAGACGGTCGTGAGGTTTGTCAAAAATATAATGTATATAATGTTGAATGTGCTTCTAGTATGGAAACTATTCGATTAGATTGTAAAACCGAACAATTATTGAATAAATATAAACCAGTGCGGTCTGAACTTATTAGAGAATCTCATAGAGGAAGTTACAGTAGTTTTATTGGTTCACCTATGAGCAAAGGCAAATTTCAATTTGATTTATGGGGGGTTGAACCGTCAAATAGATATGATTGGCAATTGTTGCGCGAAAAAATAATGCGTTACGGGATACGTAATAGTCTTCTATGTGCACCTATGCCAACAGCAAGTACAAGTCAAATTTTAGGAAACAATGAATGTTTTGAACCGTTAACAAGTAATATTTATACAAGACGAACATTGGCCGGAGAATTTGTTATAGTTAATCGTTATTTAGTTAAAGAATTATTAGAATTGGATATGTGGAATGAATCCATAAAAAATAATATTATTGCTAATCGGGGAAGCGTTCAATATATAGATGGATTGCCTGAACATATACGAGAAAAATATAAAATTGTGTGGGAAATGACTATGCGTGATATTATTGATATGTCCCGGGATAGAGGTGCTTATATTTGTCAATCTCAAAGTCTGAATTTATGGGTTGAAGATCCCGATCCTAAAATATTGACAAATATGCATTTTTATAGTTGGAATGCTGGATTAAAAACCGGAATGTATTATTTGCGTCGAAAGCCAAAACATCAACCGCAACAATTTACAATTGAACCAGAGAAAATAACTGGGCAAGAGGCGAATGTTGGTGACGGAGATTGTTTAATGTGTAGCGGGTAGTAGGTAGGGTATTAATCCCTCATGACCCCTTATTAATTTTTAGTTTTTTTATTATTTATTTATATATATATATATGAGAAAAACTAAAAATTTGAAAAAATATAAAAGAAAAATGGAAAAAAGAAAAACGGAAAAAAGAAAAACTGAAAAAAGAAAAACTGAAAAAAGAAAAACTAGAATAAATTATGCGTGGAATGATATAGAAAAATTTTATAAATTAAAAAAATTTAATATCATAAATAAAATGCATGAAGATCGTAAAATGAAAATTTTTAATATATTTAACGAATTCTTTAAAATATTACAAAATAAATATCAATTTGAGATAAAAACAGAATATCCATTAAATTTATTTAGAAAACAATCATCATCTGATGATAATACTATCAATATATATAAATTAAATGAATTTTATATTTTAAAAAAAAATATGAATCCTATTCTCAGTATAGAATTAGGCGGATTTGGTACAAAGATTAATAGCGATATTGATATTGATATTATATTTAAAAATGGAAAAAATTATAATAGTACTGAAAATGAAGAAGGAGCAAAAATTTATAAAATTTTAACGAATATTATATTTAAACACTCAATTACTGTCCCATATGGATATCTATATGATACTAATTTTTATTATAGTTTATCATCATATTCTATGCCTATTGATAATAATTGTATGGAAATTATGTTAGCAACTCTATATGTTAAATTAATATCTAGATATGGTATAAATACAACAGAAAATGATAATATTTGTAAAATAATTGATATTAATAAAGAAGAAATTACAGAAATTAAACAATATTATAATATTAACAAAAATATGAATATTAAAAAAATAGCTCAAATAGAAAGTAATTTATTTACTTTATATTCTCGCTATTTCAATAAAATATTACTATTAAATCAAAATAAAATAAATAATAAAATATTTTATATTAATAACAATAAATATAGATTATTATTACCAAATAGTTATATTTATATGATATCAGTATATTTAGCTTTAAATAAGTCTGATAAAATAACTACTCACTTACAATATTTAACTACTGAAAATAAAAATATAATGTTATATCTTTCTGCTTTAGAAAATTTGGTAGAGTGTTATTATGTTAATAAACCAAAATATATATTAAGGACCATATATTCTCTTAATAAAATAAAAATTAATAATGAATATTTAATGGATAAAGATCTTATGATTGTGTTATTTGATTATCTTAGTAATTTAAAAAAAAATAATAAAACAAATATACCATATTGTGTTAGTGATGCCATTGTTAGTGATATATCAGATTATGGTAATTGTACCAATAAAATAAAGTGTAAAATTATAAAAGATATAAAAAAACATAAGACTATAGATGAGATAGATTACTGTATAAAAAGTAAAAATATTAATTATAAGCGAGTAATTAAACTATTAATTAAATTAATAATTGAAAAAATAAAAGAAATTACCAATGAATATAATTATATTTTAAATGAGTTTATTATGATTTTTAATATAAAAGATTATAAATTTTGAATAAATTTGTATTGTATTTCATGCTCTCAATATATTATTCGTATGAAATAATATATTGTATAAATTACTAACTTATTAAAATATGCCATATTTTTCATATTATAAAAACTAAACCATTAATGGTAATAAATAATTACACGTATAAAAAGTGCACAAATTTTCTTTTTTTATACTTGGTAATTTTTTCAGAAATGGACATTTATAAATGTCCAATTTCAATATATTATGTCTATTATAAAAAGTCATAAATGTGCAAATTTGGTTTTAGAGCATAATGGTGCAAATTTCATTTTTATGAAAATAATTTGTGATTGTAACTTTTTTTTGAAAATTTATAAAAAACAATTTAGGAACTTTTTATGTAAACATTATATACTGACAATATGTTGACAAATACGATCCAAATGAGTTCTATGAAATTTTATTGTGAAAGTTGTGACTATGGTACGTGTCGAAAAAGCCAATTCGATAGACATTTATCAACCAATAAACATAAAATGTTTACAAATGTTGACACCGCGGAACTAAAAAGTTCGAATAATGAATATGTATGTGAGTGTGGGAAATTATATAAACATAGGCAAAGCTTATATGTGCATAAAAAAAAATGTAATTTTGTTGAAGAAACTGAAAAAACTGGTAACACAATTAATTCTATGGATTCCCTATTTTCAGCCGATAATGAAAGTCAAGATTATAAAACGATGTTTATTAAAATAATGGAAGAAAATTCAGAATTCAAAGATTTATTAATAATTCAGCAAAAACAGATAATGAATCAACAAAAACAAATAGGTGAATTAATACCAAAAGTGGGCAATAATAATAATAACAATAATATAAAACAAAAATTCAACATTAATATATTTTTGAATGAACAATGTAAAGATGCATTAAATATGAACGAATTTTTAAAACAAATAGAGGTTACATTAAAACAATTAGATATAACAAAAAACAAGGGACAAATTGAGGGATTATCAAATGTATTTATAGAAAATATGAATAAATTAAGTGTTTATGAGAGACCTCTTCATTGTACTGATACAAAGAGAGAAACAATATATATAAAAGAAAATGATGTATGGGAAAAAGATCCAGATAAAACTAGAATTAGGGCAGCGATTAAAGATGCATCAGCAACTCAATATAAAAACATGCAAAAATGGATAGATATGAATCCTGATTATATGGAAGTTCCCTATAAACAGGATTATTTTATTCATATGGTTAAAAACTGCGGAAAAAATCTGGATGATATCGATGATAAAATAATTAAGAAAATATGTACAAGCAGTTATATTAAAGCTATTTTAAATGAAAATAATTGAAAATAAATGAAATTACTTTAATTAATTTACGGCGCCTTAAAGATTATCAAGTGATACTCTAGAACTCAATAGATTTATTAATTAAAAGTATATATGAACAATTATATCTCCCCTCTGAGAAATATCCAATATATTTGATGTATTAATTTTCGATATTCCCGAATTTTTTATAACATATATCTGATATTTTTTTATATATAATTTTTCTATAGGGATATTATAACACATATATTTATCTACATCATCCAATTCAATAGATAAATTACTTAAATTTAAAATACACTGTTTAGATTTATCTGATACTATCAATTTATAATGAATATTATTATAATCGTCTATAGTAACGTTGTCTGGCAATATAGGATTACATTTTATTAGTATATCAGCATGTATTAATTCTTTGTGCCATAATGGGACATAAATTGTTTCATTATCATGCTCTAATGGATAAATATCATTATATAATAAATTTTTTAACGTAGGTTTAACTTCATAAATACATAAATTATTTAATTTATTTTTTATTGTATCTTTAATTATTTCCTGTGATTCTTTTGTAACATTAAATATTTTATAATATAAATAAAAATATTTTGATATTTCTATTAATGTAGAATTTTCTAGATTATTTATAGTTTTTATAATATATTCCAAACAATCATTTTTAAATATATCGAGAATTTTTTCATTTTCTTTTTTATTATTTATATTTAAAATATTTATAAAATCATATACTAATTCAACATATGTTTTATTATTTGCTTTATTTGAGCTTCTCGATTCATTCGATTCATTCGATTCATTCGATTCTTTCGATTCATTCGATTCATTCGATTCATTCGATTCATTCGATTCTTTATCAACACAATTTATAAGTAACCCATGTGCCTCTAATATTCGTGAAAATATTTCTGTTGCATTATCGCTATTATTTTTATCTGGATGATATTCTAGTGCTAAAATATGAAAATTCTTGCGTAATTCATTATATGTAAAATTATGATTTAAATTAAGTATTGCACATGCCGTATCAAATTCCATGTATAAATTTTATTAAATATAGTATATAACTTTCTAAGTGATATATTGGTCTATAATTATTATTATAATATTTCAAAAATTTATAAGTTATTGCTAATAAATTAAGATTATTATTATTTAAAGTTACAATCTTTTCTAGTTTAATTAATTCATATAAAATATAATAAATACACTCAAATATATTTAAATTATATATTAATATATCATATAAGGTTGTTCTTAAATCAACGAAATTGATCTCATTATAATTTAATATAATTTTAATTATTTCATCACAAATCTTTTTATGGGGAATTAATAATTCATAATTTTTTTTTAAATATTTAACATGCTTAATATTATTAATATTTTTTATATCAGAATTTTTTAATTTTGGTTCGTGAGATTTATAAAAACTGCTTGGATGTTTTTCACATTTAATAATATTACAAATATTTAATATATTATTTGGAAAAAACGATATATGTTCAGTAATAATAATAAATTTAATAATACAATTATTAATTATATTATTTTGTATATAACTATAAAATATATCTAGTAACTCATTATTAATTAGATGAAAATTTTTACACAAAATTATTCCTATATTATTTTTTGTTTTAATTATATCTTGTATACTCGCGTATATTTCATGCCATAATATTTTGGAATTACAACCTAATAATTCCATATCTACTTCATAATGTATATCGCTGATTTTAATAAAATATTCCGATTTATTATAGTTTATTAATATTTTTTTTTCATATTTTAAATTATTTGGACTATATTTATTAATTATATGTAATACTTCTGTATATTTACCTGAGCCAGGTGGTCCATAAATAATTAAATTATTTAATTGTAATAAATTGTCTGGAAAATTCTGTTTAATTTTTAATTTTTTTGCATTATTTATATATGTTTCAAATTTGTATTTTAATATAGTTTCAGCCATTATTTACTATTAATTAACTATCGTCGATAATATTTATATTTTATTCAATGAAATATAAATATTTTTCTATTTTTTCTATTTTTTCTATTTTTCTATTTTTCATATTGTGTTAATCTAATAACGTACAACAAAATTTGTTTGTCTAGTTAAGGGTGGAGGATTTAAAATTTTTCTTATATTTGGTTGTCTTACTAAAGGCGGTGGCCACTGTATAGATCTAAATATTTCTTCTCTAAAATTACACTCTATATTATTTTCCGGATTTACCATATTTTCCCGAGAGACCATATCTTCCGGTAGTATCAGATTTTCCAGAGTTACCATATCTTCCGGTAGTATCATATTTTCTCGAGTGACCATATCTTCCGGTAGTATCAGATTTTTCCGATTTTCCATAATTTATATTATTATTATTTATAATAAAATTGTTTATTTTATATAATTATTTTAAATATTATTATATAAAACAAACATACATTATCAATATAATGAGTATAATAAGTATTCTAACAAATCCAAATACAAATCCAAATACAAATCCAAATACAAATCCAAATCTCAATGATTTTAATAAATTAAAAGAATTTATTAAAATAGTTCAAGTATTAAATAATAATAAATTTCTAAATAATGATAGTATAATTGATATTTATAAATGTTTATATGATAAAATTAATAATAGTCAAAATTCAAATAATAGTGCAATATTTGAATTATGGATAAATTATATTACGCAACATTTAATTAATATCACTAATATTGTAAATCAAAGTGTTGATTTTTTAAATACTTATGATAATCACAATATAAATCACGATATTAATATGAATACCCAATGCTTAAATAATCGTGAAATAGCACTTGTTTATCAATTTATGTATTTTGAAAAAATGTTACAATCAAGATAAAAATATCATTCCAATATTAGTATATGATAACATAATTTGTAAAATAACTATTATTTTAGCTATATATGTTTAAGGTGTAATATCGCCATATCCAACACTTGTAGATGAAACTATTGAAAAATATAAACTATCTAAATAGGATTTTTTCATATTATTAAAATTATCTAAATGCATGTTGTTATAAATGATAGAAAATGTTATAATAATAATTATTTTAATATATAATGATGTAATTATTCTTTTTATAATAATTTATTAAACATTATATAATAATATTTTATTTTATTTTATTTTATTTTATTTTATTTTTGTTTGTTTCTGGTTTTATCTATTTTTATAGGTTTTCACTGTCTTTTTAGGTTTCTCTTTTTATTCGTAACATTCATTTTTAATTTTTTTACTACGTTTATCATAGACATCACTTTTTTTATACTATTTTGTAGTTTAGTTTTGGTTAGTTTAGTTCGAGTTTTTTGTATTCTTTTATTAGAATTTCTTCTCATTTTATATATGGTTAGAAAAAATACTAAATCTAAATTATATATTTAATTAGATAAAAGAAAATTGAAATGCTTTTATATAATATTTATAATATATTCTTTATACATTGAACAATATAATATATTATATTATATTATGTTGAATACTTATTATGATCACGAATGGTTAATCATTTTGGCTGATTCATCTGGAATTGATACGTCGATAATTTTTCGGTTAGCAAAACGTGAAAAGCTAGATTTTGAAACGGCTATAGAAAATTTGCAAAAAGCTAATAAATGTGGAATTCACCCTTCTCAATTTATGTCCGTTTTGGAAGAATCTCGTATAGTAAAAAAAATAGAATATCCTTATCGGAAGGGTGCGACAAATAATATGCGAATGTTTGAAGCCATGGATTTAATGTAAGAACTAATCAAGAACTAATCAAGAACTAATCAAGAACTAATCAAGAACTAATCAAGAACTAATCAAGAACTAATAAAGAATTAAACTATTAATTAATTTAAAATCATCCAAATAATAATCATATATTATTTTTTTTATAGAATTATCGATAATAATAGTTACGGGTTTTTTACTGTGATTAATTATTCCAAATCTCTCTATTTTTTTCCAAAAATATTATCTATATAATCTAAACATTCGTTGAAATCCTGATATAAAAATAATTTACATCTTTTGGCTTCCTTAATATAATCTACTTGTTTTAATCCAAATATTGATATTCGCGTTTTATTATCTTGTGGATATATTTTGAAATCCCCGTTTTCAATATACTCATTAAATGATTTTGTGTATTTATCGTGGCATTAAAGATAAAATTGAAATTATTTAAATGTATCCCTCTATATTTAAATAATTCTGCCCTAAATATGACAATTTTAGTAATTGTGGAATCCCCAGCCAAATGCCAAAAAATAGAAAAATATCTTGGTCCAGGTCACAAAGTGCTTGCTAGTTATGGACACTTAACAACTCTTCCAGATTTAAAACATATAGATATAGACAATAATTTCTCTCCAAAATTCTCTGTTGTAGAAGGAAAAGTTCGTCAAGTTGCTACTTTACAAAAGGCAATAAATATGGCCAACAAAGTAGTAATTGCCACAGACGATGATCGAGAAGGCGAGGCCATTGGTTGGCACATTTGTAAATTATTCAAACTCCCAGTTGAAACCACTGAAAGAATCATTTTCCACGAAATTACAGAAACAGCTATAAAGCGCGCGATCAAAGCACCAACTGTTTTAAATCAATCAATTATAAACGCACAACAGGGTCGCCAAATTCTGGATTTAATTGTTGGCTTTAAAATCTCTCCAATTTTATGGCAAAATATTGTAGCAAATTCAAAAAATGGATTGAGTGCGGGGCGATGCCAAACACCTGCTCTCAGACTAGTATATGATAATTATCGCGAAATTCAAGAATCGCCAGGAACAATAGTATATAAGACTAAGGGATTCTTTACAAACCTGAATATAGAATTCAATTTAAACCATGATTTTAGTGATAAGGAACAAGTTGAACAATTTTTAGGGGAATCAGTAGCTCATAATTACACACTATCAAGACAGCCAGAAAAAAACGTAACAAAAAAACCACCAGAGCCATTTATTACTAGTACAATCCAACAAAGTGCAAATAATTTAATGCATATCTCTCCAAAAGAAACTATGCAAATATGTCAACGCCTATATGAAACCGGTTATATTACATATATGAGAACAGATTGTAAAGTATATTGTAAGGAGTTTTTGGAAACAGTTAAACCATATATTACCGATAAATATACTACTTCACATATTCATCCTGAAATTGATAAATTAAGCGAGCGTGGTGCAGAGAAACCCAAAAAATCGGCGAAGAAAACTGCAAAGAAAACCGCGAAAAAAGATAAAGAAAAGGATAATGACAATGGTAAGGAAGATTTGGCCCAAGAAGCACACGAGGCGATCAGACCAACCAAAATAGTCACAGATAAACTACCAGACGATGAAGAATTTTCCAATAAAGAAAGAAAACTATATAAGATTATTTGGACCAATACATTAGAAAGTTGTATGGCCGACGCGCAATATAAATCATTCCAAGTACGTATTTCAGCCCCATCTCAATCAACTGGAAAATGCTATTATTCTTGTACCACAGAAGAATGTATTTTCCCTGGTTGGAAAGCGGTCGCTGGAATAGAAGAGGCAAAGTATTTCAATTTCTTAAAACAGATTAAAGAAGGTGAAATAAAATATAAAAAAATACAAAGCAAACAATCTTTAAAAGATCTGAAATCACATTATACAGAAGCCAAGTTAGTCCAATTATTAGAACATCGCGGTATAGGACGCCCATCAACATTTTCAGCCCTAGTAGAAAAAATCATGGAACGAAATTATGTGAAGCGAGAGAATGTGGAAGGAAAAAAACTGAAAATATCGGATTATGAATTGGAGGGAGATGAGATAACTGAAATAGAGGATGAACGCGAATTTGGCAATGAGAAAAATAAATTAGTAATTAAACCAATCGGTATTTTGGTTATAGAATTTTTAATCGCGAATTTCCCGGAATTGTTTGATTATGATTATACCAAAAATATGGAAACCCAATTAGATAATATAGCACAGGGCGAACGCGAATATCATGAATTATGTCGCGAATGTTATGATTTAATCGAAACCACGATTATATCAAAAGAATTAAATAAAAATAAAAAGGTGAATATAAAGATAGACGATAATCATTCATATATTATTGGAAAGAATGGTCCTGTAATAAAACATACAAATGATAAAGGCGATGTAAGTTTTAAATCTATAAAACCTGAATTAGTTACGACATTAGATTTAGATTTATTGAGAGAAAATCATTATAAATTGGTGGATTTAGTAGATGAAGAGGCGACTGCAAGAATATCTTATCCGAAAAATGAATTGGGTGTTTATCGGGGAGACACGGTGTATTTAAAAACCGGTAAATATGGTAATTATATAGAATGGGGCACAAATAAGAAATCGATGAATGCGGTATTAAAAAATAAGGAATCTATTACATTAGAAGATGCCATAAACGTAATAGAAAATAAGATTAAATCTGCACAGCCAAATTTAGTTAGAGAGATTGATCAAAATTTGAGTATTCGAAACGGAAAATATGGCGATTATATATTTTTCAAAACTCCTCGAATGACAAAGCCACAATTTTTCAAACTTAATAATTTCCCAGATGATTATAAGCGATGTAGCATTCCGATCTTAAAAGATTGGATAGGGTCAACATATAATGTTTAATATTATATTAATTAGTACTACAGATTAAAAGCCTTCCTTATCCTGAATCACACCATAGTTTATTATCTCCTCCGCGTCTTATGCAGTTACCAGATGCGCCGGTATATGTCGTACATGGACTACCTACAGTGCAGGTTCCTCATCTTTTCGTTCGTCGTCCAACTCTCCTATTTATATTTTTACGACTAGATTTTCTTAAATGTCTAGGTTTTCTAGATTTTCTTAAATGTCTAGGTTTTCTAGATTTTCTTAAATGTCTAGATTTTCCATATTTACGAGTTTTGGCCATTATATAATTAACATAGAAAATTAATACTTAAAATTATTAATATTTAAAATTATTTTTATAATCTTAAATATTATTCATACCACAAATGTATAGAAATAAAATAGTATTGATAACTGGTGCAAGTTCAGGATTGGGGAAAAATCTTGCAATTAATTACGCAAAACAGGGAGCAAAAATAATAAATATTTCAAGAAATGAAAATAAAATGATCGACGTAAATAATACATTAAATTCTATAAATAATAAAAATAATTTATATTTTCCAGTAGATGTATCAAACTATAAAGATATTAACCAAATAAAAATTATATTAAAACAACAACAGAATTTACCAGATGTTGTAATCAATAATGCTGCCGGAAATTTCTTATGTCCTTTTCATAAATTATCAGAAAATGGCTGGAAACGAATTATAGATATAGTATTAAATGGGTCTTTCAATATTTATCATATTTTCGGGAAGGAATTCATTTCAATCAAAAAACCTGCAACATTTTTAAATATATCAACAACATATTCAGAAACCAGTTCAGCATTAGTTATTCCATCCGCAGTAGCTAAAGCAGGAGTAGATAATTTAATGAAAGGATTAACCGTAGAATGGAGTAAATATGATATAAGATTAGTTGGTATAGCGCCTGGACCAATTAGTGATTCTGGAGGAGCTAGTAAATTAGATCCATTTAATGTATTCAAATATTATAATAGGTATATGAATCCAAGACGACGAATGTGTTCACCCGATGAAATCACAGAGTTAGCAATGTATTTAACTAGTCCAAAAGCAGATTATATAAATGGTGAAATAGTTAGGATAGATGGAGGAGAATATACTAAAAATTCAGGTGAATTCAATTTTTTAACGAACATACCGTTTTATGATAAATTATTTTAATATTTAAATCTTAAAAGGTGTAAAGTACTATAATACATAGAATTTAAAAATTTATTAATTTATATAAATTAATATTATTTGGAAATATTTTAGATAAAATAACACCAATAATTATACCTAATGTATTAGTAATACTATCTTCGAGTAATTTACTATCTATATATTTAGAGACAGTGGTCAATGGAAACTCAACAACGATTTCAAATAATATACCAATTAAAATAATATATGGCCAATATTTTGGAGCACAATAACCTAAAAGTAAATAATGAAAAAAATGACTCATGCACCAACCATTACATTTAAAAATAATATTTTTTTTCAATATTTCTATATCGTTTTTGGAGAATTCTCTATAAACTACCAATGTAGTCCAGTATAAAATACTAATACTATATAAAATAATAATATTTCTAATTTGTCTGTTTTTTATATCAATATTCATTTATATTATTATATTTTATGAATATTATTATATTCAATTCAGTTTCTAAATTCACTTTCTAAATTCACTTTCTAAATTCACTTTCTAAATTCACTTTCTAAATTCATTTTTTAATTGCGTGATTTCCAAAGTAAACGTTACAGGTAAATTTTGAAAATCAATTAATATACCATTATGATATCTAAATTTAAATTTAAATTTGGTAATTCTCTCTACGGGTGGATTATAAAAACTAATATTACTAATGTTATTATTTGCATTTTCTAATAATTTATTAGTACCTAGATTATTCATAGGAATTTTAGCAAAAGCAGTATTAATAGCACCGTTGTAATCTGTTTTAGAAGAACCGGATTTATAATATTGACTATTTTTTATATAAGTTAATTTATTTAGTTTGTCAGATTCTGGTGTAGTATAATCTGTGGTATAAATACTATTTTCTGAATAAAATTTATTATATAATACACAACTTCCATCACTATTACTTTCAATATAGGGAGTTAATTCATCATAACTATTATATTTATCTAATTCCATAAATATATTATTATCTCCAAATAAATTAACTTGATTTGAAGATTTAATACCTTTAAATTTGCTATTAGTAATATCATTATTAATGGTTCCTCCACTACTATCCCAAGCAAAATCATTTAAACCATCAATATCATGGAAAGAATAATCTATCTTATTAAAACCCATCAATGCACCTAATCCCCAATTATTATATTGTGCATAAACATTTATATTATTTTGTAAATTCGCTAATTTATTAGTATTACATGATATATCATATGATAAAGCTTTTGTAAATTGAATTATATCGATAAAATCTAAATTACTATTACTATTACTAACCTTAATATAAAATTTATTAGTAACTTTATTATATTCAACTTTAAAAGGGTTTCCTGTTACTGAAGTAATATTATTAAATAAAAATTCTAATGTACTAGCTAATAATTCAGGAGTATATAATCCATCGGGAACAGTTATAGTAGTATCTAATATGTATAATTTATTATTTTGTAAATAATTAGATATATTATATATATTATTAGGAAGTTGAATATCAACCAATTTTATACTCTGAACATTAGAGTATGATTGTGGACAATGAATTTCAAATTCATTACAATTTAACCATTTAGAAATATCTCTATCGTTACTTGATACATATAATAATTTCTTATCTACATAATAATTATTATTATTTTCGATTAATACATGATTAGAATTTCCAGAACTAGAAAAATTACTATAATTATTCATTTTATATATAGATAGTTAATATTTTTTAATATATGAATTATCGGAATTAATATAATATTAATATATTATATTAAATGGTATTATCAGATCCAAAAACAGGAAAAAATGCATTCGGATTATTTTCAAATACTAAATTAGAAATAATTACAATGTTTGCTCTAGCATGTATTGGTATATTAATAAAATTATGTTTTAATACAAAAACAGAAAATTCTGGACAAAGTGGATCAGCATCCGCAACAATATGGGGTTATGGTTTATCGTCTATAGCATTAATATGTTTATTATTTATTAATATCGGTTTAACAGATAAGGAACAAATGAATAAAAAAGAATTAGCGAACTCTATATTAGATTTTATTAAAAATAGCGCACCATCACTGTTATTAATAGCATTATTAATAGCAATAATTATATTAAATTATAATTTTTATGAAAGAATTAATAGAGGTATAATTCCTATGGAATTTACAAATTATTCATTTATTTCATCATTATTAATAATAATTCAAATGGTTACATTTTACCAGTATGTAAATAGTACAATGTTAAAGGGGAAATTACATAAAGTAAGTGTTAAAGAATCGGTATTAGAAACAATAATGTATTTATTAAGTGTATTAAATTTTATTTTTATAGTAATAATGTATATATTATTGCATTTTTATACTACTGATGGTTAAACCCAAAATATAACCCAACAAAAAAAAATTGATTTAAATATCCTACTATTTAAAAATATTTACAAAAATTGATATTATATCTTAAAACATATAATATCAATCAAACGACCAACCGATCAAACACGCAATAACGACCACCCGATATGGAAACTCTACCGCAAGAAATCATCATCTGCATATTTCATCTGTGCAATGCTCGATCTTTAATACAATTGAAAATCGTATGTCAAGAGTATAGCAAAGCTATAACTACTTTCATGATTCAAAGAAAATTATTTGCAAATAAATACCATTATTTGTTGCGATTAAATAATTTGAAAGATAATAGCAATATTAGCTTGCACAAATGTGTAAATCATGCTTGTGTGAATAAATTGGAAACAATAGTTCATAATAACAAAACGATAGATCTAAATAAATGCATGGGATTGGTATATTTCTATTATCCGGATGAGTTGCAGGAACCCCATGACGTGATAAATGATCCGTATGGATTAATTTTATATAATCCTATAAGAATAAGCCAATGTCGCAAAGCACCACATCATAAACAATTTATTCATTATTGTGAAGATTGTATGGTAGATAATTTGGTATTATATGAAAGAAAGGATAAATTAGAGACACCATATGGTAATAAAGATGGTAAAATATTTAATTAAAAATAAGAGTTTCATTTACAGTGATTATTTTGTAACTAATTCCCATAAAGTGATGGTTTTCCCAGACACCAGAAAGTTTAAGAATTAATTTATCTGTATATTTATTATATTTTTTAATATAGTCATTATTAAAATATTCATATGTTTTATATTGTAATTTTTTATTATCAATATTATTGATATTGGTTAATATATAATTTTCTATATTATATATTTTATTTATAATATTTTGGTTATTAAATTTATCATATAATATAGTATGATTTCTATCATGTAATGATATTAAAATATATATCCCATTGCTAATGTATAAGTTGTTACTATATAATAATTTGTAAAACATTCCATCTGTAATTATATTATTTTTTGTTCCTTGTGCTATACATATATTATGTAAATTAATATTTTCTAAAGATTCTGCTATCATGATAATAAATAAATATAATTTATATTTAATATTATTTAATATTAAATATACTTTGCTAAATGCTCTAATTATTCAATAATTTTGTTATCATTTTTATATGATTTATAGTAAAGATTCCAACTTCATCGAACGAATTAGTCTAGTTACACCAATACCACCACCAAATCTTTTGAAAAATTTAAAATTTAAATACTCGTTTAATTCGGCATCAGTTCTTTCTTTTCCAAATAATTCATATAGTTTATCTCGATATTTACCATCCATAATTGTATTAAAATTATTACGCATTACTTCGGGATTACTTTCTCTTTCTGCGGAACCAATTGTTTCATAACCACTTAATATAACATCAATTTTATTAGATGTTCCATCATCATTTTGTTTCATATTCCAGAATGGAAATGTGTAATCGGGAAACTTAGTTATAAAAAAAGAAGGAGACTCATCATATAGTTTCATTTCATGATCATTATCTAATTCTTTAACATTAAATTTTTTTGATAATTCTAAATAATTTTCACGTTTAATTTTACTTTTATCATATCCCAAATGAACTAATAAATCTTCTTCCAATGATGCTAAATCATTAATATCTCCTTTTGTTTCAAATTCAAATAATGGAAATATCAAATCATGTCGTCCTTCAATTGGATTCTTTTCATTTCTATAACTTGTTGTTATACAAAAATAACCTTCAACATTATCATTATTATCATTATTATCATTATTATCGTTATTATCATTATTATCATTATTATCATTATTATCATTATTATCATCATTATTATCACTATCAGAACTATTCGAACCATTCGAATTATCAAACTTTTTATTTTTTCTATTTACACAGCTAACTCCATGTTTAAGTAATTCGTATTCTAACCACATTTGTCCGGTTTGTGGTAATGGCCAGACTTCATGATTATAATGAAATGTTTCAACATTAAATGGATCCTCACATGCCGCCAAAATACTTAGTCTATTTTGTGTAGATACTTCAACGAAATTTCGGTTAAGAAAAAATTCTCTCAATTTTTGAATAACGCAACTATAATCTTTACTATTTATAATTAATTTACTATCGTATGGTGATATGGATTTTTTGTTAATTAATGTCGCATCATTATCAGAGTCATGATTTGCTAATAATTCCTGTTTTTCGCCGGCCAAATAACTTGTTACATTTCCCATTTTTATATTAAAATATAAAAAATTTTTTATATATTTTTTTTTTATATTTTTATAATTTTAATATTTTTAATATTTTTAATATTTTTAATATTTTTAAAATTGATTAAACATATCTTAATATATTAAGATATAAACAATGAATCATCAAGACTGGAATCAAGTAACGTTTAATGCAAAAACAGATGCAAAAAATTATGGAAAAACAGATGCAAATACAGTTAAACAGAAAGAGTAAAAAGAA
>ERZ802827.582-NODE-582-length-19196-cov-14.6283_pt1 | contig 19196 bp, 34 predicted proteins | sample MGYA00345652_ERZ802827 | MGnify/ENA primary metagenome ERZ802827 (study PRJEB30503, sample SAMEA104212372) | marine metagenome | biome: Westerlies Biome; feature: [SRF] surface water layer (ENVO:00010504) within the epipelagic zone...; material: water... | reverse complement strand
TAATGTTACCTGAACTGGTTATATCACTTGAACTTATTGTTCCTAAACCTGAAACGTTTCCATTGGTGTCAAACGTATAGTTACTACTTGAAAATGTACCTGTTATTGCTAAATTGTCATTTATAGTCACCGTATTATTAGAAAAGTCACCATGTATTAATGGACTATTGTCAGCGCTATTAGAGATGAACAGTTGATTAGATACACTTCCTGATGTAGGTCCTGCCTCATATCCAATAAATATATTGCCAGACCCATCAACATTTGTTGATCCAGACTTGTAACCAATTGCAGTATTTTTGTCCCCGCTTGTTAAGATGACTAAGCTATCTGATCCAATTGCAGTATTATAATCTCCTGTATGTATAAGTTTGCCTGACTCATACCCAACGACTGTATTTGCATTTCCTTCTGTCAAATCCATTCCAACTGCATGATAACCATAAGCTGTATTAAAATCTCCTGACGTTATATCTGGAAATACTGCACCACCACCGGCACCACTGTCAGATCCACAATTATCTGTATTAGTACATGTTGCGTTTGCTGAAAAATCACTTATTAAACTCATACCTAAACATATGATAATAAATATTTTTATAAAAATTAAAGCCATATAAATATTACGGCGTAACAATTTTTTTTTTAAAACTAAGCAATCATATGGACATCATAACGTATAGTTTTGCCCAAAATCTGATGTGAACATTGCTTAATATCTTTTAAAGGATCAGCATATCTTGGTTGTTTAATAACAACTCTGTTTTTTGCAAATTTTAAGGCTACGTCTATCAATTCTGTATAATCAGAATCTGGCCCAACAATCTCCCTTACTAATCTCATATCATTTTTTACAAGAGCTGTTTTTTTTCTATCCTTGTACATTGTGTCTATTAAAATCACTTCTGGTGACAGATTAGGTAAAATATTTTTTGAGTCACCAAAAATTAAGTTCATTCTGCCTATAATTTTACTTACCTCTCCTCCAAACAAAATACCCTCTGCAAAACCATCTTGCAGTAATTTATGTATTTTTTCAGATCGTTCTATTAAGGTAACATTTGCACCAAGTGAAGCTAGTATAAAAGCATCGTAACCTAAGCCAGCTGTAGCATCTATAATGTTTCTATTTTTATTGGATTTCATTCCGACGGCTTTGGCTAAATTTTGACCTCTACCTTTACCGTATTTTAATCTATGTAATATTGGACCTTCAACAAAAGAACATTTCAACATTTTGCACTATAAAATTAAACTTTTACATTTTCTAAAATATTTAAAAAATTTAATTATTCTCCATTGGTAATGTTTGATCAATTGCGGCCCACTCGTGTAAAGAGTTGTCATAAATAACTATTTTTTCAAATCCTAATTGATATAAAACAAACGCTTCCAAAGATGCAGCAATACCTCCACCACAGTAGTTAAGAATCTGCTTGTCTTTGGTAATTTTATTTTTCTCAAACATATTGGCAAGTTCTTCAATTGGTTTGAACTTTCCGGTCTTATTATCTAACAATTCATGAAATGGTATATTTTTACTGCTTGGTATTTTTCCTCGTCTTCCATATCTAGGGTTTTGACCTTCGTGGATATCTGCAGTTAGAGAATTTAATATTATAAAATCTGGGTTACCAATAGCATTAATTACTTCATCTTTATTAACAAAAATATTCTCTCTTGGAGTAAATTCAAAATCAGATGGTGAATAGTCTAAACTTGTTTGTGAGGTGGGCAGATCATTCCGTTCCCATTCCTTAAAGCCCCCATCTAATATGCTTACGTTATCTATTCCTACAGATCTAAGCATCCACCAAAGGCGAGCTGACCATTGTGCACCATTTCTAGAATATAATATTATATGAAAATCAGCGCCGATGCCTAAATTTTTGAACTTATCTGCCAGTTTTTCTAGCTTTGGTAATGTAAATCTGTACGGACTTTTTTCATCAGATAAATCCAAATGAAGATCCATGAAGCTGGAGTTTTTTATATGTTTTATTTCATATTTTTTTCTACCACTTTCAACAATATAAGGTAGAGATGGATCATTGTCTTTATAATGTAGATAAGTTGTACAATCATATATTCTTATATCTGGATTGTTCAAATTATTATGAAGCCATTCGCAACTTACAATTGCATTTGGATTTTTCCAGACTAATTTTGTTGTCATAAGCTATACCTTTAAATAGTGTTTCAATTTATTAAAATTTTTAAGGTGTTAAAAATACACTACCTCCACCTCTTCTAGACTCTAGCACATCGTGTGCTAAAGAGGCGTCTTTAAGTTTATAAGGCTCTAATTTTGGTATTTTTATTTGATTATTTTGAAAAGCATTAAAAACAGAATTAGCCATTTTTTTGTATAAGTTGGAGTTAGATATGTAATCAAAAAGGATTGGCCTTGAAATTGTAAGGGATTTACTAGCTAGAGTAGACATAGATATTGGTTCTACCGGACCCGATGATTGTCCAAAATTTATTAAATGTCCACATGCACTAATACTTTTTAAAGAGTTTTCAAATGTATCCTTTCCTACTGAATCAAATACCTTATCTACACCGTTACCCTTAGTTATATCCATTATTTGAGTAACAAAGTCTTTTTGATTATAAGTAAATACATAATCACAGCCAAGTGAATGAGCTAACGATATTTTTTCATCATTACCTACACTTCCAATTACACATGCACCTTTCGATTTCGCCCATTGAGAAAAAAGACTTCCTACTCCTCCTGTAGCAGCTGTGATTAAAATAATGTCATTAGGTTTTACTTGAGTTACTTGCTCCATTAACATTTGAACTGTTATTGCTCTTGAAAAGTTAGTAGCAATTACATCATCAGAAATATAGCTAGGTATTTTTATGGCAAGTTTACTATCGATTACTCTATGACTTGCATATGCTCCATAATACTTAGTTATGTAGCCAATCCTATCTCCAATGTTAAAATCTCTGCTTTTATTACCAACATCTTGGACAACACCTACCGCTTCTAATCCTGGTATACCGGGTAACTCAAGCGTTTTATATAACCCAGACCTAACATAAATATCATGAAAGTGAACGCCTATTGCAGTTTGTTTAATGAGCAATTCGTTATCTTTGGGTTTTTCAACAATAACATCTTCTAATTTTAAAACGTTTGATTTTCCGTGATTTCTTAAAACTATAGCTTTGGACATAAATTCCTCTTAACAATTTCAATTTCAGGTAATGATATAAAATATTTGTAATTCTTCAAATCATTAATAAGATGTTTTTAATTGCAGTTGAATATTATTCGTTAGGGTTTTTAATCTATGTCTATTATGAGAATAACAGTACGCACATTTCAAAATGAACAGCATGCAGAAATGTTTATCGCTATATCCCAAAAAATCATGGAAGATACGCTGAAAGATAAATTTAAGATTGATTTTAAAATGATACAGAATAAATCAACCAAAAATCAGGTTACTGCTATTTGGAAATATGATAATGAACAACACTTAAAAGAAGTTCGAAAATATTTATCAAAGCATAACTCTATACCAAATTCTTTATCGCCAAAAGAAGTTGTTTTTTCGGGTGATGTAATTTTAGAATCTTAATTATAAAATATATTTTAAAAAAATTTTATACTCATCATAATTAGGCAAATTAGAGCAACAGCCCATACACCTGTTCTTAAATAATTAATTCCCAGAATATATAGAGGTATATAAATTGTTCTTGACACCAACCATAATAACGCCAATGAAGAATTGTCGACCTCTTTGATAATTGATATTAAGACCAAACCAATAAAAATTGGTAATGTCTCAAATAGATTCCTCAATGCTCTATTAGCTCTCCCAAAAAACTGAGATGTATCTTGATCATTGTCTCTTGAAGAAAAAAGATATATAAATTTTATTTTATTAGTTATCAAAAGATCAATTATTACAGGAATAGATATTTGAACTATAACTAACAAAAAAGAAAGTATAAGAATGTTTTCTAAAGTCATTATAATCTCCCATTAATTATTTATTTTGATATAATTTTAATCTGTCGAGTAAAGAGTTTATATATTCTTCAGATTCTAACAATTTTTTTTTTAAATTTTTATTTTGTTCCTCAAGAAAATAATTTTGTCTTTTTAACCACTCACTATGTTCAAGTTCAGTAGGATACTTTTTCTTAGACATTAAATTTCTCTTATTTAAAATTGTTTAAATAGATGTATTAATTAACATTTAAGATATCAACCCAAATGCTAAAAATACTTTACATAAAAACATTAACTTTCTTCTTTTGTTAAATCTTTTGTAAGATATACCCCAAAACAAAAGCCACCAATTGCAAAAAAATTTAGAACAAAATTAGGCTCAACCAAATCAATAGTCCGTAAAACACCCCATAATAAGCACATACTAATTATTATCCATCCTGCTATTTGTCTATTCATAAATAATCCTTTTTAGAGACTTTAATAGTTTTAACTATCTGCTCAAATAATAATTTATTAATATTAAAAATAATCGTTGAAATTGACTTAATAGTTTATCTAGTTAATTTAATATCTAAGTTAAATTAGTGTGTTTTTTTCATGAATATTTTAGGATCTATTTTAATTCTAATAATTGTGATGTCTGAATCTTTGGCTGATAGTGTTTTTAAAGATAATTTTCAAAACTCAGAAAAGTGGAGTTTTTTAACAGATCAGGTTATGGGAGGTGTTTCTTCAGGAAATGTAGAGTTTATTTCTATTGAAAATAACATTGTTGCACATGTTACGGGTAAAGTATCAACTGAAAATAGGGGTGGTTTTATTCAAATTAGAAGAAAACTTAACAAAATAAATTTAGAAAATTCTAAATTTATTGATATAACTGCAAAGGGAAATAACCAAAAGTATTTTATTCATTTGAGAACTACTGGTACTATTTTGCCTTGGCAATATTACCAAATTGACTTTAACGTGAAAAATGAATTCCAGGTTTTTAGATTACCAATTGAGACCTTTAAAAGATCAAGTTCATTTTTATCTAATAAAATTAACCCAAAAAAAATTACTTCAATTGGAATAGTAGCTTTCGGAAGAAATCACTTTGCAGATATCTTCATTAAAGAAGTAAATTTTGTTAACTAATTTAATAAAATCTTTGATTATTCCTTAAGTAAAGTAGCTCTTTTGAATTCTACGTTTTTTGGACGAATTGTAAAAAAACGTGATATTCTATGTTGCTCTAATGCTTCATCAATTATGGTTTGCAAATCACCTAATTTTCCTTCAATTGGTTGACTATTCCATTCCCTGCCATCTACTAAAAGTGTTATTATATATTTTTGCTTTTCATTTATCATTTGTTTACCTAATTCTTGATAATAATAACCAAATAAACCTCAGTGAAACAAAGTTCCTGACAACTCCAATAACATAAGTAAAGGCTGCAGCTCTAAGTATTGACTGGCAAGCATTGTGATATTCAGGTGGTACTTTATTTTTTATTATTGGTAAGGCCCTATTGAAACTTGCATCTAGCTCAACCTCTAAAGTTATTAAATGTACAACCACGCCTATTAATAAAGACAATAGAACTAAAAGTAGACATATTTTTATTAAAGGGTATGAGCCTGTGGCTAAAATCGTTGGAATACCAACCATTAATAATCCACTACCTAGTTGCGAAATCCATGCAGTACTTTTTACAAGAGTGGTTCTTTGTTCGAGAGGTCTATATTTTTCGTGATGTTGTATTGCGTGTCCTATTTCGTGGCAAACAATAGATATGGCTGTAAGACTTTTTTTTGCTAAACGGTCCTCAGAAACTTTAACCTTTTTTTCTTTAAGATCGTAATGATCTACGGTCAATGATTTTTCTATTTTTACTTCCTTTAAACCCATTTCTTTTAATATTATCTTGCCAAACTCAAGACCAGTAAATGGCATATTTACTAATACTTTATCATTTTTACTAAATACAATATTTAACCAGATTACAGGTGCCACAGAAAGAATTAGAAATAATATGAAATATATAATCATTTTAGTTTGTATAACCTTTTATTTGGGTAATATGTACATAGTTATATTTGGTATTTTTTAAACGTAATTCAACTGTTCTAATTAGAATTTAATACTGTCATTATCTTCCCCATAATCATTTTATTACTTATCTTTTTAATTCTGTTAAGTGGTTATAATTATGTAAAAAAAGAGAAATTATTTTATACTATTGTTGATTCTAACCAATTTAAAAATTTTTTATTACCCTTTGAAATATCAAGTTTTAGAATACAAGGAGTTTCATAACTATGATTCTCAGTAATTAATTTTTCAAGTTTTTCAAATTTACTTTCAAGGGTTTTCAGGATTAAAACCGTTTCTTTTTCAAAATTTATTTGCCCTTCCCATTCAAAAACTGAATGGATTTCAGGGAAAATATTTGTACAAGCACACAATTTATTTTTTATAGCCAGCTCAGAAATTATTTTAGCTTGTCTAAAATTTTCAACAGTGACATATACGAAGCAAAACTTAATATTTTTCATAAAATAAGTTTAATCAAAATATTTATGACGTAAATAGTTATAAATTTTAATAGATAAGAAAATCTGATGTTTTAACATTAAGAAAATTAAAATATTAAATCACATGAATTGAAAACCGAGCAAAAAGCTAGGTCAAAAAAATAAATAATATGCTTATCACTTCAAATACTCTAGCACTATTTGAGGAAAAATTGCTTTGGTAAGGCAGAACAAATAGATGACAGTTTTGTCTTTTTTGAACTCTTAAATTTTAATGAAAGAAAAGAAAGGTTAAAAGAAAATAAGAATATTTTATTTATGCATATAAATACATATTATTAAAAAATATGTATAAGAAATTAATTTATTATCTTTTAAGAGTTTCCCCAAAAACTATTCTTCCTTTGAACTGGCAATTTGGGTTACATATATCGAATAACAAAAACCAAGAATGGCAACTATATCAACCCAATTGAAAGTTTTGTCTGATCCGCCAATGACTCTATAAATACCATAAACAAAACAAACAATACCTAATAACCAACTTTGCGCATATTTGAAATCCATTTAATCCCTCTTATATAAAGTTTAATTATAATATTTGTGAATCCCTTGCTGTTAATAAAAATCTGAAAAGTGATATTACTCTAATCATTTTTTTCGATAGGGGGATACTTTTTCCATATTAAAAAAGTCCATCCTAAACAAAGACAATATAAAATTAAAAAAAATTCAGATGGAAAATCCCAATAAATTACTTCAGTTATCCACCTAGATAAAAATAACTGATTTTCGTTAATGCCTCTTAAATTATTTTCTAAAACAGTTAGAGGACAAGACAATCCTAATATTGTTTCAAAAGTAACGAAAATCATCATTCCAAAATGAAGTAATCTTAATTTTTTATTTTTAATCCAAATCCAATTAAAATTGTAACCAATTGGTATTAAGACAAAACCAAATGTAATAAATACAACAATGCAAAAGTGAAAAAAAAGAACAATATCTGCTATTAATATCATTTTTTACTCTTAATTTTATTGTAAAAAGTTCATTAATAAATTTTAATAAAAAAAACATACTTTTGCATTCTAATTACAAAATATTTAAAAATTAAATATGAATAGATAATCTTAATACTATGTGTGGCCGATTTGTAATATCATCTAATAATGTTTTTGGTCTAGAATATAAGCCCTCATTTAATATTGTACCATCACAATTGGTGCCTGTGAAAACTATTAATGATGCAAAGTTAATGAAATGGACTTATGCACCATTATGGAAAAAAGATATGAACCTCATTAATTGTCGTTCAGAGACTATGAATGAAAAACCATCCTTTAGAAATGCTAAAAGATGTGTGATATTTCATAATGGTTGGTACGAGTGGCTAAGAAAAGATAAAGAAAAAATTCCATTTTATCATTATTGTCAATCAAACAGTTTTGCAGGGCTTTATAACGATATTGGATGTCTTATTCTGACGCGAGCTGCAACAGATCAAATCAATCATATTCACCATCGACAACCAGTTTTATTGGACAATTCTGAAATATCTTCTTACCTTGAAGGAGAAAATTTATTAAACAGTAAAGCAAATTATAACATAAATTTTTATCGTGTAAGTAAAGATGTAAATAGTCCCCAAAATAATAATTCAAATCTAATTACTATGGTTGACACAACTTAAACTTTTAAGGTTTATCATATAAGGATTTATTAAATTACTAGGATCAACACAAATTTACTCTAAATTTCTAAATAAAATATATTAATATAAATTTTTAATCTTTAGCTTTGTTACAATCTTTATAAATAATAGAAATTCTATAATTAATTATTTTATAAGAACAATTGAGCTAATATTTATATTTTTAGACTCGTCATTAAGTTTACTTCTATATTCTTATTAGCACTAGCACGCTTAGTGGGGATTTGGAATTATTCTTAAATAAAGAGCCACACTATTTAAAATCGTGCCTAAATATTTTTCCGACAAATATAATCTTCAGTAATTACTTATTAATCTGATTACGTTCTTCGTCTTTAAAAATATAATGTGAACCGATACAACCTATCATAATTGCAATTAATAATTCTGGTTGGCCCTTTTCAAGCGAGTTTTTAATAATTAGCCAAAGTATAATAATTAAAATACTAAGTGGGAAAACAATTAGAACTTTAACTTTCCAGAGAATATGTTGATAACATAATTTAACAAATTTTAAGATCCATTTTAAAAGACCTAAAATTAACACACCAAAAATAACGAACATACAAAAGATAAATATTTTAAAAATTGTATATTCCATAATTATAATTAGTTTGCTTCATATAAAGGAAGTACTATTTTAGTTGAATTTAATCGACACTTAATAAATGCTTTAATATTTTGAAATTGAGATTTAAAATTTTTTCCGTTAAGGTATTTATAATATCTAATGCAGTTACCGCAAAGATAGATCCAATCTTTATCAGATAAATGTTTTTTGCAATTCCATATAATTTTGTGAGGATCAAAACATTCTTTACAAAAACTATTTAATTTAAACATATAATCAAATACTCCATTCATTAATCCAATATGATATAGTTGGGAAAAAAACAAAAAGCATAAATAATACTAATATAATTATTACCCATTTATTCATTTATATTCCATAATTTTAAAAACTGTTAAAAGTAAAAACTAATGTGCCATGATTAGTAAAATATTCAAAATAATATAATACTGAAAAATTAATTTAATTTTTAACTAAAATAACTTTTTCCGATAGTTTTCAAAACATATCAATAATATTATTAGTTAATTAAAATATTTTTAAAATTTATAGGGATTATCAGTTAAAAAAGTAACTAATCAGATGGATCAATTATTACTTCACCGCTGTAAACAATTTCTTTTGGAGATAATGAATTTGGCATTTTAACATGTTTAGCTAAATATGTTCTAACAGTTTTTAAATGTTTTTCATCTTCGTATTTCCAAATACTTGTAACTTGACTTTTGTTGGTCTCATTTTGAAGAACAGTCAAATTAATTTTAATATCATTACTAAAACATTCTTTTTTAATTTTTTGACAAAATAGAAGAAACAAATCTGCATGTTCTTCATTTTGAAAAGTCCGGACATATACTCTCACAATAGACATCTAATTTAATTCCTAAAATTATAGTACGAATAATTATTTAATTAATTATATAAAGAAATTACTAATTTATATAACCATAAGTCAATATTGGAAGATTTGTGTATGCAAACCGTCCTTCTTCCTCAGCCATACTTAACTGACTTTGCCATTCATCTACTTTGTCCGATGAAACTCCTTGCTGTATAGCAAATTGAGCCATAACGTCAGCTGCATACCTTGCTGGTGAATTATTATCTCTATTCGTTATAAATAGAGGTAATGGTTTGTGTTTAATATGTTTAAACCCAAACTTTTTGAGTTTACCTGTGAGATCCATAGGTAGCATTTGATGGAAACAATGTTTTTTGAATGTATCTTGGATAATGTTATTTAAGTTTTCATCGGCACCATAAAATTTATAATAATCCCACAGAATAGATATATTTACAAAAATAGATTCTGGTTTAAGCACTCTAATAACTTCTTCAATTGATTCATCAACATTTTTAATATATTCAAAAGTTTGTACAGAGACCACAGCGTCACAACTATCGTCATTCAAATTTATTGAATTTGCTAATCCATGTAGAGTAAAAACATTATCATGTGAATTACATCTTTCTTTAGCTTGTTTTAGTTGGTCTTCGCTAGTATCTAATCCATATACTTTACCATTTGGGCCAACGGCTTTTGCAAGTTCTTCTAGAAGATGTCCTCCTCCACAACCTATGTCGAGAACCTGTTGACCTGATTGCAAGTCTAAACTATTTAAAATTTCAAGCCTTCTAGAAGTTCCCGCAATACTAGCAGCCATTTTTCTTTGTATAAGGCCAATTTCATTTTGAAATTCCATAACATTCCTATATTTAGTTTTAATATAAACATTATAATTAGTAAGATATAAAAAGGTAAATATTTCAAATAAATTTAAATATTTTTAATTGTTAACAACTATTATTAAACTAAGGGCTATATCTTTAACTTAGTAAATTCATAAGCAACAATTTTAGATATTCTACTTAACTTTTTATAATTTTTCATACCAATATTAAAGTATTAAAACGATATTTAAATACAAAAAATCTTAATATTGTTAAAATTAGGACAATAAAATAAAACTATGTTGCTATCCCACAGTAGATGATTTAGAAAAATTCATATAAAAGTTTAACATTTTAGATTGTATATTCTCTAATCTATATTAATACGCACTGGTTTATACTGAAAATTAGGTAGAATAAAATAATGAAGAAAAAATTATGTATATTATTAACTTTATTGATGATTCCAACCATTAGCAATTCAACTACAAAAATAAATTTAGAAAGTTATATCAACTCACTATTGTGGGAAAAAAGGATAGTTCTTTTTATTTCAAAGGCAAAATATGTTCATTTTATTAATGAAACTGACGATTTTTTTAAAAATAATAGTTGTGAAAATGAAGCTAGAAATTTGAAGTACATTAGAATCGTTGGGGATGAAATTAATAAATATGTTATGCCAGACAGATATATTAATAAATATGGTATCTGGTTAATTGGCTATGATGGACAAGATAAATCACATTCAACAGATATTTCATTATTAAAAGAAATTTATAATATTATCGACAAAATGCCTGTAAGAAAAAGAGAAATTACAGAACAAAACAAGATATGTAATTAATAAGCAAGATTAATTGGATTTAAGTATTTGAGTATTTTTTATGAATACTAATTTTAGTTAAAATTAAATAATTTAACTTTAAAAACCTCTCCATTTGAAAAATATCTTACACCCCAGCTTTGATAATAAGAAAGTTTTTCATTACATTTTTGCATTGATACATTTCTCATTAAATGTAAGGGGGATCCACCACCACCTTTTCTTGAATTTTCTTTAGAAACTGTCAGGCATAAAGTCTTATTACTTTTCAAACGAATAGTGTTGTCTTCATTAAAGATAAACTCTTGAAAGTTTCTACATTTTATAAGATTTAAACTTATCAGGTTCTTGTGTGAAGCAGTTTGTAAACATACACCAAAATTAGGAAAAAATATTTGTCTTTGTTTAAGTTTTTTTGCATCTAAACCTTGGTCAACAGAAATTTTTCCTTGATAAGAGTAACAAGTGTGTACTTGGATCCCTCTTTTTATTTTAGCCTTAAATTTATGTCCTTTAATATCAATACAAAATCCTCTTTTATCGTCTAAATTATCTAGTAACTTAATCTCTACTAAACCAACATTTGAATTACTCCAAACTTTTGAAGAATTGATAAAAAGACAAAATAAAAATCCTAAAAATATTAATATTTTTTTGAATACAGAAAACATTACTGCATCTTAAAAGTTAGCATTAAGATTGGTAAAAAATCATTAATATTCTTTAGAGACAACACATAATTTGTGCGTTTGTTTGGATTGTTAGTTTTAATATAATAATAAATATTATACACACTCATCATATAATTTTATATCCAAACTTTTTTGAAATAAAATCTACAATAAATATGAAAAAAATTGTCATAACAATACTTAATATTACTGATATATAAAATCCAAACTTGTTTATTAAATATGGAAAAGTTAAAAACATAGGAAGTGTAGGCAGGACATACAAAAATGTAAACGACATATGGTTAGAAATTTTTTCTGTAGGTGTTTTTTCGTAATATAACCAAAATAGAATCATAATGGTCGTTATCGGAAGTGCAGCAACCAGACCTCCCATACGCTCATTCGTTTTAGCAATTTCACTAATAATAACTATTAAAAATGCAGTGACTAAGATTTTGGAAATCAGGTATATCATTTTTTAAATAACTTTTAACTGAAAGCAATAATTCATTTAACTTTTTATCATATTATCAATCTAATTATAATAAAAATTAATACTATTTTACTTATCACTAAAATTATTTAATTATCAAGTGACTCGATAATTTGCGTTATTGGTTTTGTTTCTTTGAATGATTCTCTATCTTTATGTATGTTCCAATATTTCAATAAATTTTTGTACTTATTTCTCCATTTAAATTGGGGAAATCTTAGGTCAAGATATTCCAAACAAGAAAATCCACTTACATCAGCAATATTAAAATGATTACCAACAAAGTACATTTTTTCATCCAAGTGTTGTGAGAGATATTCAACTCCTTCAAATATTTTTTTCTCTTGTCTTCTAATCCAAGTTTTGCTTCTTAAAGCTACTGTTCTTGAATTTTCAAGGAATATTAAAACGACGGCATCACATATTCCGTCTGCTACAGTTTCAATTAACCGTGCAGAAATATTTTCTTTTAAGTCTTTAGGATAGAAGAGAGGTTTTGATTTATAGTGATCTAGATATTGAGCAATGACTTTACTATCAAACAAGGGTTCAAGATTGTCATTAATCAGTATTGGGATTTTTCCTAGAGGATTAACCCCATCAGTAAGTGTCTCTGAATTCCATGGAATATCAATAATTTCTTCAAAATTTATATTTTTTTCACGCAATATTACTCTTACTTTTCGTGCAAACGGACTAGGAGTAGCAATTATTATTTTCATAAATTCAGTCTAGTCAAAATAAATATTAAAGGTAAAGATTATTTAATTTAGACATTTACAGAAATAATAATTTAAATTGTAAAAAGACTAAAATTATTTCAAAATTTTAAGTGTAGCTTTTGACTTCAAGATTTTTAAATAATAAAATTTATTTAATTCATAAAGCGAAGTTTTTATTTTTCTAATATGAATTTGGGATCAAATTTCATTATAAAGTTTTTAAATAATTTAATTTTATTATTTGGAATTGGCAAATATAAACAATTTAAAGCTGCTTTATTAGCAATATCTGCAATGATTTTATATTCAGCATCGTTTTCATATTTTTTTCGATCTAAAATGCTTGTACTATTTATTAACCCGTCATTATTAACAAAAATTTGAAGAGAAACTGTAGGATGATTTTTTAAATTATTTATAGATGGAAAGTTTAATTTAAAACATTTATTCATATGAACTTGTACAATATTTTTTAAATTTCTTAATTCAAAATTTGGTACATCTTTTAATTCATTCAAAATATTTTTTATATTTTTTATCGATATATAGGTAGTTTCAGAACTTAGGCAATCATAAGTATGTTTTGGGCTTGTTTGTTCGCCTGATTTTGTATTCTCAAAATTATAAAACCATCCATTACCAGAAGGATGAATTATTATTTGATAATTATTGTATTTTTCTCCTCCCCAATCCCAGTAATGTTGAACACCTTTACGAGAATATATAGCAAGTTTTTTTTCTTTTGTATCATTTAACAAAGACATTCCAATTTTACTATTTTGGTCAATTTTTCGAAATTCTGGGAAATATCCAACTGTATAGGCAAGTTGTTTATATTTATTCAACCAATGGGATTTATAACATTTCCATTGAACAAATTTATATTCAATAACATCGTTTTTTATTTCATCTTGAGATATACCTATTTTTGTCTCTATTCCAGGAGAATCATTATTTTTTTGAGTTGTTACACAACTACTTAATAAATTAAATAAAAAAAATATTACAAAAAATTTATTCATTTTTAAATCTTAACGAAAAATGTATTAAAATAACAACAATGTTTAATAATTAAACATGTTAAATGCTTTTATTTAATGTAAAAATACTCTAATATTGATTTAGGGTAAGGAGATATCGTGCAAAAATCAATCTATGATAATTGGAATATTGTTATGAACCATAACAAAAATCCTCTAAAAAATATTCCAGACACCAATACAAGACATATGATCATGCAGGTTTTAGCATGGATGTGGTGTATTATTTTTTCAATGTATTTTACTAGTATGTGGATATTTGGAATAACAACAATTGCACATATACTTTTATTAAGTGCAATTGCTATCACAGTAGCTACATTTGAAACTGCTAAGAGAAAACCAAGTTATTTTGGAAATTATTATACACCTAGTCGAAGTCGTGCAATATATGTTGATGGAAAAAGAATAGAGTTAGATCCTAATGATAGAGGTGGAGAACATGAATAATATTTTCAAATTTGAATATTTTTATCTTGATAATGTCTAAGTTTGTTAATTAATATTGATAATTCTTAAAAAATATTATATAAATAGCGTATGTGTATTGGTTCTTCATCTAGTTTTTTATCAACTTTTCTTTTAGCGCTTTCATGCTTTATTGGTATTTGGAATTATACTAAAATTAAAAATTATATATCCAATATTATCTTTAAGTTTATCCCGAAAAAATCAAATATTCAATAATCTTAAATTAATTAAATGTTTAAAATTATTATTTTTTTAACTATTACGTTTACTGTTTGTTTTTTATTATTGAACTTAATAAAAATTAATAAAAAACATGAATCTTTAAAATATATAATTCCAATTTCTCTAACATTAATAATTTTTGGAATAATATTTATTATATTACCGAGATTAGGAATAAATCCGTTTAATTTAATTCAAACGCTAATTTCTAAGATAATTCCTTTATTTACTATGCTTAGAGGCATTACCATCAATTAGAGTAAAGAGATTAAGTCTTGTCAGTTTTCATAGGTGGGTGGTTTGTATGTGATATAATACAATGTTAGATATTAAATTATGTTTTCATTTTAGTTATTAGGGAGTGGGTGTCCCTAAATTATGCCTAAATTGGATGCCCCATTCACCTTTTGAATAGACAGCAATCCATATTACCTGAATAACAAGATCTGTAATGCCTGATTTATTTATTCTTCTCATTATTAGTTTATAAACAACTGATGAATTAGAACGTGCCACTTCTTCAATTTTATCTATGTCTGTATGCGACCAATTTTCTTCTGTTTCCTTAATTATATTCCATGGCATTCTATAATTAATTTTATAATCTTCTTTATCTTTAATTGTTATCGAAACACCATTATAATTCTGATATGTAAATGGAAACTTGACAGTATCAAGATAACCCGTTTCATCTTGAGAATTGATCGCTTCATGATGTTTATAAACTATATTTTCCGAAGTATTATGCATAAAAATTTCTTTTAGAATACTATCTTGATGTTTTAATTATTAGGTTTTACTACTGACTTTTTTATCATTTTTATATATTCCAGAATGTTCTTCAAGGATATTTCCTGATACCGAATAATATTCCCAAAGACCACTCTTTTTCCCATTATCAAAATTACCTTTGTATTCTAATTGTCCGTTATAATAGTAAGCAATCCAAAGCCCCACTTTTTTACCGTTCATGAAATCACCTTTGTAATTGATTTCACCATTTTCAAAAAAACGTATCCAAGGACCTTCTTCAAGGTCATTTTTGTATTTACCTTTTTCTATTAACATTCCTTTATTATTATAAGTAATCCATGCACCATCTTTTCTTCCCGTATTATAATTTGAAATAGAAAACAACTGTCCATTTTCATAATAACGAACCCATGTTCCTTCTTTTTTCCCATTTTTAATTAGACCTTTAATATCTCCATTAACTTTTCCATTGAAGGGGACATCAGAGAATTTCTTATAGTAGTTTCCATCTCTCCAAATTAAGTCTTCCATTGTTTCACTCCAAACAATAGAAGCAGATAAGCAAAGGAGAATTGTAAGTCCTAAAAATAAAAAGAACTTTTTATAAACCTCTATCATTTTTTGAACCCTTTAAACTCACCAAATTTTTTTCCTAACATCGATCCATCATCAATATAAATTTTACCTCTTAATGAACCATCAGTATATTCTCGTAATTGAAGATTACCTTCTGCATATCTGTCACTCCACCTAAACCAATATCCTGCTTGATTAGTACCTGTTAAAATAATATGACCTTTTTCAATTTCACTATTTAATTTATAGTAGAATTTTCCTTGTGAATAATCATCAGTGAATGCGAAACTCAATCCAACATCTTGCTCATATCTATAAAAAATTCCTTGATATTTAAGGTCAAATTTCTTTTCCCAATTAATAATTGGAGGAGTTGTTAATTTGTAAGGTTTTATTTCAGATATTTGACTAACAACAACTGCATTATCTTTACTACAATTTTGAAGAAAACATAATATCAATATAAATAATAATAATCTCATATACTTAACTTAATGATTCGTAAAAATTTTTTCAAAATAAAAGGGGGGGGTACACTCTCCTTTATTTTTTTAGTAAGGAAGAAAACTAATTTGAATAGATATAATTCTATTAATATTAGAGTTGAAAATATATGTTTAGATTCAGATCATTAAAAAAGGAAAGATAATTGAAGAATATTATTTTGAGTAGAAAAGGCTTTGATTCTTCTGCAGGTGGAGTTGCTTCTCCTATTTTTGATAATGGGAATATTTTTTCAATACCTATCCCACAGAAATCTCCATCACCTCATAAATATAAAGATCTGTTTTTTAATGGAATTTCTGGGAAAGATTTACTCAAAGAATCCTCTGCAAAATCTGTGACATCTGAAAGTTATTGTCATTTTGATCCTTTATTAACTGAGGAAATTGGCATTTTTGGACAAGCAAATTCATCACAAACAGAATTAAAAAAACAACATGTAAACACCGGAGACTTATTTTTATTTTTTGGTTGGTTTAAACAGTTTTCTAGAAAAGGAAAACATCTACATCATATATTTGGATGGTTGCAAATTGATAAGGTAGTTGAAGGAAGAGATAATATAATAACTCATTTAGATCAATTAGGAACAACTCATCCTCATGGTTTTGGGGATGTATCAAGATATTCTAATAATACTATTTACATAAGCAAAAAGAATTTAACTTTTAATAACAAAGAAATTGAATGTAGAGGTCATGGTCTTTTTAGAAAAACACATAAAGATCTAGTACTAACAGAGGAAAATAGTTCAAGATCTAATTGGAAATTACCAAAAAAATTCTTTTCTAAAACAAACAATCTTTTTCTCAACAGATTAAAATGGAAAGATGAAGAAAATTGTCTTGTAGATTGTTTGGGGTATGGTCAAGAATTTATCTTAAATGCAGAAAAAAATCCAAATATTATTGATTGGGCGGTAAAGTTAATAAAGGATTATGGATAAAAATTATTTAAAACTTTTCAAATAGATTTTCCGTTATTTAATTGTTTTGGATTTCCAATAACTTTTTCACATCTAGTTTTTATAGAAATTACTTTATGTATTTCTTTATAGGGAAAATCATAGGTTTTAGAATCTTTTATACATTGTTTGTAAGTTGCTTTAGGCAATCTTATTTCGAATGATGAAGGTTCTTTACCTAAACCCATTGTTACAATTATGACTAATACAAACTCACTCATTTGAATAAATTAAAAATTATGGTTAAAACAACACTAATTATTATGCACGTTACTACTGGAAATAAGAAAGTTGAGTTTCCAGACTTAAATATAACATCTCCAGGCAATTGTCCTAAGCCTATCTTTTTGATGTAAGGATAAAGTAATCCAATCACTAAAATAACTATTCCTAAAATTATTAAAATTTTTTGCATAATTATTTCATTATTAAATACATCATAATGCATACCAAAATTGAATTAATAATAATCATAGTTTTAGTTTTGACTTTCTTTTTTAAGAGTGGGGCATTCCATTTATTAGCATAATCCAAGTCAACCTCACCTTTTGCAAATTTTGCTAATAAATCTTTTTCCCTAGTTCTTCTTTCTTTCAAATAATTTTCTTTGGGTAATTTGATTTTAAATTTTTTGAAATATTTTTTTATATTTAGCATTTAAGTCTATTTGTTTGAAAAGGGTATACCTGAATAATTTTCTTACTTTATGTATATTTAGTCCACATTTCTGCAATAAAAACGTATGCACCATAACCATATAGACAATACATACAAAATTTTAATATTTTATTCATAGAATCATCTGAGGTATATGCCCAATGATGATATTTTTTATCTTCGACTATATTTTCACTTTTTCTTTTATTCCATAATAATAGCCAGTACGGAATATTAAGAATTATATAAAAAGAAATTACAATTGTAAGTAGACCTAAACCTAATATTATACCAGTACTCATTTGTTAAATTCACTCCTAGACAAGACTGCAAACTTTCTATGCATTAACCCAATATAATATTGTTGGTAAAAACATTATAAATAATCCAAATAAAATTAATTCTAACCTATTCAATTTACAACTATTTCTTTATTAGTTTTTAAGGGAACAGTACATTGACTAGTTTCACCACTACAACAGTCATCAACAACTCTCTTGCAAGTCAAACATTGGTAATGCGATTGGACATAGATAAATCCTTTTGAACTGCTACAATATGGACAAGGAGGATTAATATTCATCCAAAAATAATAACCAAAAAAAAACAAAAAGAAAATAATTCTTAAAACAATAAATAAAAGTATTTACTATCACTCAACTGGTACAAGTATTTGAACTAAAAAAAAATACCACACGGGGGAGGTGTGATATTTTTTTATAATTACACTAGGGAGAAAGTGATAAATAACCTTGTCATAAATAAACACAATATTTAATTGATATGATCAAACATAAAAAAATTATGTAAAAATGATTAAAAGATCGGACGACG
>ERZ802827.571-NODE-571-length-19388-cov-21.7761_pt1 | contig 19388 bp, 20 predicted proteins | sample MGYA00345652_ERZ802827 | MGnify/ENA primary metagenome ERZ802827 (study PRJEB30503, sample SAMEA104212372) | marine metagenome | biome: Westerlies Biome; feature: [SRF] surface water layer (ENVO:00010504) within the epipelagic zone...; material: water... | reverse complement strand
TTCATCATCTTTTCCATGTTTTTAGCATCTTTCATCATTGTAAATGGGTTCATTTATTCTCCTGTTTTATAGTTATTATATATAGATATCGTATCTAGTAGATTTTCCTCTGACTTGATAATTGATATTTGAATCTATTTCATTTGCTTTTATAGGTCTCTTTAAAACAATCTTCTTATAATAAAGTTTTTTAAAATCATGAAAAAGTGAGTCTCCTTTATTTTCAATTTTCTCTATTTCTAAAATATTTTTTATTATGCTAATAGTTCCAGAGCCTAAAGCATTTTTGTTTGTCACTGGATACATAGGATCTAAGTAGATTAAATCAATATTATTTAATTTTTTGAACGCCTCGGTAGAGTTATCATTTAAAAATTCTAAGTTTTCTAAGAATGGCATTTGATCCTTTGCTCTAGCTAATGCATCTTTTACTAGAAGATAAACTATCTTACTTTGCTCACAAGCTATGACTTTGTGGCCTTGAGCGAGAAAAATCATTGCATCAGATAAAAAACCAGCAGTAGCATCAAAAATTTTTAATGTATTCTTGTTTTTTCCTAATGTTTTTTTAAGTAATTTTTCATGATTTGCTCTTTTAAGTCTCCATCCCATCGAGCCTGATAGAAAATCTATATTTAGATATTGAGAAGGTTCTTTTGAATTAAGAGTAAAACATAAGCCTTTTTCTTTAATATCAATAAAAGACCCTTCAGCTGGCATTTTATTAACTAATTCAAAATGTAGGTATTCTGAAATTTTTTTCAGGGCTTCTTTTTTTTCTATAGAATCCAGATATACAACACAACTCATATTATTAGTAGCAAGGTTATTCCAAGGCCAACTCTATAAAGTACAAAGGGGTACATTCCAATCTTCTCAACAAAAGCTAAAAAATACTTTATTGTAAGAAATGCAAAAATTGAAGATGAAAAAAATCCAATTAATAGAACTGATAAATTGAGAGTAATTTCTGAAGTAAGGGAATCAACAATAAGAAAAACCATTGCTCCCAAAATAGTAGGTATCGCAAGCATAAATGAAAATTTGGATGCATCTTTTAAATTTAAACCAATAAAAAGAGCAGCAGTAATAGCAGTTCCGGATCTAGAGGCTCCTGGTAAAAGAGAAAATACTTGAAAAAATCCAATACAAAGAGCGCCAACAAAGGTTAATTGTATTAAATTTTTATTACTAGAATTTAACTTATATGCAAATAATAAAAGTGCAGCGAAAATTAAATTCATCCATGCAATGCTTGAAATATTATTTCTATTATTTTGGATAATATCTGAGCCTAAATAACCAAAGATAATAATCGGAAGTGTTGCTGCTATAAGACACAAGGCTAAGCTTCTATCTTCTTTAAAATTATTATGATTTATATAAAGAGATTTAATCATGGATACAATCTCTTTTTTAAAAAAGAGAATAACTGCGCATAAAGTGCCAGCATGGACAACAATATCAAATGCCAAACCTAAGTCATTAGAACCAAATATCAAAGATGGAAATAGTAGATGAGCTGAGCTTGATACCGGCAAAAATTCGGTTAACCCTTGAATTACACCTAATACAAGACTTAATAGGAGATCATTCATTTACTTTTTTGTATTGAAGTTCTTGAGTGTATATAGGATTTGCATCCTTAGGGTTAAACATTTCTGGATTAAATCCAGATTTTTTATATTCAAGCAGAGCAAATTTTGCAATTGAATCTGCAGATAATTCATCGATATCATCTGATTTTATTGCAATTAATGGTTTTTTTAGTGCTACTGCTACACCCTTCATGTAAGTCGCGATACTTCTAGTTGCAGTGTATGAGCTTGAGCTGTTTGCAAAAGTAAATAAACAAATCTCATCCAAATGAAATAATTTTTTGAGGCCAATTTTTATCAACATATTATTCCAATCAGGTCTTTCTTTTCTTTGATGTTTTTGAGAAAAAGTAAGAACATCATCGTTATGGATTAAACAAATTGAAGTCTGATCTCCAGAACTTTGAATTGCTAAAACTTTCATAAATTTTATATTTGGCTAGATATATCTTGAAAAACTTTTTTTACTTCTTGAGAGCCATCAACTGTTATATATTTGAGTTTATTGCTTAGAGATTGATTGTTATAAAAATCAGATAAAGGTTTTGTTTGGTCATGATAAACACTTAATCTTTTTAAAACAGTTTCTGGCTTATCATCTTCTCTTTGAATTAGAGGTTCGCCTGATTTATCATCACAACCCTCAATAAGTGGTGGGTTAAAATCTATATGGTAATTTCTACCTGATCCAGGATGTACTCTTCTTCCTGACATTCGATTTACGATCATTTCGTCATCAACACTTATTTCAATAACGTGTGTAAAATTTATTCCCATGTCAGATAAAGCAGAAGCTTGTCCCAGTGTTCGTGGAACACCATCGAAGAGTGAACCATTTTTACAATCTGGCTTTTTAAGCCTATCTTCTATCAAAGATGCAATAATTTCATCTGAAACTAGGCCCCCGGTATCCAAAATATTAGCAACTTTTTTTCCAAATTCACTGCCAGAAGCAACGGCTTCTCTAAGCATATCTCCAGTACTAATTTTTGGTATATTACAGAGGCCACAGATTAAATCTGCTTGGGTGCCTTTGCCAGCTCCTGGTGGACCTAATAAGATTATATTTTTCATACTTCTAATATAGCAAAAGCTATCGCGTAATTTTTTTCGTCTGAAAGACTAACATGGGTTTTTACAATTCCCAAATTTAAAATCTCCTTTTTAACACTACCAATAGGATTAAAAATAGGCTTACCTTTTTCATTTCTTATTATTTCTATCTCTTTAACTGAAACTGGCTTAGAAAACCCAGTACCAAAAGCTTTTGATATTGCTTCTTTACCAGCAAACTGTTTGGCAAGATGAGAAGCTTTTTTTGATTCATTTAAAGTACTAAATATTTTTAATTCTTCACTAGATAAAGTCTTTTTCGCAAAATTATTTAGACTTTTCATTTTTTGAAATCTAGAGATATCGACAAGATCTGTTCCAATACCAAAAATCATGATGTGATTCTTTTAAAAATATCTCTGCTTGCAAGATCTCTGCCATCTAAACAAAAATGGATAGCTGTTTGAGTTAAGTGCTTAAGATATTTTTTTGAAACTTTACTTAAGTCTCTTGTTCTAATGTTAATAATATCCTCTCCAGTAAAATCTGAATCTATAGATTCTCTAAAACCTCTTTCAGGAATAAACGAATAATTTTTTGAAGGAACTATATCTTCATTATTATCGATGTCACTTTCAAAATCTAATCCATATCCAAGCATATCTAAAAGATCTAACTCAAAGTGTCTAAGGGTTATTTCAAGCTCAGCCCCTTCAATAATCTTTATTAAGAAATCTTCATATAATATAAATAAGTCTTCCTGCGCCGCATCTTTTGGTAATAATCTTATTAATAGCTCATTTATATACAGTAGGCTGTAACTGGTTTTTGAAAAACTATTGTTTGTTTTAGAGAAATCTCTATCAATATTAGTGAGAGTCTTGAGCTCCGACCTACCTGAATAAGTTACCTTTAATTTTGTGAACAATGCTAAATAACCAAAAAATTTTGATTTTGGTTTCTTCGCACCTTTAGCTATGACTGACATTTTGCCATTTTTTTTACTAAAAATTTCAGCAATTAAGCTAGTTTCACCATGTGATCTCTGATGTAGAACAAAGCAATCATCCCATTCATTATGATTCATAACTTCCACCTACTCCCAAGCTTTGGATGTAATCTGAATCAGTGTTCCAATTTTTTTTAACTTTTACCCATGTTTTAAGAAAAACTTTTTTATTAAAATAATCTTCAAGTTCTAGTCTGGCCTGCTGGCCAATCTTTTTTAAAGTTCCGCCACCTTTGCCTATTACAATCTGTTTTTGACTTTCCCTGACAACATAAATTACAGCGTGAATTTTTAGTATTAAATCTTCATCTTCCATCAACTCAATCTGTACAAAAGTATCATGAGGAAGTTCATCTCCAAGCATTCGAATTATCTTTTCTCTAATAAGCTCAGAAACCATAAATAAATCTTTATGATTGCTTTCAACTCCCTCTTCGCCATAAATATGGTCATTTTCAGGAAGATACTTTTGAATTAAGCTCTCAAGACTATCAATGCCATCGTTATTAATTGCAGAAATTGGGACAATATCTAAAAAATTATATTGATCAGCAAGCCTTGAAATCAATGGTAACAATTTATTTTTGTCCTCTACCTGATCTATTTTGTTAACAACACAAATCACTTGAGAATCTGCTTCCTTAAGTTTTTCTAAAACAGACAAATCTTGTTCGTCTAAGGTAAGCCTTTGAACTACAAAGAGTATGAGATCAGAATCTTCGATTAAGCTTTGTGCCGATCTATTTAAAACTTTATTCATTACCTTAGGTGATTTAATGTGCATTCCAGGAGTATCTGCAAAAATCATTTGTTTATTCTTTACTGTTTTTATACCTAAAATATTGTTTCTTGTAGTTTGTGCCTTTCTTGAAGTAATTGATATTTTTTTTCCAAGGATATGATTAAGAATTGTAGATTTACCAACATTGGGTTTTCCAATTATCGAAATGTAACCGCAATAATTCTTACTCATTATCTTCTTTAATAAATTTAAGAACCATTGAAGCTACCTTAGTCTCAGCAGAGCGCTTTGATGTTCCACTTGAATTAAAAATATTATCTTTAAAATTTATACTGCAATTAAACCCATCTTTTCCAAGATCTTGAATAACATAATCTGGAAGATCTAATTTCATAGATTGCAGATACTCTTGCAATTCTGTTTTCGAATCTTTAAAAGTCATATCAGAAGATAATTCAGCAAACTCTTTTTTAAAAAGATATAAGATAGTTGAATTTGCCATAATCCAACCGTTATCTATAAAAACTGCTCCAATAATGGCCTCAAATGCATCTTCAAGAATTGAGTTTTTTCGATCTCTTGATAAATTAGCAGTTCCTTTTGATAATTTAATATAGTCTTGTAATCCCAAGCTTTCTGCTTTTTGAGTAAGAGTTTCAGCTTTGACTAAATGAGCTCTCATTCTGGTTAAGAGACCTTCCTTTTCGGAAGAAAATCTTTCGTATAGATACTGAGAAACTACTGCATTTAATAGAGAATCTCCAAGAAATTCTAATCTTTCGTTATTAATTTTGTTGTTATAACTTTTATGAGTTAGTGCTTGATCTAATAGTTCAATATTTTTAAATTTATAGGAAATATTTTTTTCTAAATCATTGTATGACATTAATTAATCTTACCAACTCTTGAGAAATAAGGCATACAAGTCCAGCACTCCCATGTCATAAAAAGGTAGTCAGCCTTACCAAAAAAATTATCTCTAGGCACAAATCCCACATCTTTTGTGCTGTCATTAGAATTATCTCTATTATCTCCCATTACAAAATAATGATTGGATGGTATGGTCCACTCTGAGGGATATTGAATATTTTCTCCTCTTATATTTCTAGTAATGTATTTTTTACTGCCATGCTCTTCAAAATAAAGATCAACAACTACATCCATGTCGCGAGTGGATATAGTTCCTAAGCTGTCTCTATATCTTTTTGTAATTGTTATTTTTTCTGTTTTGACAAATTCTCTGCTAATTGCCTTACCATTAATAAAAATTTGTTTATTTATTATTCTAACTGAATCTCCTGGCTTACCAATTAATCTCTTCACATAAGGAACAGGATTATGAGGAGGGATAAAAACAACAACATCTCCATATTCAGGATCATTTTTAATGATAGAGGATACACCAGTTCTATTTACTTTGAGCCCATATGAATTTTTATTAACTACTAAAAAATCACCCTTTTGTAATCCTGGCAACATTGATCCACTTGGAATCTGATATGGCTCGTAAATAAATGTACGCAGAACGAAAATCAAAAAAATTGGAATAAAGTAACCTCTTGAGGTTTGAATAATAATAGGGTTTCCAATGACGATTCCAACTATAAGAACTAGAAAGGCAATGATCGAACCTATAAAAAGAATGATTCCTAAATCACCAGCATTTATAAAAATACTGTAGAGCATCATCAATCCAAATAAGGTAGCAACAGTGGATATATTTCTTATTATGAAATTGTCTTCATCTGATTTCTTAATTGTATCTTTTATCCAAAAGATGACACAAAAGGACATTCCAATTATTGAAAGTATAAAGATTGGATCAGATAACAAGCCTAGTCTCCAGATTTAAAGTAATTTAAGAATGCATCTTGTGGGATAGACACCTTACCAAATTGTTTCATTTTCTTTTTTCCATCTTTTTGCTTTTCAAGCAATTTCTTTTTTCTAGTAATATCTCCACCATAACATTTAGCAGTTACATTTTTTCTTAAAGCTTTTACAGTTTCTCTAGAAATTATTTTTGATCCCAATGCAACTTGTATTGGCACATCAAACATTTGTCTAGGTATCAGTTTTTGAAGATTGGCAGCTATTTCTCTTGCTTTTTGATTTGAGAAAGATTTATGCACAATCATTGATAAAGCATCAATCTTTTGATTATTTATTAATATATCTATTTTAGTTAGGTCAGACTTAATAAAACCAATTAATTGGTATTCGATAGATGCGAATCCTTTTGTTGAAGATTTAATCTGATCAAAGAAATCTACAATAACGGATGATAATGGCATTTCAAAAACTATTGAAACTTGATTACCGAAATAAGTCATATCTTTTTGAACTCCTCTTTTGCCAGTACATAAGGTAATGACATTTCCAACATACTCATTAGGAGTGAGAATGGTGGTATTTACAATTGGTTCTCTAATCTCATCAATATCGTTTGGAGCTGGAAGTTGAGAAGGATTATCACATCTAATAATAGTTCCATCATTTTTTAGAACTTCATATTCGACAGAGGGAGCAGTTGAAATTAGGTCCAAATCATATTCTCTCTCTAGTCTTTCTCTAATAACTTCCATGTGAAGGGTTCCAAGAAAACCACATCTAAAACCAAAACCAAGAGCATCTGAAACCTCTGGCTCATATAGGAGCGATGAGTCATTTAGAATAAGTTTTGATAAAGCATCACGAAATCTTTCATAGTCATCAGAATTTACTGTAAACATTGAAGCAAAGACTTTTGGATTAACTTTTTTAAACCCAGGAAGAGCTTTGATATCTTCATTACCAGACTGAACAATTGTATCGCCTACTGGTGCGCCTTTAATATTTTTAATTCCTGCAACTAAATAACCAACTTCTCCAGCTGAAAGAATATCTTTCTTTATTTTCTTTGGTGAAAATATTCCTATCTCGTCAGCATTATGACTTTGACCAGTAGAGAATATTTTAAACTTTTGTCCAGTTTTAATTGATCCATTCATAATTCTTACTAATGAAACCACCCCTAAATAGGAATCGAACCAAGAGTCAACTATTAGTGCTTGAAGAGGAGAATCTGGATTGCCTTCAGGAGATGGAATATCAGAGACCAACATATCTAGTAAGCTTTCTATACCCTCTCCTGTTTTAGCGCTAACCAAGGGAGAAGAGTCTGCATTAATGCCGATCATATCTTCTATTTCTTTTTTAACTCTATCTGGTTCAGATTGAGGTAAATCAATTTTATTAATTACTGGCACAACTTCTAAACCTTGATCAACAGCTGTATAGCAATTAGCAAGCGTTTGCGCTTCAACTCCTTGCGATCCGTCCACAACTAAAAGAGCACCTTCACATGCTGACAAAGATCTTGAAACTTCGTAAGAAAAATCTACGTGACCTGGTGTGTCTATAAAATTTAATAGGTATTTAGTGTCAGCTTTTTTGTATTCTAAGGTCACTGCTTGGGCTTTAATAGTTATTCCTCTCTCTCTTTCTATATCCATAGAATCAAGAATCTGTTCAGACATCTCCCGAGCAGTCAGACCACCACAATACTCAATTAATCTATCCGACAGCGTTGATTTGCCATGATCAATATGCGCTATTACAGAAAAGTTTCTAATATTTTTCATAAGTTAGTGCTATTTTACAGGCAATAGGAACTATATTGGAGTAAATAAAGTCTATTAGATATTAATTAATAGTTATTGACCTTATTAACCTTCCACCATTTCTGATGATATGAAAAGCAACTTTATTACCAGAAGAAAAATTTTCTAGCGCTTCTTCAAAAGATTCAACATCATCAATTTCAAATTTTTTGCCTTTGTATTGAATCATGGTAATCAAATCACCTCTAGTTACTTTTCCTGAAGCAGGCGAGCCAGGATTGACTCTCGAAACAATCACGCCGTCAGGCAAATTTGTCATATTAGGATTATCTCTATCTACATCTGCAACTTTTAATCCAATTGGATCAGATGAAGTTTGAGATTTTGCAGGAACAAATGATTCCTTATTAACTGGAAGTTCTCCAAGAATGAAATCAAGTTTTATTTCATCGCCATCTCTTATAATTTGTGCGCTAGCACTTGAATTAGGCTCCAGTTGTCCAACAACATGAGGCAAATTAGAGCTAAATTTAATTTCTTTATTGTTAAATTCTATAATGACATCACCTGGGAGCAGACCTGCATTATCTGCTGACTCACCCGCTTCCACATCATTAATTAAGGCGCCATAAGGCTTTTTCATTCCTAATGCATCAGCCAAATCACTGTCAACTTCACTCATTCTAACGCCTAGGTACCCTCTAGATACCTCACCTTTTCTGATAATTTGATCAGCTACATCTACAGCAACATTCATTGGAATTGCAAAAGCTAAACCCTGATAACCACCACTCCTTGAATAAATCTGAGAATTAATACCTACAACATTTCCATTAAGATCAAATAAAGGGCCACCAGAATTTCCTGGATTTATAGCTACATCTGTTTGAAGAAATGGAACATAATTTCCAATATTATTGTTTTGGATACTTCTTCCTTTTGCACTCACTATTCCTGCGGTAACTGAAAAATCAAAACTAAAAGGAGAACCAATGGCTACAACCCAGTCACCAACCTTCAATTTATCGCTATCACCAACCTTTACCTGTGGGAGATTTTCTCCATTAACTTTTAAAACTGCCAAATCCGAGAGAGGGTCAACTCCAATAATTTCAGCAATATATTCTCTTCTGTCTGAAAGAGACACAACAACTTCAGTTGCATCTTCAACAACATGAAAGTTCGTAAGTATATAATTGTCTCTTAAAATAAAACCAGACCCATAAGATACCGATTCCCTTTTTTGCTCTGGCGCCTCTCTATATTGTCTTGGAATTCCAAATCGTTCTAACATTTCATCCGGGATTCCGCCATAGCCATAGGATTGTCTTTGAGTTATTTCTTTTTTTGACGTGATATTAACAACAGCTGGAGCCGACTCATCAACCAATTCAGATATATTTTCTGGTAAAGCAGCGAATAAAGTATTTGAAAATAATAAATTACAAAATAGAATCGAAAGACAGATTTTTTTAATATTGTTCATAGTATGTTTTTAGCTTATTAATTTATTATGTTCGCTACTGCTAATGCTGATTGAGTATCAATATTTCCATATATTGTTAATACTCTTCCATCAGCTAGAGGAACTAAGTAGATAGTTTTATTTCCATGTTTCCAGTTCCTTACTTTTTTAAGGCCTAAATCTTTTTTTTCAATGCGTAAAGTGAAGTTTTCATTGCCTCTCATAAACATTCTTTGATTGTTAGGTTGCCTAGTAAAGCCCACATTTTTTAAATCAACATTGTAAGGTTTTGTATTCATGAAATCAGGATTATTTATTACGCTCATTACGTGATCAACTAAATTATTTTCAGTCATATTGACAATATTTTTAGCTTCTTCACTGTTTATTGCTAAATCTAATTTATTCTTTGCAGAATAGTCTTCACCCATCCTAGATAATTCTGTTTGATTGATAAAAAATAAAGTTATTAAAATGGAAGCTGCCGCAGTAAGTCCATTAGAAAACCAGAAATTATAATTAAGCTTATTCCTATTGTGATCAACAAAGATCTCATTAGGATTCTCTTGGTTAAGTGCAGAACTTATAAGGCCATAATATGAGAGTTTTTTTTGTAAATCTTTTCTCTTAGAAACTGACTCTAATACATTTTGTATCTCAAATGGATCAAGCTCTCCATCAAATAGTGCTGATAAATTTTCTTCAAGATTTTTATTATTATCCATTTTTATAACTCCTCCGCTATATATTCTAGGACTCCTTCTCTAGCCCTAAAAATTCTAGATCTTACTGTTCCAATGGGGGTATTGGTTATATTAGCAATTTCTTCATAACTCTTCCCATCAACTTCTCTTAATGTAAAAGCAGTCCTCAAAGACTCAGGCAGACTATCTACATAAGACTTTATTCTGTTAAGAGACTCTAAATGCATAAGACTATTTTCAGGATTTTCATATGAAGGGAAGTCTATTTCTACAGAATCAGATGAAATATTAATTTTTTGTTTCTTATAAGCAGAGCTTGCAACATAATTCTTTGCTAAATTTATAGCTATCCTATAAATCCATGTAAATAGTGCGCTCTCACCTCTAAAACTATTTAACTGTTGCCAAACCTTTGTGAAGGTTTGCTGTGCAATATCTTCTGAATCTTCTTTAGATTTAGTAAAAGAATATAAAGAGGCGTAGACTCTTGGGTAATATTTTGTCATTAAAAAATTAAAAGCTCCTTCGTCCCCATTTTGAGCTTTGTTAATTAACAAAGAGTCTTCATTAAGGACATTCTTATTCATTTATTTTTCCTTACAAATTAAGACAGAATAAAACATCAAAAGTTTCCTTGCTTGTTAAATTTTTTCAGGTGGGTATCAATAAAGGCTTCATGATCTTTATTTCCTAAAGACTCTTGTTTAAAGATATAGTCGTATAAAGATTGATCATCATAGTCTAGAATTTCGTCAAATAAATTTACATCATTTTCATTCAATGATGAAAGCACTTGACTTGAAAACTCTCTCAAAAGAAGATCAATTTCTCTCATACCCCTTCTGCATTTCCAATAGATTCTGTTTATTTCTTGATTCATTAGTTAAAATAATTTTATAAATAAACAATTTTACAAGAAAATAGACATACAAAATAAATTAATATCATTTGGATCACTCTGTTTAGATTCTCTTAGAGTGATTAAAATAATTGGGGACATCACTAAAGTTGAAAAATTTTTAGAAGGTCAGGTCACTTCTGATAGTAATATTATTAAAGATGAAAGCTATCAACTTTCATCGATTTGTAATCAAAAGGGTCTTGTCATGGCTGACTTTTTTATTACAAAAGAAAAAAATGAGTTCAAAATAATAATTGAAGAAAGTCTTGTTGAGGTATTTATAGATGATCTTAGCCCCTATGCAAAATTTTTTGGTGTGACATTTGAGTTAAGTGCTCAATTTGTTATAGGTTCGATTGTTAAGAATGAGGAACTAAAGACTTTTCTTAAGAGTGAATACTTTTCATTAGAAATCCAAATAAGTAATAAAAAAAATAATCTGAATGAACCTATAAAACACGATGAATGGTTAGTTGCTAACAAAATTGTAAGAAATTATTTTTTATCAATTGATGATGTCAATAAATATAGACCGCTGGAGCTTAATTATGATCAATTAAGAGTTTCATTTCAAAAAGGTTGTTACAGGGGCCAAGAAGTTGTTGCTAGAATGAAGTACTTAGGGATTGATAGAAGAAGATTTAGCACAGTTATTACAAAGAATAATTATGATTTTAAAAAAGAATTTAAAGTTATTGGATCAAAAATTAATTTAAACAACTATTTTATCTTCAACTCAATAATAAAAAGAGAGAGCCTAGAAAGATTAAATGCAACAGATGGTGTTGTAACAATAATTTAATTTTTACCAAGAAATACTCATTTTATCATTTTTTAATAGTATTTCATTTGCCTTAGAAAAGTGACCGCATCCAAAAAATCCCCTATAAGCTGAAAGTGGAGATGGGTGAGGTGCTGTAAGTACATGATTTAAATCTTCATCAATAAGTATTTTTTTTGAAATAGCCTCTGCTCCCCATAAAAGAAATATTACATTACCTTTTTTGCTTAATTTACTTATAACTAAATCAATTAGATTATCCCAGCCAATTTTAGAATGTGAGCCTGGACTAGAATCTTCAACTGTAAGGGATGAATTTAATAACAATACACCTTGCTTGGCCCATTCATCTAAATTGCCAGAGTCATTTATAATAAAGCCTATGTCATTTTTAATTTCTTTATAAATATTTTTTAATGATGGGGGTATCCTGACGCCACCATTAACGGCAAAAGCTAAACCATTTGCTACTGCATTTTGGTGATACGGATCTTGACCAAAAATTACTAGATTTGTATCGGAAAATCTACATAAGTTAAATGCTCTATATACATGTTGTATTGGTGGATAGATTAATTTATTTTTTTTAATTCGTGAGCCCAAATAGTTTATTGTCGTATTTAGATTAAGCTTAAGCTCAGATGAATTTATCTGATCATCCCAGTCGTTTGGTAGTCTGTAAAGCGATTGAAGTTTATGCATAAATTACGTTATATTTTATCCACAGAATCTGTGGATAAAGTTATGGATAACTTTATTTATACCATACAAAACCCCTGTATATAAAGGTTTTATTAAAGTTGAACAAAAATTATACAGATATACAATAAAACACCTTATATCAGTGGTTTAAGAAATAAATGTATAATTAATGATACTTTATTAGGGTATAAACTAAGTGCTCCAATATCACTTTATTTATCTGTTGACAAGTCTTATTTGTACTTAATTTTAAATATAATAAGAAATCGACATAAGTTCTTATAATAAAGTCATATTTTAGGTCAAGGCTTATAACTTATTTACAAAGTCTGACACTTAGAACATGATCTATGTTCTTAATATTTTCTATCAATTCTACTGATGGCTCCTGTTCTAGATCTATCAAATTAATGCCAATTGTGTCCCTAGTTTTATGGGTCATATCTGCAATATTAAAATTATTATGACCTATCTCATCAGTGATTTTTCCAATCATGCCTGGTTCGTTTTTGTTGACGATAACCATTCTGAATTCAGCAATCCTTCCAAGCTTTATTGATGGGAAGTTAACAGAGTTGACAATCACACCATTATTTAAGAAATTTGTGACTTGATCAGCGGCCATTACTGCACAATTATTTTCAGCTTCTTTTGTACTTGCTCCAAGATGGGGTAAAAGAATTACATCATTCATTTTTGATGATCTATCTACCAATTCAGGAGTTGGGAAATCGGTTACAAATGTACTTATACGTTTCTCTTCTAGTGCCTCGATAATATCATTGTTATTTACTATGCCTCCTCTAGATAAATTTATTAACTTTGCTCCTTTCTTGAAAAGTTTTAAGGTTTCTTTTGATATAAGATTTTTTGTTGAATCAATTAAGGGAACATGCAAAGAAATATAATCTGAATTATTTAATAGTTGAGCAATTGTTTCTGCTTTTTCTACTTCCTTGGGTAGTCTCCAAGCTGCGTCAACAGATATGTAAGGATCATATCCAATAATTTTCATGCCCATTATTTCTGCTGTTTGTGCTAGAAGAGAACCTATCGAGCCAAGACCAATAATGCCAAGTGTTTTCCCCTTTAGTTCACTTCCTTTAAATTTTTTCTTTTGTGCTTCCATTGATTTATTAAGTTCAGATGTATCTTGCCCTGAAAGACTTTGAGCAAATGTATTACCTTCTATGATACCGCGAGAAGACAAAAGCATTCCACATACAACAAGCTCTTTAACTGCATTAGCATTTGCACCAGGAGTATTAAAAACAACGATACCTTTTTCAGTAGCCTCTTGGACTGAGATATTATTTGTTCCTGCTCCTGCCCTTCCAATACATTTTAGCGAATTATTAAAATCCTCATGTGAGATTATCTGACTTCTTATTATTAGGGCATCTGGATCTATTTCATTTTCATGAAAACTATTATTAGCTAATACCTCTATACCATCTTCTGCAATGTTATTAAAAATTTTATATGTGTACATTATTGAATTTGTGTTTAATAAAACAGGAGCATTATATATAAAAATATCCTATATTAGATATATTCATGGCTATAAAACTACAAAATATAAATTTTTCTAGAAATGGTACTCCATTGCTTGAAAATATTAATTTTATAATTGAAAAAAAAGAAATTGGGGTAATAAAGGGAGGTAGCGGTAAAGGAAAAACGACTCTATTAAACATAATTAGCGGTTTGATCAAACCCAAAGCTGGAATAATTATGTGTGGCGATAAGACCTTTAACTCAGATTCAATTTTTTTAACACCTGAGAAAAGAAATATCGGATATGTTTTTCAAGACTTTGCATTGTTTCCACATATAAATTCTGAAGCTAACATCTTGTTCGCTTCAAAAAATAAAGACGAAATTCTTTATAAAAAAATAATTGAAGGTCTTGAGTTAATTAATCACCTAAAAAAGTTCCCGCATGAGCTTTCCGGTGGGCAAAAGCAAAGAGTTGCAATTGCAAGAGCAATTCTTATGGAACCACAATTGTTATTAATGGATGAACCTTTCTCAAATCTAGATAAAGATCTAAGCAAAAAAACCCAAGCGTTAATTAGCAAGATAATAAATGAATTTGATATACCCTGTCTTATCGTTACTCATAATAATGAAAATGAATCTTTATTGAGTAAATCTAAAATTATTTCTCTTTAAGGTTTGTGATTGACGACTCAACATATTTTTTCCAAGCCCTGTAGTCACTTTTATAAAAACTTAAGTTTTCTTCATTTGAAATAAATTTTTTGTCTAGTTTATTTTTAATATCTGCTAAGGCAACGCCACCTGAAATTTGGGATACAACACATGCACCCAAAGCTGTTGACTCGATATTTGATGGCTTAGAAATATCAACTTCGAGAGAGTCAGATAGAAGCTGACAAAATGTACTATTTGATGTCATGCCTCCATCAACTAAAAGATCATTAATAAATATTTCTTTGTTATTTAAAGACTTGATAATGTCTTTAGTTTGGTAACAAATTGATTTGAATGCAGCGGTAACAAAGTCTTTTTTATCTGAGCTTTGAGTTATGCCTTGAAAGCCACCTCTTATGTCTGAGTTCCAATAAGGAGCACCAAGACCATTAAAGGCTGGAAGAAAATGAACATTTCCAGATTCACCATTTGAATTCAGGAATAATTCACTTTCTTTTGCAGATGCAAAAAAATCCATCTTATCTCTGAGCCACTGAATAATATTACCGCAAGAGTAAATGCTTCCTTCAAGTGCATAATTAGTCTCGTTATTTAATGTGTATGCAACTGTAGTTAATAATCCATCTTGTGATCGTACTAATTTTTCTTTTGTATTTACCATTAAAAAGCATCCAGTTCCGTATGTAGACTTCATATCTCCGTAATTTATACAATTTTGTCCGACCAAAGCGCTTTGTTGATCACCAATTACGCCATTGATATTTATGTCATTAAGATTCAATGTACCAAAATCTCCATCGCAAGAATTAACTTCAGGCATCATTGAAAAAGGAATATCAAATAAATCTAATAAATCTTTATCCCACGACATATTGTTTATATTAAAAAGCATCGTTCTTGATGCATTAGTAACGTCAGTTATATGATTTTTTTGTTTTGATAAGTTAAATATCAAAAAACTATCTACAGTTCCAAATAGCAGCTCTCCAGATTCAGCCCTTTTTCGTGCATTTGGTACATTATTTAAAATCCACTGAATCTTGGTTGCTGAAAAATATGGATCTAAAACTAAACCTGTTTTCTGTTTAATCATTTCTTCATGTCCTTGAGCTTTGAGTGATTTACACAAATCATCAGTTCTTCTGTCTTGCCAAATAATTGCAGGATAAATAGGTTCACCAGTGTCTTTAGACCAAACAATCGTTGTTTCTCTTTGATTTGTTATTCCACAAGAAGTAATATTTTCAGAAACTTGATTAAGAACATTTTTAATAGAGTTATTCACAGTGTTTAATATTTCATGTGGGTTAGCCTCAACCCATCCATCCTTAGGGTAACTTAAGCTATATTCTTCCTGGGAATCAGCAATAGGCTCTAATGAAGAGTTAAAAATTATTGCTCGTGAGCTTGTTGTTCCTTGATCTATTGCTAAATATTTTTTCATAACCTTATCCTCATAATAGAATTATCCACAATTTATTCACTAATTACCAACACCAAAAAAACACGTTTTACACACTATATAGTGATAAAAAGTGAAATTGTCACAATATATAGTGTTTTTTACTTGATTCTTTATCCACAACAAGTAATATTAGTCATAAGAAAAAAAAATGAAAGTGTAACTGCAGACACACAAAAAATTTTTCAACAAAATAAATAAATCTACTCGCTAGAGTTTGGAATAGTTCGGGATTAAAAAGGGAAAACTAGAAAAATGGAAATTCAACAAGAAATAAGTAAGACAACAGATGTTCAGAACAAATCTGTTGCTAACGATATTGAAACGACAGCACCAGGCAAGCTCAGAGTTATAAAAAGAAATGGTAAAGTCGTTGCTTTCGAAGAAGATAAGATAAAGGTAGCAATCACAAAAGCATTTCTAGCTACTGAATCAGGCAATGCTGCAGCAAGTGAAAGAATACATAAAAAAGTTAATCAGTTAACAGATGGAGTTATTGAGGTTTTTGAAAGAAGAATGCCATCTGGTGGAACACTTCATATAGAAGAAATTCAAGACCAGGTTGAGCTTCAATTAATGCGAACGGAAGAACTTGAAGTAGCAAGAAGTTACATACTATATAGAGCAGGAAGAACACAAGAAAGAAAGAAAGAGGCGCCAGAGGTAAATATATCAAACAGACCAAATATAAATATTACAAAGGCAGACGGAAGTCTTGTTCCTTTAGATATTGATAAAGTAGCATTACTTATTAGTGATGCATGTGATGGTTTGGATGAAGTATCAATGAATGAAGTTCTGGAAGAAGCACTTAAAAATTTATACGATGGGGTCTCTATTTCAGATATGCGAACAAGCCTTGTAATGTCAGCAAGAACTAAGGTAGAAAAAGAGCCAAATTATTCTTTCGTAACAGCAAGAATATTAATGGATCAGATAAGGGGCGAAGCATTGGGGTTTTTAGGTGTTTCCGAGGAAGCAACATATGAAGAAATGGAGAAATATTATCCAGAAGCACTTGTTGCATATATAGACAAAGGGATAGAGCTTGATATTTTAGATCCTATTCTTAAAACTTTTGATTTAAAGCTCTTGGGAGAAGCAATTGACCACACAAGAGATAATCAATTCACTTATTTAGGTCTTCAAACACTTTACGACAGATACTTCATACATAGTGATGATACTCGGTACGAACTTCCACAAGTCTTTTTTATGAGGGTAGCTATGGGTTTGTCTGTTGAAGAAGAGAACAGAGAAGAAAGAGCAATAGAGTTTTATAAATTACTATCTAGTTTCGATTACATGAGCTCGACGCCAACACTATTTAACTCAGGTACAAAAAGGCCACAGTTATCTTCATGCTACTTAACAACAATACCTGATGATCTCGATGGAATATTTGGTGCCATGAAAGATAATGCACTTTTATCCAAATGGGCAGGTGGATTAGGAAACGACTGGACTTCCGTTAGAGCAATGAATTCTTACATTAAAGGCACAAATGGGAAAAGTCAGGGTGTTGTTCCTTTCTTGAAAGTTGCAAATGATACTGCCGTTGCAGTTAATCAGGGTGGAAAAAGGAAAGGAGCTATGTGTGCATATCTTGAAACGTGGCATTTAGATGTTGAAGAATTTCTAGAATTAAGAAAGAACACAGGCGATGAGAGAAGAAGAACACATGACATGAATACTGCCAATTGGGTTCCTGATCTTTTCATGAAAAGGGTTGAACAAGATAAGAACTGGACATTATTCTCTCCGGGTGAAACACCCGAGCTACATGATTTAATAGGTAAAGATTTTGAAAAGAAATATGAAGAATATGAGAAAAAAGCAGAAGCTGGAGAAATGGATCAATTTAAGTCTATACCCGCAAAAGAATTATGGAGAAAAATGCTTACAATGCTTTTTGAAACTGGGCACCCTTGGATAACCTTCAAAGATTCATGTAACTTAAGATCACCTCAACAGCATGCTGGCGTTATTCATTCTTCAAATTTATGTACTGAAATAACATTAAATACAAGTGCAGATGAGATTGCCGTGTGTAATTTAGGTTCTGTCAATTTGGCAAGGCATATGAAAGATGGTGCTCTTGATGAAGAAAAGATAAAACAAACAGTCTCAACTGCAATTAGAATGCTTGATAACGTTATTAATATTAATTATTACTCAGTTGAAACTGCTAAAAATTCTAATCTTAAGCATCGTCCAATAGGCCTTGGGATGATGGGCTTCCAAGACGCTTTATACGTGCAAGATATTGCCTATTGCAGTGATGAAGCTGTAAATTTTGCTGATAAAAGCATGGAGCTTATTAGTTATTACGCAATACATGCTTCAACGGAGCTTGCAAAAGAAAGAGGAAGTTATGAAACTTACGAAGGATCTCTCTGGAGTCAAGGGATACTACCTAAGGATTCAATTGAAATTTTAGCTGAGAATAGAGGAAGTGAATATCTAAATGTGGATAGATCAGAAACTCTTGATTGGGATACCCTCAGAAAGAAAGTCCTATCCGATGGAATGAGAAATTCAAACGTTATGGCTATAGCACCAACAGCCACAATCTCAAATATAACAGGAGTAACACAATCTGTTGAGCCTACTTATCAAAATTTATATGTAAAATCTAATCTTTCCGGCGAATTTACAATTGTTAATCCTCACCTAGTTCGTAAATTAAAAGAGCTAGATTTATGGGATGACGTGATGATAAATGACTTAAAGTATTTTGAAGGTAGTTTATCGCAAATATCTAGAATTCCAGATGAGATAAAGACTATATATTCAACAGCATTCGAGGTAGAACCCAGGTATATTGTTGAGTCAGCAAGTAGAAGACAGAAATGGATAGATCAAGGGCAGTCTTTAAATCTATACATTGGAAATGCAGATGGTAAAAAGCTTGATATTACATACAGAATGGCATGGTACTCAGGTCTTAAAACTACTTATTATCTGAGATCAATAGCTGCAACGTCGACAGAAAAGTCTACTGTTCAGCAAGGAAAACTAAATGCAGTTAGTTCGCAAGAAACACAAACTGTACCACAAGAACTAGGAGCGCCAGCTCCTGTTCCTGATGCTTGCTCTCTGGATGACCCAGATTGTGAAGCATGTCAATAAACTTAAGGAGAAAGAGAATGTTAAATTGGGATGAATACGGAAAAGAAGAAAATACTACA
>ERZ802827.570-NODE-570-length-19449-cov-10.753_pt1 | contig 19449 bp, 25 predicted proteins | sample MGYA00345652_ERZ802827 | MGnify/ENA primary metagenome ERZ802827 (study PRJEB30503, sample SAMEA104212372) | marine metagenome | biome: Westerlies Biome; feature: [SRF] surface water layer (ENVO:00010504) within the epipelagic zone...; material: water... | reverse complement strand
CGTCGATACCCTGGCCCTAGATGTGCCGGCAAAGAGCCAAGGCACGGCAATTTATGGCATCGATGCAACCTACGAGGGCATGGTCTACGCCAAGCCGCTGTTGCCGCCGACGCGGTACGGGTCGGTTGTACAGGCAGTCGATGACAGTCAGGCGAAAAGCGTCAAAGGTTATCAACAGGCCTTGGTGCTGGATGATCCGTCTAACTCTGTGCCGGGTTGGGTACTGGTGATTGCAGATTCCTATCACGCAGCTCAGCGAGCGGCCAAGGTCATCGAAGTGGACTGGCAAGCCGGGTCAACGACAGGCGTGCAAGAGGCGGATATATTCGCGCGAGCCGATGAACAGATCAGTGGTGGTGAAGGCGCCTTGGTATTGGACGATGACGGTGTCGACGCGGCCTTTGAATCGGCGGAACAGGTTCTGCAGGCCCGTTACACCACAAATACCGCACTGCATTTTCAACTGGAACCGGTCAACGCCGTCGGCCTACAAAGGGATGGTAAGTGGGAGCTGCATACCGGCGCGCAGTGGCAGTCTTTGTCGATGCCCGTCTATGCCAAAGCCTTGGGTGAGCCAGAAGAGAACATCGTCATGCGAACGCACCTGCTGGGCGGCGGATTCGGCCGCAGGCTTAACGGCGACTATGGCGTGCCAGCACTGTTGGCGGCGAAGGCGCTGGGTAAGCCCGTTAAAGTTGTGCTTTCGCGCGAGGACGACTCGCGCTTCGACTCGCCGCGTTCGCCCTCGGTGCAACATCTGAAAATGGCGTTGGACGCAAACAATCAGGTACTGGGTATGCAGCATGCTGCAGCCGCAGGATGGCCCACCGCCGAGTTGGCGAGCTTCTTCTTAGCCACGGGCACCAATGGAGAGAAGTACGATCCGTTCTCCATTAATGGTGCAGACCACTGGTATGACGTAGGCGCTCACCAGGTGCGCGCCGTGATGAACGATCTTGCCCAACAGACTTTCCGGCCGGGCTGGCTGCGCTCCGTGGCACCGGGCTGGACTAACTGGGCGTCTGAAAGCTTCATGGATGAAGCGGCGCACTTGGGTGGCGTTGATCCGCTGGCATTTCGCCAAGGTCTGCTGACCGCCCAGGGCAAAAACGCAGGTTCCGCGCCGAACGCGGTTGGTGGCGCTAAGCGCATGTCCAATGTGTTGGCTCGCGCGGCAGAAAAAGCAGGCTGGGGTAAGACCTTGCCGCAGGGGCAAGGTATGGGCATCGCCTGTACCTTCGGGCAGGAGCGTGCCATGCCTACTTGGACGGCTTGTGTGGCCGACGTGTCTGTAGACGCTGACTCTGGCGCGGTAACGCTTAACAAGCTGACCATCGTGATTGACGCAGGCAGCATTGTGCACCCGGATGGCGCTCTGGCGCAGACCGAGGGAGCGGCACTGTGGGGTGCGAGCCTAGCGCTGCATGAAGGCACTGAGTTTGTCGACGGTCAGGTCAAAGACACCAACCTAGGCGGCTATCGGCCGATGCGCATGGGCGATGTGCCAGAACTGGACATCGAGTTCGTCGCCAGCGATGAACAGCCCGTAGGCTTGGGAGAGCCAGCAACAACGGTTGTTGGTCCTGCCATTGGCAACGCGATTTTCGCCGCGACTGGTGCGCGTGTTCGGCATCTGCCAATACGGCCGGATGCGGTGAAGCAGGCGATAAGCGAAAGCAAAATGGCTTAGCGGCTGCTCGCTCAAACGAGCAAACAAAAAGGGCCGTGAGGCCCTTTTTTGTGCGGCGAATTTCTCATGAGCCTGCTTTCTTACCAAGCCTTGGGTTGACAGCCTTGGGTAGACAGCTACCTCGGGTGGCTACGTACCCTTGAACTGAGGCGTGCGTTTTTCGCCAAAGGCTTTGCGTCCTTCGGCGCCGTCATCGCTGAATTTAATGCCCAGCAGTTGGTCCCGAGCAATGGCGCCTGCTTCCGCTGGGCTTTTGTTGAGGGTGGCTAGGCTAAGTTCCTTGAGACCCTCAACCACTAGGGGCGCCGACTCCGCCAAAATTTTCGCCCAAGCTCGGGCGTGAGCCTCTTCTTCGCCGGTCGGCACCACCTTGTTCACCATGCCGGCTGCCAGCGCACGGTGCGCATCGAAGTCTTCACCCAGCAGCATGAACTCCATGGCAACTTTATGCGGAATGCGCGCGACAGCGCTGGCGATCAGTCCTCCAGTAAAGCCGAGCTGCGCTTCGGGGTACTTGAAGCGGGTGTCTTCGGCGGCGACGACCAAATCACACATCTGCACGATCACGTAAGAACCGCCAATGCACCAACCCTTGACCGCTGCGATGACGGGTTTACTGGTCTGTGCGCCAATGCTGGGCACCCCCTGCCACATCTCTTTCGGGGCATCCTTTACGTCAGCGCCGACGGAAAATGCTTTGTCGCCAGCCGCGGTGAGTATGGCGACTCGGTCATCTCCGGACTCCAGTCGTTGCCAAGCAGCCTGCAGTCCGAGAATGACCTCTTCGTTCAGCGCATTCATGCGTTCTGCGCGATTGATGGTTATGGTGGCGATGTGGTTGTTAGAGCTGTAAGTGACAAGTTCGGTCATGACTAATGCCCCATGATCGACGACCAGGTCTCGAGGTCATCAATACGCAGATACAGGTTAGTTTTTTTCGTTTCGCCCATGGTGGCATTGGGCACATGGCCGTAATTGTGTCCGGGGAGCAACAAGGTGTCGTCGGGCAAGCTGCAGAGTTTGCACATGCTGTGATACATGTCTGCAGAATTAGAGCCGGGTAGGTCGACGCGACCGCAACCGTTGATAAACAGTGTGTCACCGCTGATGAGCGTGTTCTTAACCTTGAAGCACTGGCTGCCTGGGGTGTGCCCAGGAGTGTGCAAGAATTCGATTTCGATGTTGCCGACACGCAGGGTGTCACCTGATTCCACACGAGCAATATCAGACTCAGAACATTCGGTGACCTTTTTGATGCCATCGGCCTCAAGGTTGTGGGCGTAGAGCTTGACCGGATTGGTCGCTAAAAGCTCTGCGTAACCTTCGACTTGGTTGCCGCTGAACGATCCACCAACATGATCCGGGTGGTAGTGTGTGGCGAGAGCGGCGGTTAGCTTGTAGTCCTTGTCGTTGATGTGGCTGACTAGGGAATCGATATCCCAAGCGGGGTCCACTAAGACCACCTCTCGAGTGCTACGGCAGCCAATTAAGTAGGTGTAATTCTGCATCGGTCCGATTTCGATTTGCTCGATAATCAGGTCCGTGGGTTCTTCCCAAGCGGTCTCGCTCATTGCGGTATTCCTTAATTGTCTAACGTCTGCGATTTAGTGCGTATGAAGACATTAAAGAAAATCACCAGCCGAGTAAAAGTTCGATGCGGTCGGCAATGTAGAGATGAATCTGTGCATTCGCCGATCCTTCAATAACCGCGAAACGTTGGGTTGGTTATAGTCGGTAAATGAATATGGCGACGCCAGAAATTGCTCAGCAGGTCAGTGCAGCAAACCACAAAGTGATGGATGAGCTTTCGTGCCGACTGATCAAGGCACTGCTTACCCAAACCAAGCTACCGCTTGGGCAGGTTGCCAATCACGCCGGGCTCGCCAACCCCCGCGCCTTAAACCGTGCAACCCAGCGACTGTTTAATGCGACCGCAGCCAATTTGCGCGCAGAGCATGCTGACGCTAATGAACTGGCAAAAGATCCGCTCTTTGGCGAGGCGATAACTGTTGAGCTGCCAGTGCAAGGCCCATATGACCTTGGTTGGGTGTTTGATTACTTGGCAGCCCGAGCCCTTGAGGGTATCGAGACGGTTAAAGACCATCACTACCAGCGCCGGGTCTCACCCGCTGGCGCATCACCGGTCTACGTACACGTCTATGCACAAAAACGAGCACTGCATACGCGGTTACCCCTGAGCTGCGGCTCGGCCCAATCATGGTTAGCCAGAGTAGTGCGCTTATTTGATTTGGGCGTGGACAGTCGTGTTATTGATCGGGCGCTGAAAAAAGCACCAGTGCTTGGCGCCAGCGTGGCAGCCGCACCCGGGCTGCGCGTGCCAGGGGCTTGGGATGGTTTTGAGAGTGCTGTGCGGGCGGTGCTGGGCCAGCAGGTCAGTGTTGCTAGAGGCACGGAACTGGCCAATCGCATGATAGAAGCCTATGGCGGTGGTGATTTTCCTGCGCCTAGGCAGTTAGTTGACCAAGAGATCGCGGAACTGGGCATGCCAGGCAATCGCGGGCGTGCCATTTCTACTCTCTCGCAGTGGGTTGCTCAGCAGTCACTGGCACTGCTCGAGGGCGAGGACACAGAAGCCTTTGTCGAGCAAATCGCCAGCATCAAAGGCATTGGACCGTGGACGCAAAATTACATGCGTTTGCGCATTGTGAAGAATGTCGATGCATTCCCGCACAATGACTGGGTGGTGTTGAAGCAGTTGCAAGCCACCCCCGCACAGGCATTAAAACTCTCGGCACACTGGCACCCATGGCGGGCTTATGCCCTCATGCATATCTGGCGTATGGCGGGCCTTGAAAGGCAGCGTAGGAAAAATAAGCTCTGAACAAAAAGTAAGCGCCCACTTACTTTAGGGAGATACGGATGAAAACATACTTCACGCATGTAGACAGTCCTATCGGTCGACTGATGTTGACCGCTAACGAACGTGCTTTAACCGGTTTGTATTTTTCGACCGGTAACAAAGCCAAAAAAGAGCCGGATCCTGCTTGGCAATTGTGTGAGGCAAGGTTCGAGCAAGCGCGAAAGGAATTGAACGAGTACTTTGACGGTGTGCGTCGGCAGTTCAACGTGGCTCTTGAGCCTAGGGCGACGCCTTTTCAAAACAAAGTGCTGGCCGCGCTAAACCAGATTCCGTTTGGTGAGGTGCGCTCTTACAAGCAAATTGCCGAAACCATTGGCTCGCCAAAGGCCGTTCGCGCGGTTGGCAGTGCCAACGGCAACAACCCCATCGCGATCTTTATTCCCTGCCATCGCGTTGTCGGCAGCAACGGTGCGTTGACGGGTTTTGGCGGTGGTCTTCATGCCAAACGCTATCTTCTGAGTTTGGAGCAGCCCCAGCGAAGTCTCGCAGGTGTTCCTTAAGTAACTATAAAGTTACTTTATCTCTGCAGCGGCCTGATTTTCTCGCGGATCGCATGCTAGGTGCGCTTTCGTAGCGATCTTGCACTGTAAGTATCTAAATGGTTACATAAGACGTGCGTAATCCACAGCAAACACAGCGCAAGCTGATCGAAGTAGCGTCTAAACTGATGGCAGACCTCGGTGCAGCGGGGCTGCGCGTGGATCAAGTAGCTGCTCTGGCGAAGATCAATAAGCGCATGATCTATCACTACTTTGGCGATAAGGAGGGATTAACGGCCAAGGTCATAGCGCAGCAAGTCGCAGCCATAAGCCCTAGGTTGAATGAGCAGGAAACGAGCACCCTGTTGCATTTTTTTGATCACGTTGGTGTTTCGACCACTGACCCCGTGCGTTGTGCTAACCAACCGTCCGAGCAAGCACAGCGGCAAGCACAGCAGCAAGCGGCGGTCATTGTGATGCGCGCCTTGCTTGATCAATGGCAGCGGCTGAGCGAGATACCCATCCAATCACTGCTAAGTCGCTTGAGCGCTCTGGCCCTTGGTCTCGAGCCACAGCCTGCGCACGCGGCAGAGCCCGCATCACCACCACAACCACCGCGGAAGGAGCGCATCTCCCTGCGTCCGACTGTGAGCCTGATTCAATCGTCGTCCTAGAACCCCCAAAGATCCTACATAACCGGTCTTGGTTCTGGGCGGTTCGGCGGTGGTTTTGCGTGAGGTGGACCTCCACGTCGAAGCATGGCTTCTGCCAGTGAGCGACGCTCGGCATCGTCAAGCTGCTGCACGAAACGCAGGAAAGCCTGTTGGCTGAGGTCTCGCTGAGCGGTGAGTTCCGCATTGAGGTTATTGAGGCTTTGCTCAAGGGCGTCTACGTCAAGAGGGGCAGCTGCGAGGAGGCTGCGAACACGCTGGTGCCGTTCTCGCAGCTGTTCACGATGGGAACGACGCATCTGCATGGGCGCGCGTAGTAAGGGTGCAAGTTCTGCTCGGCGCCCCTCCTCAAGGTGTCTGGCCCAGCGCGGATAACTGTTGACCGGATCAGGCCCACGAAATCTCGGGCCATGCTGCTCACCAACGATGAAGCCGGCTAACCCGACATTTAGGCAAAGAGACAGGGCCAAACCACCAAGTATCCACTTATTCATCGCGTCGTCTCCTCGCTGTCGTCCTGTTCGCCGGCAGATTCGAATAACCAGTGATCGGCGAGATACAGGTCGTTCTCAACATCGCCTGATAGAGCATCCAACTGCGGACTGCTGGCTGAACCCAAGCTTAAGCCAATGGCAAAGCTCATCACCAAGGGCACCATGGCCGCCGCTACCTGTGACCAGTTCAGTAGCTGTGCCGAACCTGTGTTGGCTGCTTCAGCGTCGAGTTGCGCGTTCACCTTTCGCAGCACTCGGCCGCTTTGTGCATCGTTAGGCGCCGCATCCTGTGCCATGAACATCTCTAAAGATCGCAGGTCTGCAAGCGCTGCGGCAGCGGATGGGTGCGCCTGCATAAAACCCTCGGCTGCGGCGGCATCAGGCCATTGCGTTATGTCCGCGCCATATCGATCGAGGCTGGTAAAAAATTCTTGTTCAGTCACAGCGTTCTCCGTTCACTGTTCATGTTAGGGCTCCTGATGTTGTGCCGTCGTGTCTGCTTGACTGCGCAACTCGCGGAGGCGTCGCCGTCCTCGCGCCAGCAGCGATTCCGCAGCATGCTCGGTGATGCCCAAGATCTCGCCAACCGCCGCCGTGCTGAATCCCTGTCGGTGCTTGAGCAACAATGCCTGCCGTTGGTTCTGCGGCAGGCTATCGAACAGTCGTTGCCATTGATCGACCTCGGACTGCTTGCTCCAGTTATCGTCCAGAGACTCTTCGCTGCTCGCGATGCCTCGTAAATAGACGATGCCTTGATCCTCGCGGCGCTGTTTGCGGTAGCTGTCGACAAAGGCGTTATGCAGAAGCCGATGCAGCCAACCGATGACCGAACCTTTGTCTCCTGTAAACGTTGCGCTTTTATGCCATGCCTTAAGCCAGCACTCTTGCACAAGGTCCTCGGCTTCTGCGACGCTGGCTATGCGAGCCGCATAGCCCAGCAGTGTGGGGTTATGCCGGCGCATCAAAGTATCCAGAGCCTGGCGGTCGCCTCGGGCTACCGCCAACATCAGCGCTTCATCGCCGCCGGGTTCGTCAGATCCCAAGCGCGTTCACCCTAGCGTAGGTCATCGATCAGGAAGCGTCCCTAGCTGGCTGCATATCCCTGAGTTTGCGCAGCTCGCGTCGACGGATCTTGCCGTCGCCGTCAGCGTCCAATGTCACAAGCCAGGCAGTCGCCGCGAGTGCCTCATCTTGCGTAAGGCTCCCATCTGCATTGGTATCATTCAGCACGAACATAGCCTCAACTCTGGCCATATGCTTGATTGCGCGGTGATCAACGGCAAACTCTTCTGCGCTGACTTGGCCGTCGTCGTCAGCGTCCAGAGCCGCGAACATCAGTGCCTGCGTTTGGGCATGTAAGGTCTCGCGCTGGGCAGGGTCGATGAGTGGCCCCATGGCCCCACCATGTCGACGCCAGCGGCCCATGCCTGGCCTGCCTTTTTGGCCGGCGCCTCGGCGCTCTTGGTGGCTGTCTCTGCGCTCCTTGACGTTGCTGGCTTGCGCCATCATTTCATCAAGCGTGAGCAGGCTATCGCCATCTGCATCGGCGCGTTCAAAGCGTGCCATGGTGTGCTTGCGAACGTCTTCGATCACAATTTCTCGATCGCGTTTTTCGCCATCGTGATGTCCCCAACCGCGTTTGTCCGGCCCTGACGCGGCGGCTAGCTGGGCAAAGCTCAACAACAGGACCGAGCCAAGAGTCAGTCCGATCCGAGTCGTTAACGGCTGTGAGGATGGTGTCAATGTATGTGTCATCAAAAGTACTCCTGATTTTGCATCTAGTACTACTGATACGTGGGAGGGCAGAAAACCCGTCGCTTATTTAACCAATTTTTTACAGCGGCACGTAGCGTATGTCGCAAATACTGTAGCGTCGTGACCGAGCCGTATCTTCAAAGCTGAGTATTTTGCTGCTCTGCTCTGATTGCACCAGAGTAATCTCATCGCCCTTAGATTTACCGATGAGCACCTTGGCCATGGGCGAGTCGATGCTGATATAGGCTGGGTCAAAGTCGATTTCGTCGGGTCCGACCAAACGGTAGGTGGCGCTGCCTGCAACCTCGTCAGATGGTTCACCGTCAAGGCTCTCCAAAGTGACCCATGCGCCAAAATAGACCTTTGTCTTATCTGCCGGTAGCCGATCAACCACCTGCATGGTGCGAATACGTTTATCCAGATAGCGGATGCGTCGATCGATCTCTGCCAGTTGCCGCTTGCCGTAAATGTAGTCAGCGTTTTCAGACCGATCTCCCAGGGCGGCGGCCGCCGCTACGCGAGCGGTGACTTCAGGACGTTTTTCTTTCCACAGAAAATTCAGCTCGTGCTGCAGGCGTGCAAAGCCCGACGCGGTAATGACTGCGGTTTTTTCAGGTTCCGGTGGTCGATAGCGTCCCATGGCGAGAGCCTACCCTAGTCGCTGAATGCGACCCAAGGATTAGCGGGTGTATCACCGCTACCCCTTGTCTACAATCGGTGCCGGGCGAGAGCGAGGCTGCGGAGGCATCGGTGATAGCGTCGATTGATCAAATTCAAGTTCACAGGGCAGCAGGCGCGTTAGGCGGCTTTGTGTCCGGCGTGTCGCTTGCCGATGTGGCGTCCAGCGATGCCCACTACCGCCGAGTGCGCGATTTACTGGTGCAGCACGAAGTGCTGTTTTTCCGCGACCAAGAACAAACGCCCAGCGTCTTTGCTGCCTTTGCTAAAACGTTTGGTGACGTCCTAGGACATCCGGCCTATAGCACGGTCGGTGAAGCGCCGGATGTGCAAATTTTGGAAAGCACGCCGGAAAACCCCTCAAAGATAGAGGTTTGGCATTCCGACATGACCTTTATGCAGTGCCCGCCCAGTTTCACTCTGCTGCAAGGCCAGATTATTCCCGAGGTGGGTGGCGATACCCTGTGGGCCAGTGCGACCGCGGCCTATGACGCACTATCGCCGCAAATGCGAGCATTCTTGACCCCGCTCAAAGCGGTGAACGATTTTCGCCATGGCTTTCGAGAAAGCTTGGCCGAACGAGGTGGTGCTGAGCGATTGGCACCGGCGATTGCTGAGAACCCGCCGGTCGAACACCCACTCATTCGCACCCATCCTGAAACCGGTCGTAAGGGTATTTATGCCAATGCCTTGTTTACCACCCATATTGTTGGTTTGCCGAGCAAGGAAAGCGACGCGCTGCTGACTTTTCTGTACCAGCATATTGTCACCGTCGAACATACGGTACGCCTCTCTTGGCAGCCAGGGACCGTGGCAATTTGGGATAACCGGTCAACCCAACACAAACCCGTGAACGACTTTTTTCCTCAGCATCGCCTGATGCACCGAGTCACATTGACCGGCGACCAGCCGGTCTAGCTAGTAGGAGACCGTAATGCGAACTTTTCTAATGGGCATGCTCGCCACAATGACCGTATTTATGCAGGCAGGTGTCGCGGGGGCACAACAGCGCACAACAGCCAGCGATGACGTTGCTGCCACAAGATGCGCCTGTACAGGTGCGCGAGGCGGAGGCAGAAGCGCTTGGGGTGATGGATGACTTCATGCGCACGTTCAATAAGCGCGACACCGAAGCTTTCGCCGATACCCTAACGTATCCGCATGTGCGAATTGCCAGCGGCGGTGTGACAGTGTTTCCTGATCGCCAGAGCTTTATCGACGGCACCGATTTTGCTGCGTTCGCCAAGCGCTTCAATTGGTCGCACAGCCAATGGGATAGCATTGAAACTGTTCAGGCCGATGCTGAAAAAGTGCACTTTGCGGTGCAGTTCACACGCTTTAATCCCCAAGGCGAGCCCTACATATCGTTTAACTCGCTGTATATTGTGCAGCGCACGGATATTGGCTGGGGCATTCGCGCCCGCTCGAGCTTTGCGCCCTAAGAGCAAACGATAGATGACGGTTCTGGCGAGCGTAGACGATTACTTGCCCGACGCAGGTGCTCTGGACAGAGCCCTGTTGCCGCTTGGCTTTGTGCTGGCTTTTTGTGCACAACACGGTCTGCTAAGTCAGACCTTCCTGCAGCATCGGGGCGAGCAGTTGTCATCGGTGCGTTTGCAAGAAGGCCCGGTAACCGCGTTGTTTGCTGTGCATGGCGGCACGCTCTATGCGTCCGACTTTAGCCCTCGTGGCCTGCAATTTTTGCAGAACTACTTACCCAGACTGCCTCAGGACTTCGCCGAACTGTTCGGCGAAGACTGTTATGGCATTAAGGACGACTGGTCAAATTATCAACGACTGGCCAACGTAATGATTCGGCATTTGCTGGGCCAACCGCGGCGGCCCAGCCTCTGGAGCAGTATCAAGAGCAAGCTGGGTGGGTTATGGCGCTAGGCCTGCGAGACTATGAGGTATTCCGCGGTGATCCCGCCGCACTGCCTGAGAATATGGCGGCAGTCTTATCGAGCTTGGTAAGGCCCCCTGACGTGCTGCGGGTGGCGAAGCTTGGCGAGTTAATAATTGGCTGTTATGCGATGCACGAGCCGACGCCTATCGATGACCAAGTCGCCCGAACCTTCTCCCTTGCCATGGTAATGGTCGAACCAAACTATCAAGGCAACGGGGTAGGACGTTGGCTGGTTGGGCACGCCATCGGTGTTGCGGAGACCAAGGGTGGGAAGCACCTAGCCGCGCAGCTTGCGGGTCCCGCTGCCTTTTTCGAGGGTTTGGGCTTTCAGGCCACCGCCAAGGGCTTTCAATTCGACATGTATCCTGAATAGACCATCAAATTTAACGGCGTTAGTCTTGGGGCTTAAGCGAGGGAAGTCATGCAGAACAATATAGCAATCACTTATGAACATGTGGCGCGATTTGCGCCGGGCGATGCCGCCGCCCAAGCGTACTTGGACGAGCACGGCTATGTGATTTTTGCCAACACACTGAACGCCGAAGAAGCGCAGCATTCCTTGACGCTGCTATGGGATTACCTTGAAGGCCTAGGCACGGGCATTGATCGAAGCGACATCAGCACATGGGATGATGATCGCTGGCCCACAGCCGTGCACGGCGGCATTTTGCCCAGCTACGGTATTGGTCACTCTCAGGCGCAGTGGTTTATTCGCAACGTCCCCAACGTGAAGCGGTGTTTTGCGCAAGTTTGGGATGGCGACGACGACTTACTGGTGAGCTTTGATGGTGTGACTATCTGGCGACCTTGGACGCACAAAGCGCAATGGAAAACCAACGCGGGCAACAGTTGGCTGCACATCGACCAGCACCCTATTGGGCGGCCGGGCAAACATTGCGTGCAGGGTTTGGTTAATTTGCTACCCACCTCGCCAGAGACCGGCGGTAATGTGATCGTACCGGGCAGTCACCGTTTGTTTGAGCATATTCCCGATCAATACACCGAACGCTTAGATCGCATACATCCCAGCATCGATCACTTTCGTTTTCCGAACGACGATCCGAATTTGGCTGAGAACCAGCCCATCATGTGCCATATGGAAGCCGGCGATTTGCTGCTTTGGGACTCTCGCACCATTCACTGCAGCGCTCCGAGCTTGGCTACCCCAAGCAAAAGCAATGAACTGCTGCGTGCCGCCAGCTTGGTGTGCATGATGCCGCGCGCTAAATCGAATCCGGCAGTGATTGAAAAACGTAAGCAGGCGGTAGCCAAGGTGACATCGACCACCAACTGGTCAGATCGATTCATCGATGCGGATGCCTTTCCGAATATCTTGGCCGATCCTCAGCGCGACATCTATCAGTGGCCCGATGTGCCCGAGTTGAATACTAATCAGTTGAGGATGGTGGGCTGGACCGCGGAAGAGTTAGCGACGAGACCAAGCTAAACTTGACCATGCATTGCCGCGAACGAAGAAGCGAGTGGCGAAGGAGTCGTCGGGCTTCTACCGAGTGCTATCTGGGCCTGTTATCGGCCCGCGCAGCACGTCCAAGATAACCACCGTGGTGGCGCAAACCGTAGTCTTCTCTGGTAACCCCTTTTTGTTCTAACAGGGCGAGTGCTAGCGCATGGCTGATGGCCAGCATCACGGCCATGGACGCGCTTGGGGTTAAACCCAGCGGGCACGGTTCGGTAATAGTGCCCATATCCAGAATTAAGTCGGAGTGCTCGCGCAGCTGGGAATCCATGTGCGAGGTAACGCCAATGATTTTATCCACGCCCAAGTGACGCGACATTTCCAATATTTCCAGCACCTCTCGGCTTTTGCCGCTGGTGGAAAACGCGATCATCACGTCGTTGGAACCAACCAGCCCAAGGTCGCCATGGGCTGCTTCGGCGGGGTGAATGAAGTCGGCGGGTGTCGCGGTAGAGCATAGGGTCGCAGCGAACTTCTTTGCGATATGACCCGCCTTACCAATACCTGTCGTAAGTATCTTGCCTTGGCAGTGCTGCATGACCTCTACCGCGCCGACGAAGTCTTCGTTCACCTCGATGGCGCTAATGGCTTCTGCTTCTGCCTGAAGCACCGCTTGCATACGCTCTTTGATGTTCAAGATATTCCCTGCCGCCTTCGAAAGCCGCGCAGTCTAACGCAACTCACGGGTTTTTTTTCGATGACAGCGAGGTAGCTGAGCCGCAGATTTAAGTGTTGCGGCCAACCTCTGACCAGTGCTCAGTGATGGTGAACGTTGTGCCGGGATCGCCGATCACTACCAAGCTACAGTTTTCATAGTCATTGCGAACGTCGTAGCGCACGTCGGGCTTAATGGCGAAGCCTAAAAACCCTTGGTCGCAATACAATTTGCTTTCGGCGAGATCGCCGTCTACGTCTGCAAAACTAAAGGCTGATGCCAAGAGTTTACGGCTGTAGCGGTAATGATCGGAGACGGTGCCGGTGGCGCTGAAATCCGCACCCTCAGCCTGCAGGCTTTTGATCTTTGTTACCGCCTGGTGGAGCTTCTCGGCTTCCTCAAGATCCTTTATCCGTGGCTCGATTGCGGCCCACGTGTGCAGAGCATCAGCTAAGTTCCCTGCTCTTGCTTGAAGCGAAAACAGTTGTGTTTGCAGGTGTGTGTACCGCTTCGCGGAGAAAAGCTCAAAGTCTTGCTGATATCTTAGAGCGTGGCTAAGACTGGCCTGCGCAGCCTCGTAATCTCCCAAGCGCTCCGCGTAAGCCGCTGATGCGATTGACACAAAGGCATCCTCGTAAAGAAAAGAAATACCCAGTTGTTTTAGGTCATGCATGGCGTCATGCAGTGGTTGTCCGTCTACACCGCTTTCTAATAGATCAAAGAACGCACGGTAGCTGTTGCTGAACTTGCGTCTTGCGCCAACTATGTCTCCTGCCAATCGAAACGAGATTCTTGTCGCGGCACCGGTGTGAATGGGCGTTCCGTTGAAGTACGCGGGTTCATACCGATAGCCCATGGCCGCCTTCTTCGCGGCGTCGACAAAGGACGGGTGGCCTGCGTGAGCGGTGGCTTCGATTTCATAGGGGACGCCGTTCGGGTCAACCATGTAGTTGAGAACGACCCAACCTTCCGCCCGCTTTCGTTGGGCGGTTATGGGATACCTAGGGTTCTTCTTCTTCATCGGTTTGGCCGGTGTAAACGTTTCGATCTCGACGATTTCAGCTTGCACCGGTTCAGCGATGACACCGTTTGAAAGGGCTAGCGTCGCGATAACGCCTGCCGAAACGCTGATTCGAGCGATGGATTTAATTAGGTTCATTGTTTTTGCCTCTACTACTGTTTCGCCCGAACATAGAGTTGGTGCCGCGTTTAGCAGACAGTCTTTCGACTAACGGAGGAAAAAAAGGGCTGAATGGCCGAGTGCACAGATCGACAGGTGTTGGAGATTGGCTAGCGAAATGACAGGACTTTAGAACTCAGCCATGCAACTCAGGCAATTTTGTTCGGTGCTGGCTTGATGCATGATTGCGGCATGTGTCCTGCGAATTCCTCCGATGACCTCTTGTATCTGATGCCCTGGCCCAGCTTGGTCTCCGTGTCATACGACTCGACCAATAAGCCACAAAATCGCGGCGCTACAGCACTCCATATGATGGGTACACAATCGCCGTCGGTGTTGGCTTTTGCAGAGCAAGTGCTTGCCTCCACGTCACTGGGTCGAATTGAAATTACCGTTTCGAATCATTGCTCTAGCGCGACTCCCCAACTCTCCATGAACGAGTCTTACGAACTGAGCGTTGTAGAGGATGCTATCTCTTTGACTGCCCACAGTCGGTGGGGAGCACTTCGCGGTGTCGCTACGCTTGCTCAACTAGCCTGCAGCGAGCAGCTGTTTACTGGGCTACAAATCAAAGACAGCCCCCGCTTTGCTTGGCGGGGCTTGCTCCTCGATGTGGCTAGGCACTTCTTGCCGATGGCGTCGCTAAAATCAGTGATCGATGGTTTGGCAGCTGTGAAAATGAACGTGCTGCATTTGCATCTGTCCGATGATCAGGGTTTTCGCTTTCCAAGCGCGGTCTTTCCCAACCTTGCCAGTGACGATCACTACACAGCCGATGAACTACGCGAGCTAGTCTCTTACGCCGCAGATCGAGGCGTGCGCATCGTGCCAGAACTCGACATGCCTGGGCACGTAACGTCTTGGTTGGTCGCACATCCTGAGTGGGGCACACAGCAGACCGCGGCAAGTCGCCGTTTCGGTGTGCACAATGCCTGCCTTAACCCGCTGGATGAATCCGTCTATCAAGCGGTTGACGTGCTGCTTGGCGAGGTTGCCGAGATCTTCCCGGATGAATACCTGCATGTGGGCGGCGACGAGGTGAATCCGAGCTGGTGGCAAAGTGACCCCGCGATTGCTTCCTATCTTGAACAAGCTAAGCACCCACGATTTGCAGAACCAGTTTTTGATCCGGGTTTGCGCGATGGTGACGAAGCTTGGCAAGAAGGCCATTGGCTGGGACGAAGTACTGCATCCGCAAATGCCTGATTGTGTCGTGCAGAATTGGCGTGGCGCCACGTCTCGAGATCGCGCCCTCGCGCTGTCTCGCCCGGTGCTGGTATCCGCACCGTATTATCTCGATCTGCACTATCCCGCCGATGTGCACTACGGCTTTGACCCCGAGGCCGCGCAAACCCAGTGGTTGGCGCAAGAAGATGCCCTGCAGCAAGACCCCCGTCTTGCTCACGTGGCCGATGGCATGGCATGGACCAAGCACTGGCGCAAAGATCGCGTTGAATACGAGGGCGAGATCAGGGTGCTGGGCGGTGAGGCTTGTCTGTGGTCTGAGTTGGTGAACCCGGATGCGCTGCCAACCCGATTGTGGAGTCGCCTGCCTGCGGTAGCTGAACGTCTGTGGTCGCCGGCCTCATGCACTGACACGGCGAATATGTATCGACGACTGCAGGCCTGCTGGCGTGCTCTGCCGGAAAATCTTGAAGCGCTCGCGCGGCATAAGTTGCTGGGCCTTGGTTACTCCGAAGCGCAACTTGGCGCGATTTCCCTGCTGGAACCGGTGAAGTGGTACGGACGCTTGCTCGGCAAGGAGGCATTGCAGGCTCGACTGTCAGGCACGGAAATGCCAAAGGCTAGGCCCTACCATGCAGAGACACCGTTAAATCGGGTGGTCGATTATCTGCCGCCCGAAAGCATGCCAGCGCGGCAGCTAGCCGAACGGGCATTATTCGACGCCGCTACTCAGGTCAAAGCCCTGCTGTCTGCTTGGGGGGACGATCTGCATGCCGCAGATCACGAACTCAGACCAGTACTCGCGCGCTTGGCTCAAGGGGTCGACGTCGTATTTGCTCTGCAGACTGGTGCGCTGTCGGTTGAGCAAGCTTTGCAGCAGATGCGCACGTTGGCCGAGCCTCAAGACGAGTACATCGCCGCGCCTCTAATCGACTGGTGCACGGCGATTGGCCAACAGATGGTCGATGACTGATGGGAGCGGCGAACAAGGACAGCGCTGATGCGCAGCATGCCGCGGGTGCTTGGTTCGAGGCTGCCGCTCTAGAGCCGTTGGGCAATGGGCATATTCACCGAACGTATTTGCTTCGTCCCAATGGCAATTCTGCCGAGCGCTATGTGCTGCAGAAGATCAATGGCCAAGTGTATGGCGACATCCCCTTGCTGGTAGAGCAAACCTCACAGGTGCTGGCGGCCTTAGCCGCTGACGCTGTTTTCTGCGCAACCTATCAAGTACCAGAACTGATTCCGACGCGAAGCGGTGAACTAATTAGCATGATCGCTGGTGACGATGAGCACCAGGTGTGGCGGTTGTGGCGCTTCGTTGAAGATTCGATGACCTGTGATCCCCCCACGAGTCGCCAGCAAATTCGTGCGGCGGCAAGGGCGTTTGGCGGCTACCAACGCGCAATAGCTGCGCTTGAGCGAGCATCACTGGTGGAAACCATCTCGGGCTTTCTCGATCTGGCCAGCTACCTAGACGCATTTGACGCCACACTGGGGCGGACTGAGTTATGCGAGCGGGAGGCCGCAGCGCAGTGGATTGCACGGGTACAACAGAACCGTGAGTGGCCTGAAAGCTTGATGCAGCGCAATGCGGTGATTCACGGTGACTGCAAAATCAACAATCTGCTGTTCGATCGACAAGGCGAACGCGTGCTGTCGGTAATCGATTTAGACAACAATATGATAGGCCACTGGGCTTGGGACTTTGGCGACCTCGTGCGATCGATTTCTTATAGTCGGGGAGGCTTCGACGGGCTCGATTATCAGGCGTGCGTCGAGGGTTTTTTAGCGGGGCGAGGCGACAGACCAGATCAAGACGAACGGCTAGTAGAGTATTTGATAACGGCTCCAGCGTTCCTCGCCTTCATGCTGGGGCTGCGATTTCTCACCGACCATTTGGCTGGTGATGAGTATTTCGTGGTGTCCAAACATGGCGATAACTTGCAGCGTGCTATTGAACAATTCGAGCTGTTTGACCAATTCCAGTGCAATGAAGATTCGATGCGCGCCTGCGCCCGGATCGCGTTAGATCAGCTTACGACGCTTACTCAGTCCTTTTAGGTCAAGAAGCTCAGGCTAGGTTAAAAAGCTCAGGACTAAGCTCACCACTGCGGCCAAGGCCAGGACGAAGAGCGCCGTCAAAACCACCCCAACAATGATGAAGTGGCTGGCCTTGCCGCGGGCGAAGTCGCGCTCGCGTTTTTCCTTCGACTGCACGCCGATCATTGCCGAAATGGCGCTACCAAACATTTCCAGCAACGTCAGTGGCCGAGTGTCATCAGCGGCTTCAGATGGCTCGACGCCATGCGTGTCATCGGCGGATTTGTGTTGCGAGGTGTCTGACATGGCTTGTACCGATACACTGTAGATGGCGCGGGAGAGTATAGGTGATCGGGGGGAAAGAATGCCGAAGTCGATGAACACTCATGAGGTAATCACGGCCGTCTGTCGGTTTTTTCGGCCGTCTATCTGTGCGCTCGCTATCAGCTTATTGGCGTCCTGCACGGTTCAACCGATGAACACTCATGAGGTAATCACGGCCGTTTGTCGGTTTTTTCGGCCGTCTATCTGTGCGCTCTCCATCGGCTTATTGGCGTCCTGCACGGTTCAGCAATTGGCCAACCAGCCGCTGCAGTTGGTTAAGGGCAGTGCACCTATTTATCCTGCAGCGTTGAAGGCTGAGAGCATTGGCGGCCAAGTGACCGTGCAATACGACGTGACGGCACAAGGCCGCGTCGTCAATGCTCGGGTTGTCGCCAGTGAGCCACTGGGGTTGTTTGACGCAGCGGCGTTGCAGGCCGTGGGCAGTTGGCGCTTCAAGCCACAGGTACGTGAGGGTGACGTCGAGGCGGTGCTGGGCATAACCAGTACCTTGGAATTTCGTGCGCCCAAATAAGCGCTAATACTATTTGTTGGAAAAAAAGATGCAGGCGATTCATACCACCGTGAACTACGTCATCTTGTTGTTTGCGGTAATTGTCATGGCCGCGGGGTTTGCCACAGCGCCCCCAGTCACCAGTGCCGAGTATCTGGCTGAGCATATCGGCTACATGTTGCGAGTAACGGCGCGTCTGGCCTTTGCACTGCTGCTACTCGCCTACATCGCTCGACCTATGGCGGAGCTGCTGCGCAGTCGACGGGTGCTACTGCGACATCGTCGTTATCTAGGATTGGCCGTCGCCCTCGTGATGACCGTGCACTTCGGCTACGTCTGGGCATACCTCGTCACGTCTGGCGAAAAGCTGGATTGGCTTACCGGTATTTTCGGTGGTGCCGCCTTCGTGCTGCTCTGGTTAATGGCCGGAACCAGCAGTAATGCGGCGCGGTTTAAATTGGGGATAACTTGGCACCGCTTACATCTAGTTGGCATGCACTACGTTTGGCTGATCTTCATGCAAACCTTTATAGGCGTCGCATTGACCTCAGACTCCTCTTGGGCGCTGGCCATGTCAGCGTTGGGGATGGTCGCGCTGGCCGTGCGGCTGGCCGCTTGGACAGCTCAGCGATTTAGGCGCACGGCGTAGTCGCCGGAAAACTCGCCCGCTGGGTGACCGTCAGCCAACAGCACCTGACAGGTTAGGGGGAAGCGCCCCTTGCCCGTGGCTTTGAGCTTCGTCATTTCTCCAGCGTGCTCACCGAAGCTGCAGCGCACATAGATGTCTTGTGCGACGGGCTTGGCATAGTTGATTTGACCGCTGGCAATCACGATTGAAGCATCCAGTGCGTTCAGTTTGAGCTGTAAGTGCATCATGCCCCAGCCTGTCAGCGCCTGTATGGCGTACAAACTGCCCGCGAATGCGGTGCCGTGTACGTTCACATTTGGGGCGAGCGAGGCTTCGGTCGTCAGCACCTGCCCGTCAAAGTCAGCGATCTGCATTTGCATGGCCTGAGACAGCGGTATCTGCTGATGCCAGATCGTTTGCAGCTCAGCGCAAAGCGCTTGGGTGTCGGCGGCGGTTTCGTTCATGATCACAGGTGTCCACTTGCTGGCAGGAGAAGGCGTGATCAGTGTGAATCTGGTGGCAATCAATGTCTATCAAGTTGTCCTTGAGGGCAGCGCAGAGAGTTTTCACCGAGTAACGCTCGACCCGGAGTTTTATCAAACCCTCTGCGCGGGCACGAATACCCAGGAATGGGTGTTGATTCAGGCGTTCAAATTTCTGCTGGAGCACGAAGAGCGCGCCGCCATTGCAACGCAATTTGAACTGGCAGATTTAGTTCAACGCTATCCGGACTTTGTCGCCGACATGCAGGATCGATTGGGCTTTACCCAACTTAAGCGAGAACGTGGTTGGTGAGCGCAGCAGCGCGACTCTAGTACCCTGCAGGTGAGTTGCAGTAACCTTAGCGAAACTGGTTGGAGACCCCTATGCGAGCAACGACTCTCTATTTTGC
>ERZ802827.567-NODE-567-length-19507-cov-10.3879_pt1 | contig 19507 bp, 15 predicted proteins | sample MGYA00345652_ERZ802827 | MGnify/ENA primary metagenome ERZ802827 (study PRJEB30503, sample SAMEA104212372) | marine metagenome | biome: Westerlies Biome; feature: [SRF] surface water layer (ENVO:00010504) within the epipelagic zone...; material: water... | reverse complement strand
GCATGTTAAACGGTTCTCATACCGATTTGGGCTTACCAGAGAAAAGAATAACACGGATAAAATTGAGCGTGATCTGATGGCCTTATTCCCTCAGGAAAGTTGGACCGATTTATCTCATTTAATGATTCATCATGGCCGTGGACCATGTAAAGCCCGTTTCTCTAAAGCTCCTGAGGACGATTTATGCCAGCAATACTCACGTTACTGCCCCTGTCATAAAATGCGTGAATTAAGCTAAGCCAATTCAAGCACTACTCATCTAAATATTTCTCTGTTCAAATTAACTACAAATATTTTGCTAAAAGTGAGTGGAAATGATGGACTCCTTTTTCCCGTGTAGGTGAAAATCTACCTCTTTCATAGAATTTAGATTGTAAACCCAAATGAACTCCTTCAACCACAAATTCGTCTTCCCTCTCTACCTTATCCAATAGAGCTCCTGCACCAGAGTCTAATTTACTTTCGTCATATACATAGGTAATAAAAGAAACCTTAGTTTTATCTTTGTTTATTGGCTTAACAAGGTTTATTGATAAACCCCACGGATAAAAATTGAACATCATATTTGGAAAAATCCAGTAGTAGTATGCCGCTACATTTTTCCCATAATCAGGATGTCCTTTTGGTAAATCAAAAACTTCCTCAGCACCTTCAGAATATCCAATCTGTAAATTCAGGTGCTCATATAACTCAGTTTTATATGTTCCATAATCTAAAACTTTATTTAAATCATCATGTACAAATGGAATATGGAATCCCTCTAAATAGTTATCGCAGTATAAAGCCCAATGACAATTGATTAAGTAATCTTTATTTCTACTTATATCCAACTTAAATTCATTCAGTGGTAAAAAACCAACCCTTTCCTGCATTTTATTTATGACTTCAGAAAAGTCATAAAGTGGATCTAGTGCAATGAAAAGATGTGTAGCCCAGTCATGCAACGAGAACTGTTGTAGATGATCACAAGGTCTTGGAAAATTTAAAGCCTCATCAAATTCCGGCATACTCTTAAAAGAGCCATCTAGATTAAATTGACGACCATGGTACATACATTTTAAAATTCTATTTTTTCCAGGATTATGTGCAATCAGGTTCCCTCTATGAGTACAAACATTAGAAAAACAATGTATCTGATCCTGATTATTTCGGACCAGTAACATGGGCTCCATTATAAAGTTTTCAATATAAGTGAATGGATGTACGTGATTCGACAGAGGTACTAGTGTATTTGAATCACCAACCCACTGCCATGTTTTTTCAAATATATTTTCTTTAATCCTAATAAAAACAGTTTCATCCCTATAAAATTTAGTGGGTAGACTTTCTGCTCTGGTTATATCTTGGTCAATGTGAAACTTACTCATTTAGTGTTTTGACTTTTTTCTTTGTTAAGTAAAAAATATAGTGGAATACCTAAAATCAATAGAAATAAACCCCATAATACTACTTTAATACCACTTCCAAATATAACCCATAGACAAAATATAATAGCTAAGTATGATATGATTTTTTCTTTTAAATAATTCCCGGGCAATGATTTGAGTAAGACTATTAAACTTATTGATGACAGCAGATACGGAGTTAGAACCGACAGAGTAGACAAGTTCATCATAAATGTAAACGCTTGAATTAGACCATCTGAAAAGTTCAAGCCCATGACTAATGAAGCAAGACAACTTGACAAAATGATTCCAATAATTGGTGAATCGTTTTTATTTGTTTCACCAAACAATTTTGGGAATAAATTGTCATTTGCTGCTGCCATAGGAACCTGCCCTTGGATTAGTATCCACCCATTTAAAGCTCCTAACGTTGCCACCACCGCTCCACCCGCAACAATATATTTAGCTAAATCGCCCCAAAATAAAGCTGCTGCATCTGCAAACGGAGCATTAGAATTCATAAGATCTACTTGAGGAATAATACCCATTATTGCGACTGAACTAGCTATATAAATTATTATCGTAAATAATGTTCCTGCAATTGTAGAGTTTCTAACAGTTTTATGAGCATTTTCAATTTTTGAACTTGTAATTGTAGCACTTTCCATACCTAAAAAAGCAAATAAAGTCGCTGTTGTTGTTATTGAAATTGATCCTAAGCTAGATTTTCCACTTAAATTAGGTACTCTGAAATTACCTGACTCAATGAAGAAATAACCAAATATGGCAATTAGAAATATTGGAGTAACTTTTAATACAGTAGTAACGATCTGCACTATAGCAACCGTTTTAAGTGGCTTTGAATTGATCCAAGTAAATAACCATATGACAGCTAAGCCTGTTACTATTGCATAAGTAGTATCCTTCAGAAAAGGGAAAAACACTTCTAAATACCCCACTAAGGCAACTGCAATAGCAGCATTGGTACACCAAATAGATACCCAATATCCCCAGGCAACTAAGTATCCAGGAAATATACCTAATCCAAGTTTTGTGTATGCATACGGACCCCCTGTAATATTGGGTGCTACTTTACCTAGATTACCAAAAACTATTGCTAATAGAATAGCACCTATAGATGCAAAAACCCACCCAACTAAACTTATACTACCATACAATGCTAATGTAGCTGGAAGTAAAAATATACCCGATCCAACCATATTACCTACTACAAGAGAGGTGCTAGACCAAAATCCGATATATTTTTGCTTAGTGATGATTCTACATTTATTTGGAGTTCAGTTTCAGATTATACAAATAAAGCTAAAGAATAAAATTGAATTCGATTTGATTGTTAAATGTTTTTAAATCAATTAAAGCTTGATGACTTATTTTTTTATTTCCATTTTTTCCGCGAGATAGTCGCAAAAATCCCGCATATCTCCTGTGATTCGATCATCGTTAACTGCCTGGTCAAATGTATCCGCCATACTTACTAAGGTCTGATGGAAAAAAATTTTCATTTCATCCACTGTCATATCTCTTGTCCATAGATCTAACTTGAGTGTATCCTTACTCTGATTATCCCAAAGAGAGAGTAGCATAGCACGACATGATGCACGATCCATACCTTCTAAATCATCGGCAGTCCACTCTATACTCGATGGTATATGCTGGTTATCTAATTCTACTTTGATATTGATATTCTTAGTCTGCATAAAATTCTTCTCTGCTATTGTTATTTGAAACATCTTTCTTTTCTGTTACGTAAATATACACAATTGACAAACTGCAAAATACAATCAAATAGCCTAATGGAATCTCTAGTAAGTCCAATTGATAAAATTAATCGGATACAATCTCTTGATTTACTCAGAGGCATTGCAATACTAGGTATTCTAATCATGAATATTCAAAGTTTTGCCATGCCAAGTGCTGCCTATTCCAATCCTCTGGCTTATGGGGATCTAACAGGCCTAAATCTATGGGCTTGGATACTCAGTCATTTATTTGCAGATCAAAAATTCATGAGTATTTTCTCGGTCCTATTTGGTGCAGGTATTATATTAATTACAGAAAAAAAAGAATTACTTACAGGCTCATCTGTTAAACTACATTATACTCGAAACCTAATACTGCTACTCATTGGATTGATTCATGCCCATTTAATTTGGTATGGCGATATTTTGGTGGCCTATGCCCTTTGTTCCTTTCTAGTGTATCCATTGAGAAAATTATCTCCCAGAAAGCTCTTGATTACTGGCATCATGATCGTATCGGTACCCAGTATATTAAATGGATTATTTCAGTTTTTTTTGCCTTATATGCCAGCTTCAGAATTACAAGATTTACGTATGGACTGGGCTCCAACAAATGAGTTGATTGAACAAGAAATTACCGCATTTAGTGGTTCCCTCTCTAGCCAAATTAAAATTAACTCCAAAAAAGCACTATTTTTAGAGACTTTTGTTTTTTTGATACTATTTCTTTGGAGAGCAGGAGGGTTAATGCTCGTTGGCATGGCATTGTATAAATGGGGTGTATTATCGGCAGTACGTTCAAGGTTTTTTTACCTAAAAAGCGCCTTTTATTCCTTAACCATTGGATTCCCTATCGTCATTTACGGTATGTACATGAATTTCACCATGAATTGGGATTTTCAATATTCCATGTTTATAGGGAGCCAATTTAATTATTGGGGAAGTTTGTTCATTGCCTACGGTTATATCTCGCTAATCATGGTCTTTACACAATCCGATAACCATAACACTATCAAAAAATATCTCGCCAGTATTGGGCAAATGGCACTGACCAATTACATTCTACACTCCTTCATAGGCATTTTAATCTTTTTTGGTATTGGATTTGGTCTGTTTGGAAAGATAGATCGAAGCCTTCAAATGCTCATTATAAGTGCCATCTGGATTTTTCAATACTTTGCCTCTGAAAAATGGCTTAACTTCTATAAATTCGGACCATTAGAATGGGTATGGCGATCATTGACATATGGAAAAAAACAGCCTTTTATACGATCCTAGCATAACAATGCACAAAGGTTTCCACGTTAGCCTCACCATCCCCTAATACTCCGCACTACAATGCTCGCGAAACGCATCTAGCACCCGCTGCATATCATCGGGTAACTCGGACTCAAAGCGTATTTTTTCCCGGGTTGATGGGTGCTCGAATCCAAGTGTTTTCGCATGCAAGGCTTGACGGCCTAAATCCGTTATGAGACGATGAAAAAGCACCTTACGACTTCCTGTATTCGGGCCGAAACGAACCGACGCTCCACCATACGTAGTATCCCCAAAAACGTGATGTCCTATATGCCCCATATGCACACGAATCTGATGAGTGCGTCCTGTTTCTAAGCGAATTTCCACAAGTGACAAATAATCGAAATACTCCAAGACCCTGTAATGGGTAACAGCGTGTTTCCCCTTACCTGCGGGTAGCACCGTCATTAGCTTTCTGTCTTGCTTGGAACGCCCAATATCCCCCTCAATTGTTCCCTCTTCAGGTGGATTACCCCATACCAGGGCCCAGTAGCTTCGCTCTACATCTTTTTCAGCAAATTTAGCGGATAGAGCCGCTAAAGTATGATCATTTTTTGCTACTACAAGCAATCCGGAGGTATCCTTGTCGAGCCGGTGGACAATGCCTGGGCGCAAATCACCCGGATCGTCTTCTCTGTCTCCTAACTCTTCAACATGGTGCATGAGACCGTTAACCAAGGTTCCTGTCCAGTTTCCATACGCAGGATGCACCACCATTCCCGCCGCCTTATTAACCACTAGCATGTCCGCATCCTCATATACAATATCAAGTGGCAATTCTTCTGCAACCGCTTCTGGCGGTGGGGCAATAGGTAATTCTATATATATTTTATCACCAGGTAACATGGTATACGAGGCTTTTTCATGCTTTCCATTCACCCAAACATAGCCCTGTTTAATGGCTTCCTGTACTTTACTTCGAGTCGCATTTTCCACAAAAGAGGTTATGTATACGTCGAGCCTAATGGACTCAAGTTGTCCGGGGGGCACCGTAAATTCGTATATCGTTGTTGTTGGGCGTTCGCTCATAAGTACTCTGATTGTCTGATTTGAGTCGGTAATATACCTAGAAATAAGGAAGCAACTTGGATGCATCGGGTTTTTTCTGGCCTTTGTTATAAACGAAAGCACAAAACTTTTTCGAATTTCTCTTTAAAAGATGAAAGGGATGTCGGATATTTAGACTCTATATAAAACACCGATATGATACGCAGCCTATACATAAAAGATTTTGCCTTGATTGACGAACTCGAAGTCGAGTTCGGGCCGGGGCTGAACATACTCACTGGGCAGACCGGCGCAGGTAAGTCCATCATTATTGGCGCATTAAATATGATATTAGGAGAACGGGCCGACACCGAGGTCATTCGGCAAGGCAGTACCAAGGCCATCGCCGAAGCTACCATTGCCCACAATAATGATCCTGCTTTACTTTCTGCGCTACAGCAACATGACATTGAACAGCACAGTCCTATCATACTCAGGCGCGAGATTCGAGAAAACGGAAGTCGGGCATTTATTAATGATTCACCCGTTACCATTGGAGTACTTAAATCCATTGGTGATTTATTGGTAGACTTACACGGGCAATACGATCATCAACTTCTGCTTAAAGAAGAACATCACTTAGGGGTTCTGGATCAATTTGGCCATACTCAGCAGCAGCTTTCCCTGTATCGAACCGCCTATGATAAAATGAAAGAACTTCGCATAGAAAAGCGCCAACTGCTTAAAAAGGAGCAAGAACTTCTTGAAAAAACCGAATTGTACCGGTTTCAACTTCAAGAATTAGAAAAAGCCCGTCTGCAACACGACGAGGAAGAACAGATTCAAGCAGAAATGCAATTACTTGACAATGCTGAAATTTTGGATCAAAAAGCTCAGTGGATTAGTGAGTTAGGTGAAAGTGAGGATATAGACGTTGCCGGCTTGTTGAATAAGTTGAAATTGACCCTAGAAGATCTTGCTCGAATAGAACCGGAATTTGAGCAGTATTTAACCGAGATTAACGCCGCAAGAGTGAGCATTATCGAGACCATGAGTTTTGCTGAACAATACCGCAATCGTATTGAGTTTAACCCAGCACGTCTTGAAGAATTACGCCAGCGTCAAGCAGAACTCAACCGGATTCAAAAAAAATATGGCCGTGATATACCCTCTCTTATAGACTATGAGAGAACAATTGCCGAAGAGTTATCCGTTGCTGAGAATTTTGATTTGGCCCTAGAACGCATAAACCAGTTAATTACCCAACAAGAACATGTTTTGCAAGAGGCCGCGGTGGCTTTGCATAACCTAAGAAGAACTACTGGCGATCAATTGGCCCAATCCATAGAAATAGAATTGGCCCAATTGGGAATACCTCATGCACGATTACAGGTGCAGGTTAATTGGCTGTATGATACCAATGGCTGGTTTGTCCTACCCGAGCAGGAACAAACAGATCCAGCACATACTGCGCGAGTAGAGTGCACCGAATCCGGCGGGGATGATGTGGTTTTTTATTTAAGTACCAATAAAGGGGAATTGCCTAAAGCTTTGGCAAAAATAGCTTCAGGTGGGGAAATAAGCCGCGTTATGTTGGCCCTTAAAAGTGTGCTGGCAAAAGAGCAACACCTTCCCGTCATGATTTTTGACGAAATCGATACCGGAATTAGTGGCGAAATTTCTGAAAAAGTAGGCCGAAGTATGCGCACCTTATCCGAACATTGTCAGATCATTGCCATTACGCATCAACCCCAAATCGCAAGTCAAGCGCACGTCCACTATAAAGTGCATAAATCTGAAAAAGATGATCGTACGGTGAGTACCATTCTCCGGCTGGACGATGAAGAACACATTCGAGAGGTGGCCAGCCTAATGAGTGGTGCACAAATCACCGAGGCCACCCTACAATCGGCTAAGGAGCTAGTAGCGCATAATCGGCAAATTTAAGCACCTGCTAGATGCTTAAATAAGCATTGTTTAGAATTCAAATTTTTTCTAAAAAAGTTATATACTCACTTAAGATTACAAACCAATTCGCTGTGCTATAAGTGTGGCAGGATGTAAAGCACCCATGCCTACTCCATCCTTAATTTGATGTCTGCAAGAGAAACCAGGGGCACAAATGAGTGTTTCTGCCTCTAAATTCCCAAGCCGAGGAAACAGGCGTTGCCACCCAATTTCCATAGAAAGTTCATAGGTATCCTCATCGTAACCGAAACTGCCTGCCATACCGCAACAGCCTGTATCCATATCGTCTACATCATAACCTGCAAGTTCAAGAGCATGGATAGTTGCGGTATTCCCAATTAGAGCTTTTGTGTGACAGTGACCGTGCAATACTACCTTTGGAGCTTGAGATACTGGATTCAACCTTGCGGTAGGGAAACGGTTTTTATGCAACATTATAAACTCTTCGAAAGTAAAGGTATTTGATGCCAAAACTTTAGCCTTATCCAATAAATCATCGTCAACTAAATCTAAATATTCATCACGAATTGTAAGAATTTCAGAAGGCTCTAATCCAATAATTGGATAATTTTTTTTTGCGAAAGGGGCCAACTCTTCCACCACACTGACTGCTGTTGTTAGCGCCTTATCTAACAATCCTTGAGAGATAAAAGTACGACCTAATTCCTGTATACTTGGAATTATTACCTCAAATCCCATTGATTGGAGTACCCATATGGCATGCTTACCTACCTTTGATTCATGATAATCCGTATATAGGTCTGCCAGTAAAAGAACTTTAAAATTAGTCCTTGGTGAAGGGTTCCTCCTAGACCAATCTATAAACCGTATAGAGTTAAATAGTGGTAGATCTCGCAAAGGTGATACCCCGAAAAATTGCTTCAGTATTTGTTTACCTAATGAAGATTTCGTTAAAACATTTGTTAAGCCTGAAAATTTAGATGCAAGAGGGTACAGTTTAGCCGGTTCCCCAAAAAACTCTTCTTTTCTACTGATTCCGTGTTTCTGATGGTAGCCATGCATAAATTCTGCTTTCATTTTGGCCATATCTACATTAGCTGGGCATTCACTCTTGCATGCTTTGCAACTTAAACAAAGTGACAAAGCTTCTTTTAAATCTTCGGATTCAAAACCTTCATGATCATCACCTGAAAAAACTTGCCGAAATACATTTGCTCGACCTCTTGTAGAATCTTTTTCATCTTTTGTTGCCATGTAGGATGGGCACATAGTCCCACCGCTTTCGGCTAATTTCCTACAAACTCCAGCACCATTACAGAGTTCTATTGAATCATTAAATCCACCTAGCTTACGCCACTTAAAAACCGTTGGTACTGCTAATGGCTTGTAATCAGGAGAATAACGTAAATTTTTTTCCATAGGATTTGGATGCACTATCTTACCAGGATTAAAAACACCCATTGGATCCCAAATATCTTTAACTTTAACTAATAAAGAAACGATGTTAGATCCCAATACCTGCTCAATGAAGGGGGAACGAGCTCGACCATCACCATGCTCTCCAGAAAGTGACCCCTTATATTTTTGAACAGTTTCGGCGAACTCCTGTGCCATCTGTTTCATTTTTGTCACACCTTCTATACTAGTCGTATCAATTATTGGTCGAAAGTGTAACTCACCTACCGATGCATGAGCATAAAAGACACAATGTGTATCATGCCTATTAAGAATTGCTTGTACATCTTGTACATAATTAGGTAAATCTGTTACTCTTACAGCAGTATCCTCACAAAATGCTGGTGTTCTAGAATCCTTTCCCAAACCCATAAGTAATCCTAAACCTGCTTTTCTTAGATCCCAAACTTGTTGCATCTCATTTGTTTCTGATAATTCAACACAGGCATAGGTTAAACCCAATTTTTCTAACTCTGCCATTAAATCTTTTGATTTTTTAAACATTTTAACCCGATTATCACCCTCAAACTGAATTATCAAAATACATTTTGGATCTTGGCGTAAAAAAAATCGATTTTTTATGTGCTCAATATTTTCTTTGGTAGCATCAAGTATTATGTCGTCAATCAATTCAACAGCTACCGGATTTTTTTCAGTAGCGATAATAGTTGCGTTCATTGCATCATCAATACTTCTGAAGTGAGGTATAATCATACATTTATATGGCTGAATTTCTTCTAGATTTAACTTAGCAGAAACAGTCATTGCTAGGGTTCCCTCACTACCGGCCAGTAACTCACAAAGATTGAAAGGTCTACCACCCTCACTGATTGGGCTCATCTCACATAATGCATCAAGGGCATAACCTGTATTGCGCCGTTTGATATCTTTATGTGGATAATGAGATAATATTTCATTTTTATACTCTTGAAGTAATTCAACAATTTCTCTGTAAATATGTCCTTCCAAATTTGGAAGACCCATTTTAATTTCTAATTCATCATTACTTAATGGTTTGGCAAGCATTTTTGAACCATCGCTTAATACTACCTCCATTTCTAAAATATGATTACGAGTACTTCCATATTTATAAGAATATAAACCTGCTGCATTATTACCTATCATACCACCAATCATACAATGCGAAGTAGTTGATGTATCTGGTCCAAAAATTAAATTATTTAAAGCTACTTCTCGATTCAACTGATCCCGAATAACACCAGGTTGTACCTTAACCCAGGAATCTTTTACATTCAATTCTAAAATCCTATTCATATTTTTGGAAACATCCATAATTAAGCCTGAACCAGTTGCTTGCCCTGCCAAAGATGTTCCAGCGCTACGAGCTGTAATACTCCATTTTTCTTTCGCAGCCTGCCTTACTAAAAAGGCGATGTCTTCACCTGACTCAGGAAATATCACTCCTTTAGGCATCTCCTCATACATAGAGGCATCCTGAGCATATAAGCGTCTTGTTAGAGTATCAGATTTAATGCTTATTTTGGTAGACATCCGATTATTCTAATTTTATATGTTAAAAATTTACTTTTTATTTTAAGTATCCATTTATAAGTCAAAATCACTTTCGCATTTCCGCACCAATTCATCTCCCAACGATAAACAAGCGGTAGCAGCCGGACTTGGGGCATTGAGCACATGAATCTGGCGTTCTGCTCGTTCAAAATAAAAATCGTCCAAAATTTCTCCGTCAGGTTGCAGAGCCATCGCTCGGACTCCAGCGGGTGAGTGCTGTAAGTGATGACTTCTCACCTCAGGAATTAAGGTTTGTAGTCCTCTGACGAAGGCTTCTTTTGAAAATGAACGCTTATATTCGTCAAGTCCCATACGCCAATGTTTGGTAGCCATTTTCCAAAATCCAGGAAAGGTCAAGGATTCCAGAGACTCTTTAAAGTCAAAGGCAAACTTTTCGTAGCCTTCCCGTTTAAAAACAAACACGGCATTGGGTCCGCATTCAATCCCTCCTAAAGCCATTCGGGTAAAATGAACCCCTAGAAATGGAAATTCCGGGTTTGGTAGTGGATAAATCAGATGCTTAACTAAGTATTCGGCTTCTGGTTTGAGTTCGTAATATTCCCCTTTGAATGGAACTATTTTCACCGGCGAGTTCAATCCCGCGGACTTAGCCACATGGTCGCAGTACAGGCCGGCACAATTGATCAGATAACGTCCCTTATAGGTATTATTTCCCGCCTGAACAAGTACTTCACTCGCACTTTCACGTATAGCATGCACCCTCGCACCAAATTGAACTAAACCCCGGCCATCCGCCTCAATAATATCCATCATCCGGTCACACATTCCCACATAATCCACAATACCCGAGCAGGGAACGTGTATCGCTTTCACACCTTTAACATGTGGTTCAATTTCTACGAGCTCGGAGGGATCGATCATCCCGATACCTTCAATTTGGTTTTGTATTCCTCGCTCGTAAATCCCCTCCAAGCGGGGAAGTTCTTCCTCTTTGGTCGCCACAATCACTTTGCCACAAACCTCCATGGCAACCTCGTGTTCGTTGCAAAAATCGACGAGCTGTAACCGGCCATCTCGACAGTTTTTGGCTTTGTAACTACCTGGCTTATAATAAATACCTGAATGAATGACTCCAGAATTTTTTCCTGTCTGATGTGCGCCCACCCGCCCTTCTTTTTCAAGGACTAAAATGGTGGCGTCTGAAAACTTTTGGTGCAATTTGTACGCGGTAGCTAATCCCACAATACCGGCCCCTACAATAATAAAATCATAGGTTTTCTGGGTAGAGTTGAACGGACTTTTCGGGGTCTTTTCCGCCACCAAACTGCTGGCTAATGATGAATGTTGCATGCAGGAAGATAAGAGGCTCTGAGAAAATTCACACGATAATGTGCAAAGGAACTTTTATCAGAATGAAATCGTATCTTTAGTGGTTAGTTAATTTGTAATAAAGCTTGATGTAAGACTATATACATCGAACAGGCTTGTATCCAATGACCAGGCTTGTATCCATCAACCAGAAAGGAATGTATTCCCAATGACCACTAAATTTCAACGTATTGGCTTGTTGAGTGTTGTACTTTTGTTCGTTGCATTTGCATGGAGTGGATGCTCGAAATCGAATTCCGAAACGGATGCAAGCAACATTAACCGGCATAGTCTCAATGAAGATCAGTTACGCATTCAAGGTGTATTACAACGTGCTAGCTTTGAGGATTTGGACGGAAAAATCGTTCAAATAGCCGATTATGAAGGCAAAATTTTGCTCATCGACTTTTGGGAAACCTGGTGTTCGCCTTGTTTAATGGTATTCCCGGCGATGGATTCCTTACGTAGCGAATACGGCGATCGGTTCGAAGTATTGGCTGTGAATACCATTTTAGCGGATAACACTGAAGATGTGGCGCAATTTTCTGCTGAGAATCCTTACGATTTTAACTGGCTGGTCGACGTAAATGGAGTCGGAGAACAAGTTATCTCCATGGGCATTCCTTTCAAAGTGTTTATTGACACCGCCGGCTATGTAATTACAACCGAATTAGGCTCGCGCGGTACCCAAGGCGACTACGAGAAAACCAAAGCTATTCTAGAAGAATATTTACCTTAAAAATATATAAAACATGTCTCAAGAAACAATAGATTCATCTACTAAATCCATTAAAGAAACCGCCAAAGCAGATTTACCAAGTACCAAACCTGCGTATAAAGTAGCCGATATTACTCAAGCGGCGTACGGGCGTAAAGAAATTGAACTAGCCGAGGCTGAAATGCCTGGTTTAATGGCCATTCGTGAAGAGTACAAGAGTGAGCAACCTCTGAAGGGCGCGCGGATTGCAGGTTGTTTGCACATGACTATTCAAACCGCTGTGCTTATCGAAACCTTAATTGACCTTGGTGCCGATGTAACCTGGAGCTCATGCAACATTTATTCAACCCAAGACCATGCTGCGGCTGCGATTGCTGCTGCGGGTATCCCGGTATACGCATGGAAAGGCATGAACGAAGAAGAATTTGACTGGTGTATAGAACAGACCTTGTATTTCCCAGATGGTCAGCCTTTGAACATGATCTTAGACGATGGTGGCGATCTCACCAACATGGTACTGGATCGTTATCCAGCGTTGGCCGAAAGTATTAACGGTATTTCTGAAGAAACAACCACCGGCGTTCTTCGACTCATTGAACGCGAACGAAAAGGTACCCTGCCTCTGCCCGCAATTAACGTGAATGACTCAGTAACCAAATCTAAATTTGACAATAAATATGGTTGCCAAGAATCAGCCGTAGATGCGATTCGACGTGCGACCGATGTTATGATGGCAGGTAAAGTAGCCGTTGTAGCAGGTTATGGAGATGTGGGTAAAGGTACCGCAGCTTCTCTTCGTGGAGCCGGTGCTCGAGTCATCGTTACCGAAATAGACCCTATTTGTGCACTTCAAGCAGCTATGGATGGTTTTGAAGTGAAGCGCATGGACGAGGCAGCCGCTCGAGCCGACATTATTGTAACGGCAACAGGGAACAAGGACATCGTGACTGGAGCGCATTTTGAGTCTATGAAAGACAAAGCTATTGTTGGTAACATTGGGCATTTCGATAACGAAATAGATGTAGCTTGGTTAAAAGCACATGCTACCGAAGATAATATTAAGCCTCAGGTTGATTTATACACCCTCGAAAGTGGAAAACAAGTTATTCTGCTTTCACAAGGTCGATTAATGAATCTTGGAAACGCAACAGGTCACCCATCCTTTGTGATGAGTAATTCTTTTGCTAACCAAACATTGGCTCAAATTGCATTATGGAACCGTCCAGAAGAATTCGAAACCGGAAAAGTGCACACGCTTCCGAAGTCATTGGATGAAAAAGTAGCCCGATTACATTTATCCAAAATCGGTGCTGATTTAGAGGAATTAACCGAGGAACAAGCAGCGTACATTGGTGTTCCGATTACTGGGCCATATAAGTCTGACGAGTACCGATATTAAAACCTAATTACATTCCTCTGAATCATGATTTATCGCGCTCTTATTTTCTTTTGTTTTGTGCTCTTTAGCTTACAATGTCAAACGAAAATAGGAGTGGAACATGCTTCGAATGCGGCCTTTAAAGCTCTAGAGCTTGAAGAAATTACCATTCAAGAATTACATCAAGGCTATATAGGTAGAGAGTTTACGGTAAGCGAGGTCGTCCAGGCATATCTTGGGCGCATTGAAGCAGTTGATCAAGATCCTAGGGGTCCTGCACTAAACTCGGTCATTACCCTTAACTCCGAGGCTTTGGACATTGCCGCCTCAATGGATGCTCAACTTGTACAATTTACTGAAGGTTCGCTACCCCCTCTTTTTGGTGTTCCAGTATTATTGAAAGATAACATTGATACCAAAGAAGGAATGCCCAATACGGCTGGTGCTCGAGCAATGGCAGAGTCAAGACCCAAACGCGATGCATATATCGTACAACAGCTAAGAGAAGCCGGGGCTATCATATTAGGTAAAACAAACCTAAGTGAATGGGCTAATTTTCATTCTAGTTTTTCTTCAAGTGGTTGGAGTGGTCTTGGAGGGCAAACGAAGAATCCATATGATCCGAGTAGAAGCCCTTGCGGATCAAGTGCTGGCTCTGGTGTGGCTGCCTCAGCAAATCTTGCGATGTTTACCATTGGCACGGAAACCAATGGGTCTATCACCTGTCCTGCCAATGCCAACGGTTTGGTTGGAATTAAACCTACGGTTGGGTTACTGAGTCGTAGTGGGATAATACCTATATCGTACACTCAAGATACTCCAGGACCTATGACAAGAACGGTCACAGATGCGGCTATCGCACTATCCGCTATGGTTGGTATAGATTCAATGGATCAGAAAACATTGGCTAGTAAAGACTATTTGGATACTGATTACTTAGCATATTTAAATGAAAACCTTTTACAAGGTGCTAGGATTGGAATTTATAATGGACCTAGGGGACGACACTTTCGGGTAGATACACTATTCAATAGAAGGCTCCGAGAACTAGAAGAAGCTGGTGCAATTCTAATCGAACTGGATCAAATATCTCAGGAAAACCCAGGTGGGAATTCCTATCAGGTGATGCTGTATGAATTCAAAGATGGTCTAAACAAGTATTTCCAATCTTTAGGAGAAAATACCCCTGTAGATGACTTAGAGGATTTAATCCAACAAACGTTGAAGGATCCAGTGGAGATGCGTTACTTTGATCATGATCTGCTATTAACAGCTCAAGAGAAAGGCCCATTAACCGAACTTGCCTATATACGCGCACTTAGCGAATTAACCCGTAAAACTCGGGAAGAAGGGATTGATCGAATTATGGACATGCATGACATTGATGTAATTATCTCGATAACAGGTGGTCCGGCTTGGAAAATCGATTTAGTGAATGGGGATAATTTTGGACTTTCATCCAGTTCACCAGCCGCTAGAGCAGGGTATCCAAATATTACCGTCCCAATGGGGCAAATCGAAGGACTTCCCGTTGGCATATCTTTTTTTGGTCGTGCATGGGACGAAGCCAAACTCATTGGCTATGCGTATGCCTTTGAGCAAATGACGCATGCGCGCTTTGCTCCCTTTTCAGAGTTAGACTTAGGGTCATTAGATAACTGAGTAATATGTTAGCTCTAGGGATAAACCTTATCTGGGTCATTTCTCAACCCATTTAAAAGACCTTATCTTAAGATCTCCGGCGCTTACCCCCACCAGAACCACCTTTTCTGTGCCCTCCACTGGGACGACCACCTCCACCACTAGGACGCCCTCGGCCACCGCCTCCGGAACGACCTCCGCCGCCTGATCGGCCACGACCGCCGCCACCTCGACCATTTCGGCGACCACCGCGTCCATCCCGATCGCCACGACCGCCACCATCTCCTTTAGCATTTACATCGGATGCGCCCGCATAATGTTCGAGCATATTATGAAACTCTAAGCTTAAAAAGCGTTCAATAATCTGCTCTTTAGATAGATCTTTGAGTGCCTCAAGTGCAGCCGGTAAAAATGGTTGAATTCTTTCTGGGTTTACCGCTTCTTTCTTAACCCGCTCTAAGCCATGTAATAGTCGCCGAGAACAAATTTCTTCCCCGGTTGGAACTTCCGATTTAACAAAAGGCTGAGATGCCATGTTCTCCAAGCGCCGAATTCGGCTTTGTTCTCTTGGACTTACAATACTCATACAAATCCCTTTGTTGCCCGCTCGGCCGGTTCGTCCACTTCGGTGAATATATACCTCTAAGTCATCCGGTAAATTGTAATTCACAATGTGCGAGAGGTTATTTACATCCAACCCACGTGCAGCAACATCGGTCGCAACTAAAATCTTGAGATCTTTACTTCTAAAGCGGTTCATCACCTGGTCTCGCTGATTTTGGGATAAATCCCCGTTCAGTACATCCACGTCGTAGCCATCGCGGCTCAACCATTTTGAAATATCCATGGTCTCGTTACGAGTACGGCAAAAAATAATTCCGTACATGCTAGGATGTATGTCTACCAAGCGTTTTAATGTCTCGAATCGATTACTAGCTTTTACCACATAATATTGGTGCTCTACATCTTTTGAACCAGAATTTCGCTCCCCCACTTCTATTTCGGCGGGATTATTCATGTATTTTTTCGCCATACTTGACATCTGCTTAGGCATGGTTGCCGAAAATAGCAATGTTTGTTTTTCGGACGGGGTATCCGCTAAAATCGCATCCAAATCTTCTTGGAAGCCCATATTTAGCATTTCGTCCGCCTCGTCAAGTACTAAGGTCTGGATAGCCTCTACTCGTAATTTCTTTCGTCGGATTAAGTCTAACATTCGACCAGGCGTTCCAACAACCACCTGACAGCCGTTTTCCAAGGCTTTAATTTGAGTCCTTATTTCAGACCCACCATACACAGCTACGGACTTTACTCCTTTTAGCTTTTTGGCATAGGCTTTAAGATCTTTAGCAATCTGAATAGCCAATTCTCTGGTAGGTGAAAGCACGATGGCTTGCACCTTTTTATTCTCTGGGTCAATTTTGTGAAGTAAAGGCAGACCAAAAGCCCCTGTTTTACCGGTACCGGTTTGAGCTAGAGCCACTAAATCCTGTTTCGAATTTAAAATGGTGGGTATAGCTAATTCTTGAACTTTAGTTGGCTCTGTAAAACCTAGATGTTCTACGCCCTCAAGCAGTTCTTGCTTAAGGCCCAACTCTGAAAATGAAGACATGTATAAATAATTGATTTAAAAGTAAGATGTTGCCAGCAAAGAGAGGAATGTGGTTGCGGCATCATCTCAACTCGGGCTTCATGCAGCTATTGTAATAGCGCAGACAAAAATACGGATTATTTTTGCCAATACATTACTATTTGTTTGAGGCCTAAAACGAGCCTATGCCATGTATTTCTCACCTCGTACTACATTCACCTTTTGGGTGTAGGCGACCACGGCATAATTTTCAAAATATTCATCACTGATTTGCTGGATAATTTTAGTGGCCATATCATGATTAGCGATGACTTCGATTTTCACGTTTTTACCCTCCCAGTCACTGGCTCGAATTCCTCTTGAACCCTCCCCTGTCGTATCGGAAAGGGTGTATCCTGAGACCCCAGTTTTTTTCAGACGATCTATAATTTCATCTCGTAATAAGCGCTCGGTTATTATGGTAACCAACGTAAGTTCTCTTAACTCCATTTTATGCTCCCATCCATGTTGCAATTAAATAGTAAATAGGAATACCAATGGTAATATTAAAGGGAAAGGTGATTCCTAAGGATGCGGTAAGATAATAGCTTGGATTGGCTTTCGGAAGAGCTATTCTAACCGCTGCGGGAGCGGCGATGTAGGATCCGCTGGACACCATGGCTGCCAATACGGTTGCCCCAGCTACGCTTAAGCCAACCATAAGACCCAACCATATAGCTAACACACCATGTAATATGGGCACTAAGATTCCAAAACCGAGTAAGAATACCCCCACTTTTTTCAAATCACTAAGTCGGCGAGCAGTAACCATCCCTAATTCCAGTAAAAAGAGCACTAATGCTCCCTGAAAACCACTCACAAAAAAGGGCTGAACCGATTCGAACTTAACCGGACCGGCTACAAAACCTATTACTAATCCACCCAACAACAGTATGATGGAACTTCCGGTAACCACTTCGTGTAAGGCTTTTTTAAACGAGCCATTCCCTCCATTAGAGAATTGAGGGATGAGCAATGCGACAATAATCCCTGGGACTTCCAGCAGCGCAACCAGGGTGGGCATAAAGCCTTCTGGGCTGTACCCCAAACTCTCTACATAACTGATAGCAGCGATAAAGGTGACCGCAGAAACAGAGCCGTAGTGAGCCGCAATGGCTGACGAGTTAATCATATCCATCCGTCCCAAATAGCGAAGTATGATGTAAGCGATAAGTGGGGTTAATACACCAAGCAAAAGCGTGATAGAAGCTGGGCCAATAAATGCATCCAGTGAAGTTTTACTCAGTTCCACCCCGCCTTTTAGACCGATGGCCAATAACAAATAAATAGATAATCCCTGATACAGTGGTTTGGGAATTTCGAGATCACTTTTTAATAGTTTGGCAACAATTCCAAGGGCAAAGGCCAATACGACAGGAGAGGCAAAGTTAGACAGTAGGGATTCCATAGGTAGATGTAGTTAACTCTGTTTGTTGAATGTATGTTTTGAACGTTTGAGCGAGAGGACTTAGACTCTTGCCTCGTAAATGAACCAGCTTCCAGGTACTCTTCAATGGAAATCCTTCCACATCAAGAATACCTATTTGGTCGTGAATTTTTTCTAAGCGCAAACTGAACTCCGAAACCAACGATATACCAATTCCGGCCATGATCGCGTGCTTTACTCCTTCATTGGTGCTCAGTTCCATTACTGGATCAATGCGCATATCCTCTTTCTCAAAAAGCTCTTCCATAACCATGCGCGTGCCGGAACCTTTCTCTCGCAGCACCAGTGCTTCATCCTTTAAATGGGCCACCTTGAGTTGTTTTCCGAGTTTTGGATGGTCCTTAGCTGCGGCAAATACGAGTGGATTGTTCATTAAGTCGGTATAATCCAGCGCTAAATCGGTTGGAAGTTGAGAAAAAACAGCGAAGTCACAACTGTTTTCTCGAAGTGCGCTTATTACCTCGGCACGGTTCGACACTTTTAGAGAAATGGAGATATTGGCGTGCTGCTTCTGAAAAGCACCCAATATATACGGCATTACATACTTTGCTGTGGACACTGCGGCAATACGTAAAGAGCCTTTAATGGCACCTCGTAGTTGTGATAAACTCATATCAGCATTTTCGAGGCTTTGCTGAACAGAAATCTGCGCTTGGTATAATTCTCTGCCTGCCTCCGTCAAATATAACTGCTTCCCGATTACTTCGAACAGCTCTATTCCGAAATGATCTTGCAATTTCTTGACTTGAATAGAAACAGCTGGCTGAGACATTTGAAGCCTCTCCGCCGCTTTAGTCATGCTTTTTTCTTGAGCAACGGCTGCAAAGATATGCAGTTGATGCAGGGTATAAGACATATACTGATGTTTATTTATCAGTACAAATATATAAATTTTTGTTTATATATAGGAAGGTATTTTATTGACGGCATTTTTTGTCCTAAAACTCGCCCTAACACAGGTACATTAACCGGTAAATGAGTACATTCACCGGTAATTAGATACATGAATACAAAAA
>ERZ802827.566-NODE-566-length-19512-cov-12.6376_pt1 | contig 19512 bp, 16 predicted proteins | sample MGYA00345652_ERZ802827 | MGnify/ENA primary metagenome ERZ802827 (study PRJEB30503, sample SAMEA104212372) | marine metagenome | biome: Westerlies Biome; feature: [SRF] surface water layer (ENVO:00010504) within the epipelagic zone...; material: water... | reverse complement strand
CAGGTGGAACTGGAGATTACCATGCTACTTTTTACATTGGTCCAAAAGACCAAAAAAGACTGGGGGATCTAGCTACATATCTGGATAGAACGATTGATTACGGTTGGGTGTGGGTCATCGCGCAACCTTTGTTCTGGTTTCTTAGCTCGATTTATGATTATGTTGGTAACTGGGGCTGGTCCATTATTTTATTGACTATCTTGTTGAAAATTATTCTTTATCCATTGTCTGCGGCGAGTTTAAGATCAATGGCGAGAATGCGTAATTTACAGCCGAAACTGACAAGGTTAAAAGAATTATATGGCGATGATCGTCAGAAAATGTCCCAGGAGACGTTTGCCTTATATAAAAAGGAAAAAGTTAACCCAGTTGGAGGCTGCCTTCCTATGCTTCTGCAACTTCCAATATTTTTATCGCTTTACTGGGTTCTCTTTGAATCTTATGAAATAAGGCATGCCCCATGGCTGCTTTGGATACAGGACCTGGCTACAAAGGATCCATACTTTGTTTTACCAATTTTAATGGGTGGTAGTATGTTCCTTATGCAGAAGCTTCAACCAATGCCCACAGATCCAATGCAAGCCAACGTAATGCGGTATATGCCAATAGCTCTTACAATATTAATGCTCGGATTCCCGTCTGGATTAGTTCTTTATTGGACAGTAAACAATCTGCTCTCAATGGCTCAACAGTGGTATGTCAACCGACAGATGAAAACAAATTTAAAAGCCAAACCATAGATTAGCAAAGTTGGCCGTTCAAAAGGCTAAGGTATGATCCAAAATAATAACGATGACATTGTTGCTATCGCCTCAGCCAAAGGGAGGGGAGGTGTTGGCATTGTTAGAGTTTCTGGGACCGATGTCTATTCATACATGGATGGAGTCTTAGGGAAAAATATCAATCCTAGGCTGGCAGCCTATAGCAAATTTCTAGATTCATCTGGATCCACGATCGACGAAGGAATAGCGCTTTATTTTCCAGCACCAAGCTCGTTTACAGGCGAGTCCGTTATAGAGTTTCATGGCCATGGCGGCGTGGTTGTTCTAGATGCCCTTGTTGCAAGATGTGTAGAGCTTGGTGCTCGTGTTGCGAGGCCTGGCGAGTTTAGTGAACGGGCATTTTTAAACGATAAAATAGATCTAACTCAGGCTGAAGCAATTGCTGATCTTATCGATGCATCCACGGTAGAAGCCGCTCGCTCTGCGGTAAGGTCTATGCAGGGTGATTTTTCACTCGTTGTAAATCAGTTGGTCGATGACATGATTTACATTCGAATGTATGTGGAAGCGGCGATTGATTTCCCGGAGGAAGAGGTCGACTTTTTAAATGATGATCTGCTGTTAGGTAAACTCAATTCATTACAACAAAGCTTAAAAGATCTCCTCAGACTCGCTAGACAGGGTTCCCTTTTAAGAGATGGGATAACCCTTGTTCTAGCGGGTAAGCCAAATGCAGGCAAGTCGAGTCTTTTGAATGCTTTATCAGGGAATGAAACAGCAATAGTCACATCGATAGCGGGCACCACGAGAGATGTGTTACGCGACCAAATTCTTGTGAATGGTTTACCTGTAAACATTGTCGATACCGCTGGACTAAGAGAGTCTGATGATCCTATTGAAAAAGAGGGAATGGCTAGGGCTTGGAAGGAAATAGAGCTAGCAGATCGCATCCTATTTTTGGTGGATTCATCGGTAGATAAAGAGTATGAATTAAAAAAGGTATGGCCAGAGTTTTATCAAAGATTTCCTGAGTCTAACCAGGTAGTTACTTTATTGTTAAACAAAATAGATATCTCAGGGCTCCAAGCAGGCCCGTATGGTAAAGCTGATAATGCTTTTTCCATATCTGCAACAAATAAAGATGGCATAGATGCATTAGTGGAAGACTTGCACCATGGTGCGGGATTTGATTCTGTTTCTGAAGGGGTATTCTCCGCCAGAAGAAGACATTTAGCCTCTTTAGAAGCTGCGCTAAAGTTGGTAACAACGGGATTGAATCAGCTTCAAGAAGCCGGTGCAGGTGAACTTTTGGCAGAGGACCTGCGACAGGCACAATTTCAGTTATCCGAGATCACAGGGCAATTTACATCAGACGACCTTTTAGGCCATATTTTCTCATCTTTCTGTATCGGTAAGTGACTTTTAAATTCATTTTGGTCACGATATAAAAAAAATAAAGCTCTCCCGCTAATCAGGTTTGCATAAAGCGTCATAAATAACCGCTTTTCAACGTACTATTAACAATTTATCCACAATAATTGCTTATTTTATAAACAATTATAATTTTTTATTTGTTAGTAAGTAAAAACTTGTTTTTTTTTAACATATTGTTTTACATCACTTTTTGTAAGATAGTTAATTTATAAGCAAAATCATAAAGTGTGGATAATTCAAAATATGTCCGATACACTCAACGTCAAACATTTAGGCTTCTTTTTTTAAATGAAAAGTCTGCCATATAGTCCACTATAGGGGTTAATTTAAGAGTCATGATCCACTCTTTTTTGTTCTTAGACACTAATTCACAGGGACTGTCCTTTGAGTCCTGATTTGGTTTCTATGATTTGGCCTCAGTGCCAAAGTTATCTTCGAAATGAGCTTCCTGAACAGCAATTTAATACTTGGATTCGGCCGCTCGTCATTCAGTCGGGATCTGACTCAGTCGTATATCTTTTGGCGCCCAATCGGTTTATTGAAGATTGGGTTAAAAATAAGTTCCTAGGTCGTATTGAAGAATTGTTAGTTCAACTTGGAGGTCAAAACGTAAATGTTGAAATTACAGTAAACAGAACCTCAACTCCAGAAAGTGTAATCCAGAGTTATTCTTCTGAGCAACCAGCACAAAATTCCGAGACCGGTTGGTCCATTGCTAAAAAGGTTAATACGGAACAAGCGAATCCTAAGCCAGCTGCCATTCAGTCGGCCGCGGAAAGTAGCTTGAGGACTAACTTGAATCGTGACTTCACTTTCGACAGCTTTGTTGAAGGAAAGTCTAATCAGTTAGCTTTTGCTGCAGCCAGGCAAGTAGCTGAAAATCCTGGAGGCTCTTACAACCCTTTGTTCATCTATGGCGGAGTCGGGTTAGGTAAAACTCACTTGATGCATGCGGTAGGGCATGCAATGAAAAAGAAAAATCCTGAAGCAAAGATAGTCTATTTGCACTCAGAGCGGTTTGTCGCGGATATGGTGAAGGCTCTTCAGTTGAAGGCTATTGACGAATTTAAACGGTTCTATAGATCTGTAGACGCTTTACTTATTGATGATATTCAGTTTTTTGCGGGGAAGGAAAGGTCTCAAGAAGAATTCTTCCATACCTACAATGCCTTACTTGAGGGCGGGCAGCAGATGATACTGACGTGTGATAGGTACCCTAAAGAAATTGATGGTGTGGAAGAAAGGCTGAAATCTCGATTTGGTTGGGGATTAACCGTGGCGGTTGAGCCTCCCGAATTAGAGACCAGAGCGGCCATTCTTATTAATAAAGCTCAGCAATCAGGAATGGATCTTTCAAAAGATGCAGCTTTTTTCATTGCTCAAAGAATTCGTTCAAATGTCAGGGAATTAGAAGGAGCTTTGAAAAGAGTGATGGCCCATGCTCAGTTCACAGGACGAGCTATTGATATAGATCTCATTAGAGAGTCTCTTAAGGATCTGTTAGCATTACAGGATAAGTTGGTGACAATAGATAACATTCAAAGAGTAGTGGCAGACTACTACAAATTGAAAATGTCAGATATGTTAAGCAAGCGACGAAGCAGGTCAGTAGCGCGTCCAAGGCAAGTAGCTATGTCCATTGCAAAGGAGCTAACAAGCCACAGTTTGCCTGAGATAGGAGAATCGTTTGGTGGGAGAGACCACACGACCGTTTTGCATGCTTGCCGCAAAGTAAAAGAACTTGAGGGCATGGATCGGGAGGTGCAAAGGGATTTGAAAAACTTGTACCGATCCTTATCTACTTAGTCCCTTATCATTGTTGCATTAGAGATATGGAGTTAATAAATAATTATGAAGTTTAGTTTATCGCGTGAAGCTATTTTAAAGCCTTTGCAGCTTGTTGTTGGCGTTGTTGAGCGGCGCCAGACTCTTCCCATCTTGTCTAATGTCCTCCTTTGTTTGGATGGCCAAAGGCTATCAATGACTGGGACTGATTTAGAAGTGGAAATTGTCGGAGTCACTGATACATCTGAGCCAGGCGAAGATGGAGATGTAACTGTTTCTGCTCGCAAACTTGTTGATATATGCCGTTCATTGCCAGATGGGGCAAAGCTTGATTTCTCCAGTAGTGATGGTAAGGCGATGATCAAGAGTGGCCGAAGTAAGTTCACGTTAGCAACATTACCAGCTAATGAATTTCCTTCGGTCGACGAAGGAGATAAAGCGGTAGATTTTATGGTTTCAGGTTCAATCATCAAGGGATTAATAGAGTCAACTTCTTTTGCGATGGCTCAGCAGGACGTGCGGTATTATTTAAATGGGATGTTGTGGGAACTGAAAGATAACAATCTCAGAGCAGTTGCTACAGACGGGCATAGAATGGCGCTCAGCGACAGCACTTGTGATGTATCTGTTGCCGAAACTATGACCTCAATACTTCCTCGTAAAGGCATCATCGAACTTTCGAGGCTCTTGGATGAGGCAGACGTAAGAGTGGCTATGGGTTCAAATCATATACGCGTGACAGGAGCAGATTACTGTTTTACTTCCAAATTAGTCGATGGCGCCTATCCAGATTATGACAGGGTTCTTCCAAAGGGTGGGGATAAGGTGGTAGTGGGCGAACGCTCAGAGTTGAAGCAAGCTTTTGGTAGAGCGGCCATTTTGTCTAATGAGAAATATCGTGGTGTGAGGATAATGTTATCTGAGGGTGCGATAAGAATGGTTGCTAATAATCCTGAGCAGGAAGAGGCGGAAGAAGAGGTCTCAGTTGACTACTCTGGAGATGATCTTGAGATTGGATTTAATGTGAGTTACTTGCTTGATGTTCTAAATGTTATTAATGGCGATCAAGTTCGTATTACTTTGTCCAATTCTAACAGCAGTGCTTTGGTGGAAGACGCTGAAGATGGCTCGGCGGTCTATGTTGTCATGCCTATGCGCCTGTAACGTACTAGCAGGAGAGACTGTGCTTAATTACACATAGGCCAAGTTGACATGCATATCTCTCATCTTGATATTTTTCAAGTTCGAAACCTTAAGCATCTTTCGTTAGATTGCCATCCATGCGCTAATGTAATACATGGCGCAAACGGCAGCGGGAAAACTAGCTTACTTGAAGCACTATATCTACTAGGACGAGGACGCTCCTTTCGTCATCGTGACTTGAGACTTGTGGTAAATCATAAATCTACAGAGCTCGTAGTATCAGCCAAAGTCTGTAAGACTGAACCTACCAAGATGCATCAAATAGGGATTAAAAGATCCTCCGATGGTGAATTTTCTGCAAGAATGGATGGGAAAACCCTGCAGACTGCCGGCCAACTAGCCTCCATTCTCCCTATTCAGCTCATTGACGCCCATAGCTTCAATTTACTGGAGGGCGGTCCTTTGCAGAGAAGGCAGTTCTTGGACTGGGGAGTGTTCCACGTGGAACCTGGTTATTCAGCTATTTGTAAACGCTTCCAAAAAGCTTTAAAACAGCGAAATCAACTGCTAAGACATGGTAGAATGCCACTAGAATCTTTGAAGGCATGGACTGCTGAGCTCCTGCCGTTAAGTGAACAGATCACTGCGAGCCGCCGCTGCTATATTAAAGGGTTGATTAGCTATATTAAATCGGCAGCATCTGCCTTTAAAGGGCTTGGAACGTTGGACGTTGAGTATTATCAGGGCTGGGATGAGCAGCGAGGTTTAGCAGAGGTCATGTCTGATGATGAGAAGCGAGACTTGTCATCAGGGGTTACTAACCATGGAGCTCACAAGGCAGATATAAGAATCAAGGTTGATGGTGTTGCCGCCTCAGAGAGTTTGTCCCGAGGACAAACAAAGTTGCTTGTATATGCGCTCAAGCTAGCTCAAGCTACCTATTTTAAAGATAGTTCAGGCGAATCATGCTTGTTCTTACTGGATGATCTTCCTGCTGAATTAGATTATCAGCATCGTCAGCAGGTGGTAAACTATCTCTATGAGCTGGGAAGCCAGTTTTTTATAACTGGTGTAGACGAAAGAGATTTTGAAAGTTTAATAAAAGACGGTAAGCATCAAATGTTCCACATGGAACATGGTGCTGTGATTTAAACGTACAGGAACTTATACAGTTATGTCTGAAGAAGAAAATTACGACTCGTCAAGTATTAAAGTGCTTAAAGGCTTGGATGCCGTGCGCAAGCGCCCAGGTATGTATATTGGTGATACCGACGACGGCACTGGCCTGCATCATATGGTATTTGAGGTAGTGGATAATTCAATTGACGAAGCTCTGGCTGGGCATTGTTCAGAGATTCGAATCGTTATTCACCCTAATGAGTCTATTTCAGTTTTCGATAATGGGCGGGGCATTCCAACAGAAATGCATGATGAAGGCGTTTCTGCTGCGGAAGTCATTATGACGGTACTCCATGCCGGTGGTAAATTTGATGATAATAGCTACAAAGTCTCTGGAGGCCTACATGGGGTAGGCGTTTCAGTGGTCAATGCGTTGTCAAAAAAAATGCGTCTTACCATTCGTCGTAACGGTCAAGTTCACGAGCAAACCTACAGTCATGGTGTGCCAGATGGGCCTTTAGAAGTAATTGGTGAGACGGAAGAGACTGGGACAGAGGTTTTCTTTGTACCTTCAGAAGATACTTTCACTAATATCAAATTCCATTTTGAGCAGCTTGCTAAGCGGTTGCGAGAGCTGTCCTTTTTAAATGCGGGCGTGCGCATTGTTCTGCAGGACGAAAGATCGGGCAAAGAAGAGGTTTATGCTTATGAGGGCGGCCTTAGCGCCTTTGTAGAATTTTTAAATACCAATAAAACAACCGTCAATAAGATCATGCATTTTAATACCGACCGAGAGGATGGCACCAGTGTTGAAGTAGCGCTGCAATGGAATGACGGGTTTCAAGAGAATATCCTTTGTTATACCAATAACATTCCTCAGAGAGATGGCGGAACGCATTTGGCCGGGTTTCGTTCTGCTTTAACTCGCGGATTAAATAGCTACATAGAGCGAGAGGGTATCAATGGGAAATCTAAAGTTAACACGACTGGTGACGACGCAAGAGAAGGATTAACTGCAATTATTTCGGTGAAGGTTCCAGATCCAAAGTTTTCCTCTCAAACTAAAGATAAGTTAGTTAGCTCGGAGGTAAAAACAGCTGTCGAGCAAGAAATGGGCGATAAATTTAATGATTATTTGATGGAGTATCCTCAAGAGGCGCGCAGTATTGTTAGTAAAATGATAGATGCAGCCAGAGCTAGAGAGGCGGCGAGAAAGGCAAGAGAAATGACTCGTCGAAAAGGTGCCTTGGACATTGCGGGGTTGCCTGGAAAATTAGCTGATTGCCAAGAGAAAGACCCAGCATTGTCGGAGCTCTATTTGGTGGAGGGAGACTCTGCAGGAGGGTCCGCTAAACAAGGTAGGGCCCGAAAGACTCAAGCTATTCTTCCGCTCAAGGGGAAAATACTAAATGTAGAGAAAGCACGGTTCGACAAAATGCTTTCTAGCGCTGAAGTTGGAACGCTAATCACAGCTCTGGGCTGTGGGATTGGAACTGAAGAATTTAATCTAGAGAAGCTGCGCTATCATACGATTGTTATCATGACAGATGCTGATGTGGATGGTTCGCATATTAGGACGTTATTGTTGACGTTCTTCTTTAGGCAGATGCGGGAATTGGTTGAGAATGGACATATCTTTATTGCTCAACCGCCCCTGTATAAGGTGAGTAAGGGAAAAAATGAGCAATATGTCAAGGATGATGCCGCATTGTTGGTTTATCTGACTCAAAAAGCCCTGGAAGGTTCAAGTTTACACGTCAATGCGAAGGCTCCCGCACTGCAAGGTGCTGCCTTAGAGGCACTGGTTAATCAATTTCGTCGCGTCGGTGACTTAATAGATCGTATGTCACTAGTTTACCCTCTTGAAATACTAAATACCCTAGTCTACACGTCGAGTCTTGACAGTAAACTTCTTCAAAAATGCGGCGAAGTTGAAGCATGGTGCAGTGAACTCCAGGAAAAATTAGGAAAAATTGAAACAGGCACACATCGCTATCAAGTCTCCGCTAAAGAAGATAAGGAACGAAAAGTTTACTTGCCTGAAATAGAAATTACCGCGCATGGTGTCCCTCATTACCACATGCTTGGTCGAGACTTCTTTAACTCAGGAGAATATGGGGCAATTGTGGAGTTGGGAAATGTCTTACAAGGACTTTTAGAGGATGGAGCTTACGTTAAGCGGGGTGAGCGCGAGAAACCTGTTGATAGCTTCAAAGAAGCGTTGGATTGGTTGATGGCTGAATCCAGACGAGGGATCAACACTCAGCGCTATAAAGGGTTGGGCGAAATGAATCCCGACCAGCTTTGGGAAACAACAATGGATCCGGACAGCAGGCGCATGCTAGTTGTTACTATCGAGGATGCTATAGCTGCCGATCAAATGTTTACTACTTTGATGGGGGATCAGGTAGAACCTAGGCGAGATTTTATCGAAACAAACGCTTTATCAGTGGTAAATTTAGATATTTAGATGCTACTTTTGGGTCTAAACGCGGAATAAAGAGTGACCTATTGGTTATTTTGTCCCAGCAAGCAACGATATATCCGCAACATCAGTAAACAGGTTGTGCAAATCAGTCAGTAAACTAAGTCGATTGTTTCTTAAAGATTTGTCTTCCGTCATTACCATCACTTCGTTAAAGAATCTATCGACTGGGTTTCGCAGCATGGCCAGCTTTTGAAGTGCACCGGCATAATCTCGATCCCTAACCAATGCTGTTGTGATGTTTTTAAGTCTGTCTACCGCCTTAGACAGCTCGATTTCTGCCTCATCAACGAGTAACGAGGTATTTAGCGGAGAAACTTTTTGTCCTTTCAACTGCTTTGTCAAAATATTTGACACTCGTTTATTAGCGGCAGCTAAATCTTGAGATTCAGGCAAAGAGGCGAAGCGAGACACCGCTTTTACACGAGAATCTATGTCAAGTGGATTTGATAAATCTAGTGCTGCTACCGATAAAAATATTTCAGGCGAAAGACCTTCCTCTTTGTACCAAGACTTAAATCTTTCCAATACGTAAGCAAGTACTTGCTTACGTATAAGATCAAGTGCCTTATTATCAATTTTGAGTTGATTCCCTGCTATATTAATAGCATCGTTGAGGTCTAAGTCAATCCCTCTATTGATGATAATACGCAGGACTCCGAGGCTTGCGCGTCTGAGCGCAAATGGATCTCGAGATCCGGACGGTTGTTGCCCAACACTAAAAATTCCAACTATAGTATCTAGCTTGTCAGATATTGCTAATGTTGCTCCAACTGCTGTTGCGGGAACATCATCCCCTGAAAAGCGAGGTAGATATTGCTCAAGTTGGGCTTCAGCTACATCTGGATGCTCGCCATCTTCTATTGCGTAATATCGACCCATGATGCCTTGGAGATCAGCAAACTCTCCAACCATGTCAGTAATTAAATCAGATTTACTGATTAGAGCAGCTCTTTCAGCTAATGTTTGGTCAGCACCAATTCTTGTTGCTATTTTTTTAGACAGCGCAGCAACTCGAATTGTTTTATCATACAAAGATCCTAACTTATCCTGGAAGACGACCGTCTTTAAATTATTTCTTCTCGTTTCGAGAGAAATCTTTGCATCATTTTTGTAAAAGAAAGCCGCATCCGCTAGGCGCGGGCGAATTACTCGCTCGTTACCCTCTATGACTTTCTGTGGATCCTTACTTGAAATATTGGCAACAGTTATGAAGGCAGGCATCAAATGTCCAGCTTCATCAACAACATGGAAATATTTTTGGTGTTCCTTCATGGAAGAAATCAGAGCTTCGGGGGGTATTGAAAGAAAAGCTTTATCGAATTTTCCTAGAAGGGGCACTGGCCATTCGTTAAGTGCAGCTACCTCATCAATCAAAGCCAAATCCAAGACAGCAACGCCATTTATATCACTAGCAAGCTGACTGACTCCAGCCTGTATGATATCTCTGCGCTCATTAATATTTGCGATTACGAAGTTATCTCGCATTTGCGATTCATAGCTCAGAGGGGATTCAATGACTATATCCCCAGAGCCATGAAATCGATGACCTTGGCTTATATTACTTGCACAGAGTCCTAAAATGTTCTCAGAACAGACCTCATTATTAAACAATAATACTGCCCATTGAACAGGGCGAACAAACTCTTCTTTACTATTCCCCCAACGCATTCGCTTTGGAATTGGCAGCTTACGCAAAGACTCGTTGAGCATGTTACCTAAAAGATCTCTGGTTAATTCTCCCTTTTGAGTCGAGCGATAGCAAAGCTTTTCCTGATGTCCATCGTGTTCTATATTATTTAAAAGTTCAGATGTGGCTATATTGTGCTTCTTTGCGAAAGCCTCGCCAGCCTTTGTGGGACTCTTGTTTTCTCCAAATGCAACTTTGGTTGGTGGACCCCAGGATACAATGTTTTTGTCTGGTGCTGACACATCAAGCGCCGTGACCAACAATGCCAGTCGTCGAGGCGTTGCAAAAGTTTCAATATGATCAAATGATAGGTCTGAGTCATTAAAACAGGAGGTAAGCTCCTCCGCTAATGCGTGAGACAAAGTTATTAGTGCTTTAGGTGGGAGCTCTTCGGTACCCAGTTCGAACAGCAAATCAGACTTCATTTTAAGTCACCACTGAATCGATTAAGTACCTCTGCGGCAATCTCCTTATTAGCAAGTGGAAATCCAGCAGCCATTCTAGAATTGAAATAACCTTGAGCAGCACCACGGGCTAATGTCCGAACTCTCAGGATGTAGCGCTGCCTTTCAGTAACCGAAATTGCCTTACGTGCATCAAGTAAGTTGAATACATGAGAAGCTTTCATAACCATTTCATATGCAGGAAGGGGTAAATTACTTTCGATCATTTTCTGGCAATCTTGCTCGTGCTGATCGAAGGAGTTAAACAAGAAATCAACGTCAGCATGTTCAAAATTATACTTAGACATTTCAACTTCGTTTTGCAGAAATACATCTCCATAGGTAACGACGTTTTCCGAACTTTTTGCCCAAACCAGGTCATAAATGCTATCAACTCCTTGCAGATACATTGCAATACGCTCTAAACCATAGGTAATTTCCCCGGTCACTGGATAGCATTCAAGACCTCCGACCTGCTGAAAATATGTAAATTGGGACACCTCCATACCGTTCAACCAGACCTCCCATCCAAGACCCCATGCTCCAAGAGTAGGTGATTCCCAGTTGTCCTCAACAAATCTAACGTCATGAGTCAAAGTATCAATACCCAGGGCGTGCAGAGACCCTAGGTACAGCTCTTGAAAATCCTTTGGGGACGGCTTCATGACCACTTGGAACTGATAGTAATGCTGTAAACGATTTGGATTTTCTCCATATCGACCATCCGTCGGCCGACGAGATGGCTGAACATAGGCGCTGTTCCAAATCTCTGGACCAATAGCCCGTAAAAAGGTTGCAGGATGAAATGTGCCTGCACCCACTTCCATATCCAGAGGCTGCATAATGACACAGCCTTTAATTGCCCAATATTCTTGAAGCTTGGCAATAAGGTCTTGAAAAGTATCCGGTGCTTTGGGAAGTTCAGTCACAACAAAAAAATTCTCTTAATAAAATATTAAAAATGCCAGTACGTAATTATAAAGCTGTGTAGGCATAAAGATAGCGTTTTAAAGTACCGATTAAAACTAATTAGCTGACCATGAGCAGTCGTCTTTATATATAATTACAAACTGTTATCTAGGCTATTAAGTCCTGATAGTCCCTAGCGGGTTAACTGGTTATTGTTGCTATTTATGACTACGAATAAGATAAAAAATATAGCAGTATTATGTGTGCTTAGATTGTTTTCATGGTTTCCTCTAAGCGTGGGTCGATTAAAAGGGCGATGCTTGGGACGATTGGTGTTCGCTTTAAATTTAAAGCCCGCGAGAATAGCAAGGTTCAATATTGATCGTTGCTATTCTGATCTTTCCTCAAAAGAACGCGTCGAACTTTGTAAATTAAGGATGATGCATCTAGGCCAGTCTGCATTTGAGATGCCAAAAGTTTGGCATAAAGGTAACCCATGGGTAACTCAAAAAATCATTTCGATTGAGGGGTTAGATTTATTCAAACAAAGTATCTCAGATGATCGAGGAACTATTTTAATTATTCCTCACCAAGGTAACTGGGAGGTGGTTGGATTATGGGCGTCTCAGATGCAGGCAATGACATCGCTTTATGACCCACCACGACTTGAGGCGCTTGAGAGTTGGATCAAGAGTGCACGGGAACAATCTGGAGCAGTACTGGTTCCTACTAACATTAGAGGAGTAGCGGCATTGGCCAAAGCACTTCATAGAGGTGAAATGACAGGTATTTTACCTGACCAGCACCCGCCAGCTTCGGGTGGACAATTGGCTCCTCTCTTAGGCATTGAAACCAGAACTATGACTCTGATTTATAAACTTTTAAAGAAATCCGGCGCCCAAGCGATTATGGCCTCTGCTTTACGGGTCTCAGGTGGTTGGACTCTTCATTTTACTCACGTTAGCAATGAAATATATAGTGATGATGAGGCAACGAGCTTGGCGGCACTTAATAAAGGCGTAGAGGATGTCATTGCATTAGCCCCTGATCAGTACCAATGGGAATATAACCGATTCAGAGAAATACCATTAGGTGAATCAATACATGATTAGATTAATTTATTTTTTATTACGATTATGTAGTAGAGGCAACTGTGCTTGATAATAGTCAATGTCATTATTCGGGGATATTCGATTGGGTAGATCTAACGTTAGTTTCTCGGAGCGCTATCCCGATCCATTGGTACGAGTGGTTGGCTGATCGCGGCTCGTTGACAGAAAGATTGATTGACGCAAGTAACGGCCAACTTTTAGTTAAAGTAATTAGTCAGATGGACATGTTGCCTAGCTATTCGGAAGCGGACGCCTTGAATGTAAGCCAAAGCTCGCCTATGTTAATTAGACAAGTTGTTCTAAGTGGACAAGCGACCCCTTGGATATTTGCACGAAGTGCCATACCTCTCTCCACGCTAACGGGACGACAGTCCTCATTGCGTGATATTGATAGCCAACCTCTTGGTGCGGTTCTTTTTAACGATTCCTCAATGACTAGAGCGCCAGTCCAGATTGCTCGTCAAACTGCTTCGAGCTTTTCTGTGCCATCGACTGTTTGTCCTCAAGAGGAAATTTTGTGGGCACGCAGGTCAGTCTTTTTACTCGAAAACAAACCGCTCTTAGTTGCCGAGATATTTTTACCTACGTTTAAACCCTATAATCAGCTTTTAGACCAAAACAGATAATTCAATGAGCCCTTCAGCTGAGATAAGAGTCGAAAAAGTTTCTAATCGCTGGCTAAGGTTAATGCGATTAGACAGACCCATTGGGGTATATTTATTACTTTGGCCTACGCTGTGGGCGCTTTGGTTTGCAGGATCAGGAGTACCCTCAGTAAAGAACTTAGTAATATTCTTAGCAGGGTTAATAGTCATGCGCGCAGCTGGTTGTGTTATCAACGACTATGCTGACCGTCATGTTGACGGATTAGTGGAAAGGACTAAAACTCGACCGCTCCCAGCTGGAGAGATAAAACCAAATCAAGCATTGCTTCTTTTTTTCTTTCTTATCGTTATTGCATTGGCTTTAGTGCTGATGACTAACCTCTTAACGATTTTGTTGTCCGTTGGTGGGCTGTTAATTACCTTTTTATACCCATTCATGAAACGTTTTACGAATTTACCTCAACTGGGATTGGGAGTAGCGTGGGCTTGGGTAGTTCCTATGGCTTTCGCCGCAGAAACCAAAGAGCTCCCAGCAGAATTATGGATAATATTTTTTGCTATTGTCACTTGGACGATAGCATTTGATACCTACTACGCGATGGTTGATCGTGACGACGATTTGAAGATAGGGGTTAAATCGACAGCTGTATTGTTTGGTCGTTATGATCATTTGGCCATAATTTCTCTTCAAACAAGCTTTTTAGTCTTGTTGATATTTGCGGGACTTCTTTTTGATAGAGGCTGGATATATTTTGTATCACTCGCAATTGCAGCAAGTTTTTTTATTAATCAATATTTAGCAACTAGAGATAAAGAGCGTGAGGCTTGCTTTGCAGCATTTTTAAATAACCATCGCGTTGGCATGGTAATTTTCTTGGGTATTGCGACTGACTACCTTGTTTTGAGCTAAGCTAGTGTGATCATTCTTTAATTTTTTCGCCAAATCAATAAATGATTATTTGCAGGTAGATCGTTATTTTCTGAAAAGATTAAATTATTTTTTCTGGCAAGATCATTGATGGCATCAAATTTCCTGATACCTTGATGAGCACCTCTAGATTTGAGCTCTGCATCAAAGGCTTTATTAGATGGGGCCATTTCTCTCCCCTTAAAATCAAAGGGCCCGTATAGGCAAAAACGACCGCCTGAAGGTAGCACGCAAGCTGCTTTTGTCACAAAAACCTCTACTTCTGGCCAAGCCATTATATGAGCAGTGTTGGCACTGAAAATTGCATCGAAGGTCGCTTGTGGCCAGGAATTTTTAACAACATCTAGGGCTATAGGAGCGTGAACATTGTGTATCTGCTCTTCTTCCAACCACTTTTTAATGCCCTCGTGATTCTCAATACGATCACTGGTACACCATTCCAGATGGGGTAGGTGACGCCCAAACCAAACAGCATGCTGGCCCGTGCCACTGCCAATTTCTAAGACGGTATTACAACCTTGCAGGACACGCTTAAGGATATTAAGGATTGGATCGCGATTGTTCAGGCAGGCCTGAGAGAACGGCCTATCCAAAGAAAATCACTAAGATGGTGGATTTTATCCCCGGGTAAAGACCCATCGATCTCCCTCAGTCAAAGTAGAGTTAAAGCTATAGTCATCACTGTCAAATGTTTTTATTAACTCGACATCTGAGATTCTATTTTTAATGATGAACGCAGCCATTAGACCTCTGGCCTTCTTAGCAAAGAAACTGATAATTTTGTATTTACCATCTTTATTGTCCATAAAGACGGGCGTGACAATGCGCTTAGGTATAGTTTTTTCTTGCGTCGCTTTAAAGTACTCATTTGATGCAAGATTGAGAAGCACATCCTCTGGCTGTCCCAGCAAATTGTTTATTTCTTTGTTGATAATTCCATCCCAAAAGGAATACAAATCAGGCCCCTTACTATTAGCAAACTTGGTCCCCATTTCAAGACGATAAGGCTGCATAAGGTCAAGTGGCCTTAAAATCCCGTAAAGACCAGACAGGATTCGAAGATTATCTTGAGCCCAATTAAGATCTTGACTGCTCATCGACTCAGCAGAAAGCCCTTGGTAGACATCGCCCTTGAAAGCGAGCACTGCTGGACGAGCATTGTTACTATTAAAGGGAGTTCGCCACTCCTGAAAACGCTCATAATTAAGAGCGCCTAATTTGTCGCTTAGCCCCATTAGCGCACATACTTCCTGAGGAGTCAGTGTTTTAAGTCCTTCAAGTAGTTTTTTTGAGTGTTCCAAAAGAGCGGGTTGTGTATGGTTACTCACTTTAACTTGAGTAGCATAGTCAAGTTTTTTCGCCGGAGAGATTACGGTAAGCATCATATTTATTTACCTGTATATAAAGTATTGCGATAGCCTATAACCTGATTATAACAAGCTTTATGCAACTGTTTAGATTTATAGACGTCTAAGTTGTCTAACTCAGATCTCATGTAAACAGATGTTATGAGAGTTTTATGCGACCAAAATCGACTAATTTGATTATGAGGACAAATGTTTAAAACACGATATTTTTTATTAATTATAGTGATAGCGGCCCAGTTCGTCCTTGGGTGCAGCACGAACCCTGTGACTGGGAAGCAGGAGCTATCGTTATTATCGAGTAACCAAGAAATTAATATCGGAGAGAAAAACTATGGTTCTTATCGTCAGGCACAGGGTGGAGACTATTATCTTGATCCTTCACTGCAAAGCTATGTGTCTGGTGTAGGAGCAAAACTTGCACAGGTCAGTGATGTTCCCAACTTACCCTATGAATTTGTTGTTTTAAATAACAGTACGCCTAATGCTTGGGCACTTCCAGGAGGAAAAATAGCGATTAACAGAGGGTTGCTCGCATATTTAGAGGACGAGGCGCAGTTGGCGGCTGTATTGGCACATGAGATTGTCCATGCCGCAGCCCGCCATGGAGCTTCTCAGATGACTCGGGGAGCGCTGACCAACCTTGGTTTAATAGCTATTGGAGCGGGCATAGAAGGCAAGGCAAATAGTCAGCTCTATGACGCGGCATCTCAGGTCGGTATAGCGGCTTGGATGTCAAAATACGGGAGAGACGATGAGTTGGAGTCAGATTACTATGGGATGGAATATATGGTCAGGGCAGGTTATGACCCGCAGGGTGCAGTGGAATTACAAAAGGCCTTCGTGGCCTTGAATAAAGGCAGCCAGCCAGATTTTGTTAACGCGCTGTTTGCTAGCCATCCACCCTCTCAAAAACGATTAGAGGCGAATCAGGTAAATGCAAAAAATTATCCATCAGGGAGACGCTATAGACAGAGATACCAAAATGCAATTGCGCAAGTAATTAAAGATCAGCCAGCATATGATTTTGCAAAACAGGCTCATGAGAAACTTAGAAAGAAACAGCCTAAGGAAGCTTTGCGAGACCTAGACAAAGCGGTCCTTGCACAAAATAATGAATTTTCATTTTGGCTGATGCGTGGTTATGCCTGGGCAATGTTAGGCAATAATAAAAATGCTGAACTGGCCTTTACGACTAGTATTATCAAAAACCCAGCTCATTACAGAGCATATCTTGAGAGGGGCATACTACTTTACGATCAAGGACAGAGAGAAAAAGGTATTAGCGATATTAAGCGTAGCTATGCAATTTTGCCCACGGCCAAAGGTAGCTATTACCTTGGCGAGCAGGAGATGGCCATGAAAAATTATGCTAGAGCTAAAAGCTATTATTCAGAGGCATCTAACAGTCCTGGAAAATTTAGAGAATTGGCTCAACAAAAAATGATGGTGGCTGATCAAAACCTAAACCCCAAAAAGTATATCCAAGCCAAAGTTGTTATTGTGGAACCGGCTCAAGTTGGTATTAAGTTAACTAATCTGGGAACAGTCTCTATACACAATGTCCAAATTTGGATATCTAATGGAAAAACAACCCAAAATATTTTGTGGAATAAAAATATTAATTCTAAAAAATCAGCGATTATCCGCTCCCAATTTAAAGTTGGAGTCTCCTCATTAAGTGATCAAGTTTTTCAAGTAGGCATAACGAAAGCAGTTATTGCACCTTAGTCTATCTTCAAACTCTCTTTTGCCGCTCATGTCAGATGATTACCTGTCGATATACTAGAGAGATATGTCTAATTGCGGCTATGCTCTATTGAATTATTGCTCCTTGATCATTAGAGTAATGCATTAACTGAGTATCGGAAGCTCAAACTAATTATCTGCTAAGGCATCAGGTTAATTTGATGGAAAAAGAACGTCCGCCATGTGTGTTCTGTCAAAGAGTCAGAATCTTTGCAGGTCTTGCCATAGTAATCGTGGCATTGCTTGTGACAAGGACAGATATTGTGTTTTTATCTGATGTAAACCTTGATGATATGTTCTTCAAGTTTGTTGTTGCCATGTTCACAGGTGTCTTGATCTGGAAGACTTACCAACAGTTTTGGGTGGAAAAAGAGGAAGTGAAAGGTGAAAACGACTAATACTTGCTGGAATTGCAAGTACTTTCAAATTACTCATCAGCCATCAAGGCCCTACGGATGCATCGCTATGGGGTTTAAGTCAAAGCGATTACCTTGTTTTGAAGTTGTGTCTGTGGATGGAAAAGACTGCCTTAGTTTTGATCCTAAGTCGGTTGACGATGTCTCGGAAAATATACTCAGGCTTTAGCCATAAATTATGACTGTTCTGTAAAAAAGCAGAGTGTGAGAGGAAACATTCCTAGTCGACTGGACGATTGGGGAGAGAACAAATTTTTTGGAGAATCTAACATAGGATTTTTATGGATATTTCGAGCGTTTTAGGACTTATTGTTTTTGCAGCGGCAGCATATCTGGGCTTGCGCGATAATCCGGATTGGATGTCAGCTTTTATCCAGACCCAGTCTTTGAGTATTGTGGTACTTGGATCTGTTGGTATTGTGCTTTTCCGCTCAACTCTCGGCGAGTTCTTTTTGATGTTCCGAGTCGTACTCAAAATGTTCAGACATAAAATTGATAAGCCCGAAGATCTCATTGATCAGCTAGTTGAGTTGGCGGGCATTGCAAGAAAGGATGGGATGATTGCCTTGCAAAATGCCGAGATAGACAACCGACTATTATCTAAAGGTATCAACGCTTTAGTTGATGGCACTGATCCAATGATTATTCGAACGTCGCTCGAGAGGGATATGTACATCACGGCAAAACGACATGAGAGCGCCAGGGGGACACTGAAATTTGCAGGTGACGTCGCTCCAGCGATGGGAATGGTTGGTACACTCATTGGGCTTATTAATCTGTTGGGAAAGATGAACGAAGACCCTGAATCAATCGGACCTAACATGTCTACTGCACTACTAACAACGCTCTATGGTGCTGTTTTAGCTAATGCGCTTTTTCTCCCTGCCGCAGAAAAATTGGAGAATTTTGCCAACCAAGAGATGCGAAATAGTGAGTTAATTATCGAAGGAATTATGTTTATTCAAACTGGAGGAAACCCCAGATTACTAGCAGATCTTCTGTCATCATACCTTAGTCCCAAGGCAGTTAAGAAACGTGAAGAAGTAGGCGCAGCAGGGTAATGACTGACGCTGTTGAGGTGATTGACGGTGTAGAAGAAGAGTCAATCCTTCGTGCCCCTGAAAAGGCATTAGACTGCCCTAAGTGCAAAAAATTTGCGCCACCTTGGATGACAACTTTCGCCGACATGTCAACACTGCTGATGGCGTTGTTCGCTATTCTTTATAGCTTTGCTGAACAAGATGAAAAATCAAAAGCTTTGCTCTTGGGATCTTTAAATGCACAGTTCGGTGCAGCCGTTATTGTTCCGAACTTGGATGTCCCAATCGCCCAAAGCATTATATTCTCAAATATAGAAAGCATTAGAAATAAAAACCTCAAAAAACTAAGTAGTGATGAGCAAGAGTCTATAGAGGTGGAACAGAGTTTTTCAACGATCAAAGAAATATTAGCTGAAGAAATCGTCAACGGAGAGGTCGTTGTTAGAAAGGCGGAAAACAAAGTTGTCGTTGAGTTGCTATCTTTTTCGAGCCGGGACGAAATAACAGAGGATTTCTTTCTAACTCAGAGTGTTTTGGATGTTTCTCAGAAAGTACTTATTGCCCAGTC
>ERZ802827.562-NODE-562-length-19574-cov-9.05082_pt1 | contig 19574 bp, 26 predicted proteins | sample MGYA00345652_ERZ802827 | MGnify/ENA primary metagenome ERZ802827 (study PRJEB30503, sample SAMEA104212372) | marine metagenome | biome: Westerlies Biome; feature: [SRF] surface water layer (ENVO:00010504) within the epipelagic zone...; material: water... | reverse complement strand
ACTACCTCTGGCTCAACTCCTCCCAGCTGATCAACGGCTACAACCCGTTCGGCAGCAACAACCTGGCCGTCTGGGCCTGGATGTTCCTGTTCGGTCACCTGGTGTGGGCCACCGGTTTCATGTTCCTGATCTCCTGGCGTGGTTATTGGCAGGAGCTGATCGAGACCATCGTCTGGGCTCACCAGCGCACGCCTCTGGCCAACCTTGTTGGCTGGCGTGACAAGCCTGTTGCGCTCTCCATCGTTCAGGCCCGTGTTGTGGGTCTCGCCCACTTCACGATCGGCTACATCCTCACGTATGCCGCATTCCTGATCGCCTCGACCTCTGGCAAGTTCGGTTGATCCAAAAGAGCTGCTTCTGAAGTCAGCAGTAGTTCCTCATGTTCGTTCCCGTCCGGTTCTCCGGACGGGATTTTTTTATGGCAATCAGCCGCTGAAACGGATGTCGAGCGTGCGCAGATAGGTATGCAGTCCAGCATCCTGGATCGGCAGCACGTATGCGTCCGCACCGGATTCGTTGTGATGGGAATGCCAGTAGCCCGGTGGAGTGACGAAGGCTGCACCTGGGACCCAGTCCTCCCGATGCGGGTTGATGATCCGCCCCTGTTCATCGAGCTTTGTCCCAATCAGGGTGTAGCAGCCGGGTTCACAAGCCACTGCGAAGTCCAAGGCGATGGACTGATGCCGGTGGGGCATCTGCTCCTGGTTCGCCGGAAGAATGCCGAGCATGGCCCAGAGGGTGTGGCTCACCGTGCGTGACTGGGGAAATGAGCTGTTCCCGAGAAGCACACTCACTCGGTTGGCCCTCGCACCACTGGGGCTGCCAGCGATCTCAGCGAGCTTCTGCTGACTGTCCTGATGGCTGTAGAAGGTTGGTTCGAAGCGAGCTTGGCTCGGTGCGACCCCCAGATGTCTCAGCAGGGGGGCATCGTGCACCCAGTACATCGCAGCCCGATCACAGCTGGTGTGAATGGCGTCGCCACCGGCAGGCAGCACAAGCATGTCGCCTTTGCTCCAAGCGAAGCGTTGACCGCATGCTGTGGTTTCACCACGGCCATCTGCCACGAAGAACAGCTGGCTGGTGGCCACTGCGGCGGTTCGTAATTCACCTTGATCCAGGCGAATGAAATTGGCGCAGAGGGAGGGGCCAGTTGCTGGGCCCGAGCAGCCCAGTGCGTCACTCAGATCCAGTGGCAGTACCGCGCTGCCAGGCTCCTGGAAGAAGTCAGGCGAGAAGCACCGATAGGGCACCAGCTCTGTCAGGCCGCTGCGAATCGGATCGGCCGCTTCTCCGTATGAGAAAAATTGCGCTTGCTCCGATGAGGCGCCTCGTTTGGTCGCACTGCTCACCATGCGCTCATCACTCAAGTATTAAGAGAAATTCCACATTACGGACCGGTCGATCTGGCTTTGGTATGCACCGCGTCATGTTTTCGTTGAGGCTTAGTCACCTTTGTTCGGGTTTCCGGCGCTGAACTGATACATCCCTTCCGTTCCCCAGGGCCGAGACCATGCCAACACTCCCCCCCCGTCTTGAACTTGTGCTTCTGCTCTCAGCTGCAGCGACCGGTTACAACGTCATGATGCAGATCGTGCCAAGCCAGCGCATTGATCTGGCGCAGCTGGAGATTCAAGAGCGCGTTCAGTCTTCGGAGGCTTCTCGCTCGACTCACTCTGCGTCGGCCTTGCGTGCATCTATGAGCAGGACACCAGCACCAGTTGTCGTGATGGACGTGGCCGTTGCAAATGGGAGGGGGACCTGTGCCGTCCCGCCGACGGGTGGTCCGGCCCTGAATGATCAGTTTGAACCCTGCTAACCATCCAGTTCCGGCATGGATGGCCCCACGCCACGCCAGCGTTTGAGCTGTAAATAGATCGCAGGAATCACGAACAGAGACAGCAGCGTGGAGACCAGTAGCCCACTGAAGACCACTGTTCCAATGCTGATCCGGCTGGCTGATCCGCTTCCGCTGGCCAGAAGCAGGGGCAGGAAGCCTGCCAGCGAGGTGACTGCGGTGAGGAGAATTGGCCGCATCCGATTGATGGCGGCTTCTTCGATCGCCTCCAGTAGGGCGATGCCTTGCTCGAGGCGTTGATTGGCGAACTCCACGATCAGAATTCCGTTCTTGGCCGCCAGGCTCACCAGAACGAGCAGTCCCATCTGGGCATAGACATCCAGAGTGAGGCCCCGCAGCTTCAAGCCGATCAAGGCCCCGAGCAAGGCCATGGGCACAGTGAGCAGGATGATCAGAGGGTCGAGGAAACTTTCGTACAGCCCGGCCAACAGGAGGTAAACCACCGTGAGGCCTAGGGCAAACAGCACCCAGGTCACGGTTTCTGCCCGGGTCTCTTCTTTGGCCAGTCCCGTGAAGGTGAGGGCCAGATTGGTTCCGCCTGTGCGATCGCTCAGGGCTTGGAGTACGTCGATCGCCTGTCCACTGCTCACAGCATCGATCGGCACGGCGGTGATGCTGATCGAGCGGTTCTGGTTGTAATGGGTGATGCTGTTGGCGCCGGAATCCCGTTTCAACGTCACAACGTTGGCCACCGATACCAGTTCGCCGCTGCGATTGCGCACCATCAGGCTGGTCAGGTCACCAGGTGTGCTTCGGTCGGATCCCTCCAGCTGAACGTAGATATTGCGGATCTGCCCGCCTTCGAACGTGTCATCGATATAGCGGCCGCCGATGGCCGTTCCGATGTCGCGAAGGGTCGGCCCCACCGGCAAGTCGAGAGCTGCCATCTGGCTTCTGTCAATCTCGAGGCGCCATCGCGGTGAACTGGCATCAAACCGGGTGCTCACCCGCTGGAAGCGGCCGGACTCCCGTGCTGATCGAATGAACCGTTGGGCCTGGGCTTCGAAGTCCTGAAGACTGAGCTGGCCACCACTGCGGTCTAGAAGTTCCAACTGCAGACCTGATTCGCTACTGAATCCCCGCACCGTGGGGGGGGTGGTGACAATCACCCTCGCATCCGTGATTTGTTGCCTGAGGGCCTTGTTCAGGCGTTTCTTCACGGCTTCGCTGCTGTTCTCGCGTCCCGGTCGTTCCTTCAGGGGGGCCAGGCGCAGATAAAACGCACCCCGGTCTTCTCCGCTCTGGCCGAACGAACGGCCGGCATAGAAGTTGCCGCTGCGGATCAATGGATCTTCTGCGATCACCTGACGGATGCGTTCCATCACCGCTTCAGTGCGCTCAAGGCTGGCGCCTTCAGGCAGGGTGAAATAACCCCGCACTTGACCCTGATCTTCATTAGGGATGAAGGATGTGGGAATCGTTGCCAGTCCGATACCCGTCAACATCAAGCCCGTCAGGATCAGGCCCAGAACGATGCGTCCTCGAGGGAGCCAGAGAGCCAGGGCTTTGCCATACCAGCTCTGCAGGCGATTCATCCCATGGCGAAGCATCTGGCTGATGCGTTTTATCGGCGCGGGTCACCTGCCGCTCCCTGAACCAAGCGCCCGCGCACAGGCCGTGGGGGTGAATGTGAGGGCGTTGAATGTGGAGAACAAGATGGCCCCGCTGATGGCCAGAGCAATCGGTTGGTAGAGGCGACCGATGGATCCTGGTATGAGCAACACCGGGAGGAACACAGCGGCCAGGACGAGGGATGTGGCGACCACTGCCCCTGCCAGTTCGGCCATGGCATCCTCTGCTGCACCCTGCGGTTCAGCCCCCTCTTCGATCCGCCCTGCGATGTCCTCGCTGACCACGATGGCGTCATCAACCACGATGCCAGTGGCGAGCACCAGTCCGAACAGGATCAGGCTGTTGAGATTCGATCCGCTCAGCCGTACCACGACCAGACTGCCAATTAGGGCAACGGGAACCGCGATGCCAGGGATCAGCGCCAGTCGCCAGCGTCCAAGGAACAGCACAAGCACCACAAGCACCAGCACCACTGCATCGCGAAGTGTGGCGGTGGTGCGATCCAGGTTGGCTTGTACGGTTTCGGCCACATCCACAATCACCTGCATGGTTAGGCCTGGAGGAAAACTTCTCTCCAGGCGCGTCAGCTCATCCATCACAGCCCGGCTCACCTCCAAGGCGTTTGCACCGTCTCTCTGGAAAATGCCCACCGCAACAGAGCTGTTCCCTTCAAGGTTCAGGGTGCTGCTGCCGTAAGCGCGCTGGCCCAGTTCGACCCGTCCGACATCCTTCAGGCGCACAAGGCCTCCCGCCTCAGTGCGCTTGACCACCATGGCTTCAAAGTCCGCTTGATTGCGGAGCCGTCCTTCGGCGTCGATGGGAAGGCTAAACAGCTGTCCGGCCGGCGCTGGAGCCGCGCCCAGACTCCCTACCGCGGCCAGCACGTTCTGCTCTGCCAGTGCTGCGGTGATGTCGTTGGTGGAGAGGTTGAACAACTCCAGACGGTTGGGATCAAGCCAGAGTCGGAAGGCCAATTCGCTGCTGCCGAACACGCGGATGTCGCCGACACCAGGTGTTGCTTTCAGTGCCTCCTGCAGGTTCTGATCGAGCCAGCCGCCGATGAAGATCGGTTCGTAGAGGCCTGGAGGAGCACTGAATCCGAGAATCAGGAGGAGGTCATCAGTCGAACGGTTCACGTTCAGGCCTTGGCGTGTCACAGCCTGAGGAAGTCGCCTGCTTGCCAGGTTCACCTCGTTCTGAACCTTGATCGCGTTCAGCTCGGGATCGCCCGATTCGAAGCGCAGGCTGAGGCTGGCACCGCCTTGACGGCTGCTGGACGTCATGCTCTCAAGCCCTTCCAGACCATTGAGCTGTTTTTCGAGAACGGCCGTGACGCTCTGCTCCACCACTTCCGGACTTGCCGCTGGGAACGAGGCGCTCACACTCACTCGAGTTGGTGCCAGCTGTGGAAGGTCTTCAAGGCCGAGGCCCACCAGTGCAACGGAGCCTGCCAGCAGCACAAGCAAGCTGCAGACGACGGTGAACACAGGCCGCCGCAGGAACGGCTGGGAGATGGACCGCAAGGCGGCAGTGGTTCAGAAGCGTCAAGATCTTGACAGCAGAATGCCCCGAATGCGCCATTGAGGAGCATTCGGGGCATTGCAGTTTGAAGTGAGGTCAGGCTTAACCGGCTTAGTTCACGCTCCAGACACCGCCGGCGATGTTCACCAGAGGAGCGACAAGCGCAGTGCCGGTGAGGAACCAGGCAAAAGCTGCGCCACCACAGCCTCCGAGCCAGAAGCCACTGGCGAACTCGGCCCATCCGGCCTTGGTGAACAGGTCGGCAGGAGGGTTGTCGATTGTGGCGTCAGCCGGCTGAACATTGGGGCCGTTGCCTGCGGTTCCGTAGATGGAGAGGCACACGGTCAGGATGGACACCAAACCAATGGTGGCCAGCAATCCAGCGGTGGTGGAGTACTCGGTGAGTCGCAGGGGGCCGCAGATTGTGAAGGGGCCATACAGGAAAAAGCCGTGGGCCATGCCAACTTCCAAACCGCGACGGTTGGGAGAAAGCGCAGGTCTGTATGCAGGAAGTGCGTTGAGAAAGGCCTTGGCGAAATAGCTGCTGTTCACCGGGGTGGCCAGGTTGCCAACTGTGGGGTCGGCTACGGGGGTCACGGTCATGGGATAAATGAATTGAGGTGCGTACCTCTGAAGCGGTCTGAAGGGCGCGCGGCCGATCAATCAGTGGCTTCGATCACGTTGAACAGCAAAGCCATGGCCACAGCTGGGCCCATGATCCCTACGAGGGGAACGAATACTGAGGGCATCCAGGCAGCAACAAATTCTCCGGTCATGGCAGCGGCCAAAAGGTCCGCCAGTACTGTAGTGAGTGCCTTTCTGTCGGTCTCGCACCGACCGCAACGGCGACATAAAAGTTCAATCCCTGCGGCGTCCGTCGCTCAAGCTCCATGAATCAGCTTCTTGCCGGTGGTGCAGCAGTCGTGCTGGTGGCTGTGCTCTGGCTGCTTGGCCGCCGTCCAAGCAAGACTCTGCTGCGCAGTACGGATGCGGGCTCGGTTGCAGCGATCAATCGGGCCCAACTCGGCCTCGTGCTGAGTGAGGCCTCAGCGCCGCTCGAGCCCTCAGCCACCTCCGAAATATCGGAGTCTTCGGTAGACCAGGTCTTTGAGCCCCCTGTGGGAACCGCGGCTCGGCTGGCTCTGACGAAGGAGCTTCGCCAGGCCATGGATCAAGGCGGACCCGAGCAGCGTCTTGTAGCCGTCAAGCGGGCGGGGCTTTGGGGACATTCCTCGGTGCTGCCTGTGCTCCGCCGGGGCCTTCGTGATTCGGACCGTCGTGTTGTGTTGGCCGCCGCCGCCGGTATCGATCGGCAGCGCGGCGCAACCCGTCCCAGTCCCTCTCAGCAGGCTCGTCCACCTCGCAACGTCGCCCGGATGCGGTAAATCGGACGTCCCTGGCTTTCGTGATACGTGCGGATCAGCAGTTCCCCTAGGAGCCCGAAGCAGAACAGCTGAATGCCGGCCAGGCCAAGCACCACCGCCAGAATCAATAGCGGCCGGGTGCCGATGTCGTCGCCCATCAGCTTGATCACCAGCAGATAAGAGCTTGCAATCAGGCTCATCAGGATCGCAATCAGACCTCCAAAGCCGAACACGTACATCGGGCGCGTCAGAAACCGCTTCATGAACCACACCGTGAGCAGATCCATGAGCACCCGGAAGGTGCGGTCGATGCCGTACTTGCTTGTGCCGTACTGGCGGGCTCGGTGATTCACCTTCACTTCTGTGATGCGTGCCCCCTCGATGAAGGCCAGCGCCGGCAGAAACCTGTGCAGCTCTCCGTAGAGACGCATGTCGGCAAGCACATCGCGGTCGTAGGCCTTCAGCGAACAGCCGTAGTCATGCAACCGCACACCCGTGACGCGCCCGATGATCCGATTGGCGATCCTGGAAGGCAGCTTGCGTTGCAGTTCGGCGTCCTGACGATCGTGGCGCCAGCCACTCACCAAGTCATAGCCCTCGCGAAGCTTTGCAAGCAGTAGGGGGATATCGGCGGGATCGTTCTGAAGGTCGCCATCCAAGCTCACGATGACCTTGCCTTGCGCAACATCGAAGCCTGCGGCCATTGCAGCTGTCTGGCCGTAGTTCTTGCGCAGGAGCACGCCTACGAGCTCAGGTACCTCCGCGCTGATTCTCTCCAACACGGCAGCCGTTGCATCGGTGGACCCATCGTTGACCAGCACCAGCTCGAAGCATTCTCCGATCGGACGCAGCGCTGTGAGGAGCTGCTCGACCAGTTCTGGCAGACTCTCTTCCTCGTTGTAGAGGGGCACTACGACCGAAAGGTCAAGCCCTGCCATGGGGATCAATCTCGTATGGCAGCAACTTAATCGGCGCTTGGATTCGTTTTGATCAGGCCAGGGTGGTGCCGTCGTGACATCGCATGATCCGACCAGCCCCCCGCAGTTCGGCTCTGTAATGACTGGCCACAGGGTGTCGGTCGCTGGGATGGAGGCTGTCGATGCCGATGCCATTGCGTCCATGCTCCCGTCCTGAGCTGTGCATGTAGCGGCCGCGTTCGAGGTGAATCGCTACATGCGTACAGCGTTGCGGTCGCCCGAAAAAAATCAGATCACCTGGTCGCAGAAGTTGGTCATTGCCCGGCCGAACCGCGACGGGTTCGCAAAAGCGTTCCTGCTGATAAGCGTCTCTGGGCAGCCAGATGTCGGCACTGGCGAAGGCACACTGCACCAGTCCTGAGCAGTCGAGATCAGGGCCCAGCGTTCCGCCCCAGAGGTATTCATTCGGGCGAGCGGCGGCAAACTTGAGCCATTCGAGGACCGCAGGAATCCGTGCCGCGATCGCGTCACTCGTCAACAGTCGAGGCCGGGGAGGAGCCGTTGTGCGTGCCTGCCCGGCGAGATCGGCCACATTCAGCCAGCAGGGATAGCCATCCTCAATCAGTTTCACCCGAATGCGGTTGCCGCCGAGCGTGTCCAAAGGGGTGATCACGCGAAAACTCCGGCCCGCAGCTGCCTGGGTTGCAAGACTTTCACCACGGGCACGGGAATAACCGTTGAGGTCCTTCAGGAGCTGCCAGCAGCTTCCTGGAGTGATGAGATCTGGAGCCAATGGAGTGCCTAGGGTCGGCATTGACTGAAGCCAGTGCCATGGCGTTCTACCGCCCCGAGCCAACGATGCAGGAGCATCTGGCTGCTCTGATCGATCGACTCGCTGCCGAAGGCCGCCCCGGTCTGCATGATCGGATCGCCGTGACCTGGGTGCGATACGACCAATCAATACCAGTGACTGGCAGTGGTTGCGGGGCCTCTTGGGCGGATCAGAAACTCATGTATCCAGCCAGCGTTGTCAAGCTGATTTATGCAGTGGCAGCGGAGCACTGGCTGGAGAGAGATGTCCTTCCTGATAGTGAGGAATTGCGCCGAGCTTTGCTCGACATGCTGGCTGACTCCAGTAACGATGCCACCGGCTTGATTGTGGACTTTCTTACCGGGACCACAAGTGGTCCCGCCTTGCGCTCACCGGCCTGGGAGCAGTGGCAGCAACAGCGTCTGGTTGTGAACCGGTGGCTCAAGGATTTCGGATGGCCCGAACTGGACCAGGTGAACTGCTGTCAGAAAACCTGGAGTGACGGACCTTATGGCCGCGAAAAGGCTTTCTACGGGGAGGGCAATTCCAATCGAAATGCACTCTCCACGGCCGCAGTGGCACGCATGTTGGAGGCTGTGATGACAGATGGAGTCCTGTCTCCACCGGCCTGCCAGCGCCTGCGGAATCGATTGCTGCGATCTCTGGATCCAGAGGCGAGAGCGTCTGATCCAGAGAATCAGGTTGACGGCTTTCTCGGCGAAGGGCTGTCCCCAGTCAGCACGCTTTGGAGCAAGGCCGGTTGGATGAGCCAGGCGCGACACGATGCTGCCTGGTGGTGTTTGAACAATGAACCTCCCAGTCTGCTTGTGGTGTTCACCGAAGGTGCAGAGCTGGCGAATGACGAAGCTCTGCTCCCAGCTATCGCCCACAATCTGGCGCTCTTCGCACCCAGCGATTGATCACGTTTAATTCAACGGAGAGGGAGGGATTCGAACCCTCGACAGAAGTTGCCTCCTGTAACTCCTTAGCAGGGAGCCGCTTTCAACCACTCAGCCACCTCTCCAGCGGCTTGCCCACCTTATCAAGAGGTCGTGCCTTCAGACCACCAAGCGGGGCAAGCGATGTTTGAAGCTGCACAGCACTTCCCAAGGAATCGTATGGGACAGTTCGGCCCACTCCAGCGGATGAATCACTTCCTCGCCATCAGATCCAAGCAGGGTCACCACATCACCCACATCCAGAGCTGGGTGGTCGGTGGCGTCTACCAACAGCTGATCCATGGTGATCGCACCCACCTGCGGTAGGCGTTGGCCAGCGTGGAGCACTGAGATCTGGCCGGATAGAGAACGGCTCACTCCATCGGCGTAGCCGATGCCCACCACGGCCAGTCGGCTGGGACGGCTGGTGATGAAACGATGTCCGTAGCTCACGCCCACTCCTGCAGGCACAACGCGGATCAGGCTCACCCGTGCCTTCACTCCCATCGCTGGTTCCAGATGCACGCTTTGGTTCAGATGCTGACTGGGTGAATGGCCATAGAGAGCCAAGCCGACGCGCACCTGGTCATGGTGAAGGGATGGGTCGCGAAGCGTGCCGGCTGAATTGGCGAGATGGAGTTGGAGGGCTTCGCTGCGAAGGGACCGCGTCACGGCGTCAAAGCGCTCCTGCTGCAGTCGAGTGATGCGCTCAGCATCACCCTCGGGACCTCCATCGGCCATAGCGAGGTGGCTGTACACGCCACGGAGCATCAGATGGTCGAGTTGCTGGATGGCCGCCGTGAGACGACTGCCGTCCTGCCAGTCGCAGCCGAGTCGGGTCATTCCTGTGTCCAGCTTGAGCTGAACGGAGAAGCGACGGCCGCTGCCGCTGGCAAGGTTCTGGCAGAGCAGCGCTTCACGCATGCTGCTCAAGGTGGGCATCAGCTGCCAATGCAGGCAGGCCCGCAAGTCTTCAGCCTGAATCAGGTTGCCGAGCACAAGAACAGGGAGTTCGAGCCCGGCCCGTCGCAGTTCAATCCCCTCCTGCAGGGTGGCCACGCCAAGGCTGGCGGCTCCTCCACAAATGGCTGCTCTGGCGACCGTCTCAGCTCCATGTCCGTAGCCGTCGGCCTTGACAACGGCCATCAGGGCACAGCCAGGTTTCAGAATCCCTTTCAGTGCTCGTGCATTCTTTTCCACAGCCTGTGCGGAGACTTCCATCCAGGCCCGTTGACGGGGGTCGGCCCCGGTCTGGTGCACGAGTCCTGCAGATCGTTGGTTGTCGACGAACAGGTCGGACATGGGGGCTTGGTAGTGGGGGTCACAAGGCGTCATTTGTGACCCCGTTAGCATGCCGTTTAATCTGGGAGCTGGCATGGGCCAGGTTCTCGTTCTCAATGCGTCCTACGAACCTCTGAACATCACCACTTGGCGTCGAGCTTTGGTGATGATGCTCAAGGGCAAGGCTGAGAGCCTCGAACATGATCCTCATCGGCTCGTACGCCGAGATGTTCATGTCCCAACGGTGATCAGGTTGCGGCAGTTTGTTCGTGTTCCATTCAGGCAGGTCCCACTGACCCGTCGCAACGTGTTTCAGAGAGACAACCACACCTGTCAGTACTGTGGCGTCAAGGAGAATCTCTCGATCGACCACGTGATGCCTCGCAGTCGCGGCGGTGGCGACAGCTGGGACAACGTGACCACAGCCTGTATGCGCTGCAACGTCCGAAAGGGGAATCGCACGCCCCAGGAAGCGGCCATGCCTCTGCGGAAAATGCCAAGACGACCGCTCAGCAGTTTGAGTTTCGATGCCGTCCGTCAGATCAATTCTGGTCGGCACAGTGAGTGGGCCAAATATGTGATCGGCGCGTGATTCAGTCGTCCGATTGCTGACTGAGCGCTGCCAGCTTGCTGCGCTGTTCCTCAGCGATACAAGCACCGATCACATCCTCCATTTGTCCCTGGAGTACTGGATCAAGGCTGAAGTTCCGGCCCAGCCGATGATCTGTGACCCTGTTGTCTTTGGCGTTGTAGGTGCGGATCTTCTCACTGCGATCGCCTGTGCCCACCTGGGCGCGTCGCGCGGAGCTTTCCCGGGCATTGGCTTCCGCCAGTTGGCGCTCGTAGAGCTTGGCCCGCAGAATCTCCATGGCCCTCTCCCGGTTCTGAAGCTGGGATCGTTCCTGGGTGCAAAACACACGGATTCCGCTGGGGCGATGCATTAGATCCACGGCGGTTTCGACTTTGTTGACGTTCTGCCCTCCAGCTCCACCGGATCGGGCTGTACTGATCTCCAAATCGGCGGGTTCGATCTGCACTTCGACGGGGTCTGCTTCTGGCATGACGGCCACGGTGGCAGTGGATGTGTGAACGCGTCCTTGCGATTCTGTGGCTGGGACACGTTGCACGCGGTGAACTCCAGCTTCAAATTTCAGCTCACTGAACACTGAATCTCCTTTCACCGAGAGGATCAGCTCTTTGAAGCCCCCAAGGTCGGCTTCACTGGCACTCACTGGTTGAACCGTCCAGCCGCGCCTGCTGCTGAAGCGTTCATACATCCGTGCCAGATCGCCTGCCCAGAGGCAGGCTTCATCGCCGCCGGCACCAGCACGGATCTCAAGCATCACACTGCGTTCATCCCGGGGATCCTTCGGCAGCAGTGCCAGTGTGAGCCGTTGAATCAGGACTTCATGGCGCTTGTCCAGCTCCTCCAACTCAAGTTGCGCAAGGTTGGCCATCTCCTCATCACCACGGCTATCACGCAGGAGTTCTCTGGCCTGTTCCCGCTCCGCTTGCACCGATTGCAGGCTGGTGTAGTCGTTCACCAGGGGTTCGAGTCTGGATCGTTCCCGAGCGATTGACTGCAGACGCGTGGGATCGGAGGCCACATCTGGATCCGCCAATTGGCGCTCCAGGTTGTGGAAACTGTCGCGTGCCGCTTCGAGGCGACTGATCAACGTCGATGGATCCATTCCCTCAGAGATGGTGCCGATGCCTGGTCTGCAACGAAGGACGGTGGGTCAACAAAAACCCCCGATGGCAGTGGTGTTACTGCCTTCGGGGGAACATTCATGGCAAAACACCAATCAGGCGTCTGCTTTCTCGCCACTTTTTTTGTCATCTGCAGCCTTGTCTGCTCCGCCCATGCCGTATTTGCGCATGAAACGATCCACACGCCCCTCCGTGTCGAGGATTTTCTGAGTGCCTGTGAAGAATGGATGGTTGCCGCTCCACACATCAACGTGGATTTCGGGCTGCGTGGAGCCAGTGGTCATCACCACTTCTCCGTTGCAGATCACCTTGGCATCGGGATACCAGGTGGGATGGATTTCGGGCTTGGGCATGACAGAAATCAGCGCTTGGAGAACTGGGGAGCTTTACGGGCTTTCTTGAGGCCGTACTTGCGACGTTCCTTTGCCCGTGGATCTCGGCTGAGATGGCCTTCGGTCTTCAGGGGCTTGCGGTTGTCGGCTGAAAGCTCACACAAGGCGCGAGCGGCGCCCTGCTTGATGGCATCAGCTTGGCCGGTCAGTCCACCACCACGGACATTTACGAGAACGTCGTACTCCGTGAGGAGACCCAACGTCTGCAGTGGGGCACGTACTGCAGACAGGTAGGCGGGGTTGTAATTGAGATAGTTATCGCCGGGGCGACCGTTAATCGTGATGGTGCCGTTTCCTGGCACTAAGCGCACACGGGCCACAGAGGTTTTGCGGCGGCCGGTACCCCAGTAGACGACAGAATTGGAGGTGCTCATTGGGCGGTGGCGGCGGGATCGAGCTGCAGGGGCTTGGGCTGTTGGGCAGCGTGAGGGTGCTCGGCACCCTTGTAAACCTTCAATTTGCGGAACATCTGCCGACCCAGGGCGTTGTGGGGAAGCATGCCTTTGATGGCCTTCTCCACGATGCGTTCTGGCAGGCGCTCCTGCAGGTGAGCGAAGGTTTCCACCTTCATGCCTCCGGGGCGTCCGGAGTGACGGCGGTAAAGCTTCTGCTGAGGCTTGTTACCGCTTACCCGAATCTTGTCGGCATTCACAACGACAACGAAATCGCCGGTGTCGAGGTGAGGGGTGAAACTGGCTTTGTTCTTGCCGCGCAGCACGGAAGCCACCTCGGTTGCCAGTCGGCCGAGGGTTTGATTCTCAGCGTCCACCAGATACCACTGGCGGTCGATCGAATCGATGGAGGGGACAGAGGTCTTGTTCATCGCGCCGGCATGCCGGTTCTGATATGCCCCGTCGCGAGCGACGAAGCTGGGCAGGGAGCATTGGTTACGCCGTGGCGTTCCAACCAGAGCTCAAAGATCGACTTTACCTTGTCGCCTGACCCCAACCTCAAAGTTCGGTTGGCGTCGGTGCGGTTCAGGTGCTGAATCACCATCCTGGAGGATCCGGAGGTGGATCTTCTGTGGCTAGACAAAAAGTCGGTTGACAATCGTACCAGCCGCCCTTGCTGAAGATGGTGTCCTCGTAGCCTGCCCTGAGCAAGCACAAGCCCTGGGGTGGTGCACCGTCTTTGACCTCCTCACGCCGTCGTTCCCGCCAGCGGCGCTCGAACTGTTCTGGGGTGAGTCGATGTTCACCAACGGCCACCAGTTGCCCCATTAATAGGCGCACCATTCCATAGAGAAAGCCGGTGGCCTGAATCTCCAGGTCAATCAGATCGCCTCGCCGTTGAACGGAGACGTCCTGAATCGTGGTTCTTGAATGAGCTCTGCGACTTCCAGCGCGCTGGAAAGCTGCGAAGTCATGACTGCCAAGCATTCCCCCCAAGGCATCAGCCATCGCATGCTCATCAAGACGCGCTTGATAGCGATGCCAGCTCCAGGGCGCGAGAAAGAGATTGGGTCGCCGGCCGTTGTAAAGGGTGTAGCGATAGCGCCGGTAGGTGGCCGAGTAGCAGGCATGCCACGAAAGAGGCCGTTCCACGGCTTCACGGACCCTGATGCTGGCGGGTAGCCGGCCATTCAGTGCTGGAGCCCAGCGATTGGCGGGAATCGGACCACTGCTGTCGAAATGCACCACTTGTCCGGCTGCATGCACACCGGCGTCAGTGCGGCCCGCGGCCACGGCATGGACGGGACGATGGGGGTCGAGATCCGCGATGGCCTGTTCGAGTACGCCTTGCACGCTTGTGCCCTGTCGTTGCCGCTGCCAGCCACAAAAAAACGACCCCGCGTACTGGAGGCTGATAGCAATCCGCTGGGGGGGATTGGTTTCAGGTCCGGGTCGGGGGTCGTGAATCGTGCTCTGATCCGAAGGGTTCAGACCAACTCAATGATGGCCATCTCGGCATTGTCGCCACGGCGGCGAACTGTGCGGGTGATCCGGGTGTAACCACCTTTGCGATCGCTGTAGCGGTCGGGCGCTTTCTCGAAGAGAGCATGCACAAGCTGCTTGTCGTACACGTAACCGAGCACCCGTCGCCGTGACGCCAGGCTGCCTTCCTTGGCCAACGTGATCATGCGCTCGGCTTCATCCCTCAGGGCCTTGGCGCGGGCTTTGGTTGTCGTGACCCGGCCTTCGCGGATCAGCTGCGTGGTCAGGCCACGAAGCATGGCTTTGCGCTGGTCAGCTGGGCGGCCCAGCTGAGGAACTCGACATTGGTGACGCATGGTTCGGGTGAGGACTTGGAATGGAGTGAGGAACGATCAGGCGCTGGTGCGACTTTGGGGAATCTGGATGCCGATGCGCTCGAGGGCCTCGATCACTTCGTCAGCCGACTTGGATCCGAAGTTCTTGATCTCCAGCAGATCCTCGTAGCTGAAACCCATGAGATCGGAAACCGAGTTCACCTGAGCTCGCTTCAAGCAGTTGTAGGCACGAACCGAGAGGTTGAGTTCCTCGAGAGGAATCTGAGCCTCTGCAGTGGGCTCGGGTTCTGCGCTGACCTCTTCGACCATGGTGACCGTGGCCAGAGGCTGAAACAGCTCGATGAGCTGATTGGCAGCCTGGGCAATGGCATCGTCTGGGGTGATGGATCCATCGGTCACCACCTCCATACGCAGACGCTCTCGGGCTGATCCACCTTCGGCAACGGCCGTTTCGTCGATGGTGAAGTTCACCCGATGCACTGGCATGAACACAGCATCGATCTGCAGCAGGTCGATGGCGCTGGTGTCTTCGTTGTGGCGATCCACCGGCCTGTAGCCGATGCCTCGCTCCACATGCACCTCGAGCTCGAGGCTGTAACTCTCGCCCACCGTCGCGATCACACGCTCTCCGTCAATCACCTGCACCTGAGATGAAAACTGCAGGTCACGGGCCTTAACGGTTGCCGGTCCGGCCACCACCAGACGTCCGATCTCCAGCTCGCTGGTGCGGCTGTTCACGGTGATTTGCTTGCAATTCAAGAGAATGTCAAGAACATCCTCGCGAACACCTGGGATGGTGGCGTATTCATGATTGACACCAGCAATCCTCACGGCGGTGACCGCTGTGCCCTCGAGATTGCCCATCAGCACACGACGCAGCGAGTTGCCGAGAGTCGTGGCCTGACCACGCTCTAAGGGGCCGATGAGAAACACACCGGTTTGTGAGCGATCGTCAGCGATCTGATGCTCGATACGGTCGATCTGGTATTGCAACACTGTCTGAGGCGGGGGGAGAGAGGGACCTGAACGGAAACGCGTGGATCAGACGCGACGACGCTTGGGACGGCGGCAGCCGTTGTGGGGCAACGGCGTGACATCACGGATCAGGGTGATCTCCAAGCCGGCGACCTGCAGAGCACGGATGGCGGTTTCTCGTCCAGAACCGGGGCCGCGAACCAGCACTTCGATTTGACGCATCCCTTGATCAAGTGCGCGACGAGCAGCGGCCTCGGCTGCGGTCTGTGCTGCGAAGGGCGTGCCCTTACGAGCACCTTTGAAGCCGCTGGCACCGGCCGATGACCAGGAGATGACCTCTCCGGTGGTGTCGGTAATCGAGACGATCGTGTTGTTGAACGTGCTCTGAATATGCGCAACGCCGTTGGGGACGTTGCGTTTGGCCTTCTTCGGGCCGGATTTCTTGACGGTCTTGGCCATGGGCCTGGGGGTGATGGGGGCTGGAGGAACGGAGCAATCCGAACGACTGCAAGAGGCTTACTTTTTCTTGCCGGCCACGGTCTTGCGGGCGCCGCGACGGGTGCGTGCGTTGGTGCGGGTTCGCTGGCCGCGAACAGGAAGGCTCATGCGATGGCGGCGGCCACGCAAGCAGCCGATGTCCTGCAGGCGCTTGAGGGCCATGCCCTCCTGCCGGCGCAGATCACCCTCGATCGTGAAGGCTTCGGTGGCGCCACGCAGTTTCTGCACATCACCATCCTCTAGATCCTTGACGCGTATGTCTGGGTTGACACCTGTCTTGGAGAGAATGGTTTTGGCCCGGGTGAGGCCGATTCCGTAGATGTAGGTGAGGGCGACTTCGATCCGCTTGTCACGGGGAATGTCGACACCAGCAATCCGTGCCACTGAGCTAATAATCGAGGGGGACAGTTGCCGCCTTGGGCGGCGAGTAAGCGATCAGAATTTCAGACGTAGGACGTTCAGCCCTGACGTTGCTTGTGCTTCGGGTTCTCGCAGATCACCATGACGCGGCCATGGCGACGAATCACCCGGCACTTGTCGCACATTTTCTTGACCGAGGCGCGCACCTTCATTGGGTGTGGCTCTCCAAAATTCCAAACAGCTAACCTATCACAGAGGGTCAAGCCAGATTTGCTTCAAGTCTTGTGGTGATGTCTTCCACGCTGCCCTGGGCGTCGATGGAGATCAACAGTCCCTTGGCTCGGTAGTAGTCGATCAGCGGGGCGGTCTGCTTGCGATACACCTCGAGACGATTGCGAATGACCGATTCGTTGTCGTCCGCTCGACCCCTGGCAAGCAGTCGCTCGACAAGGACCTCGTCGTCGAGTTCCAGAAGAACGACCGTCTCGATGCTTTGTTGCAGTTCTCCGAGCAGGGGCTCCAGTGCTTCGGCTTGCGCAACATTGCGAGGAAAGCCATCGAGAAGCCAGCCCTGGCCCTTCAGCGCTGTGAGCTGAGAACGGACGATGGCGAGAACCAGGTCATCGCTGACGAGCTCGCCGCGGTTCATGACCGCTTCGGCTTCCTTGCCCAGGGCGCTGCCTGCTGAAACCTCAGAGCGCAGCAGGTCGCCGGTGGAGAGATGGCGAAGTCCGTGGGTGTCGCAGAGGCGTGAAGCCTGGGTTCCCTTGCCTGCCCCTGGGGGGCCGATGAACAGCAGACGTTGCTTCATGGTGTCGATGGGATGGGTCAGGGGATAAAGCGATGGGGCGGTACGGTGGCGTACCAAATTCGTGCTTCAGGCGTAACGCTTTGGTGCTCTCTATTGGCGCACCATGCCCTCGTAGCGCTGTGAGATCACGTACGTTTGAACCTGCTTGGCGGTGTCGATGGCGACGCCGACCAGAATCAGGAGGGACGTTGCGCCGAGTCCTTGGAATGTGGTGACGCTGGTGGCGCGCTCGACGGCGGAGGGGATGATGGCGACAGCCCCCAGAAATAAGCCTCCGAGCAGAGTGAGTCGATTTTTGACGCCTTCGAGATAGTTGGCTGTGGCGCTCCCAGGGCGGACCCCTGGGATGGCCACGCCACCGCGTTTGAGATTGGTGGCGACTTCTGTTGGATTAAAAGTGAGCGAGGCGTAGAAGTAGGAGAAGCCCAGGATCAAGGAGAAAAACAGCAGTGCGTACGGCCATGGGTTTGATGCACTTGGGTTCAACGCGCTCGCTGCGGTAATCAACAGTGGGTTCTGACTGAAATTGGCGATTGTGATCGGTAGGAAAATCAGCGCAGAAGCGAAAATGATCGGCATTACGCCACCAGCGTTCAGCTTCAGAGGCAAATAACTCTGACGGTTGGGGAGGAGAGCGGATCCACCCACCTGGCGTTTGGCACTCACGATCGGCAGCCGTCGAGCCCCCTCCTGCACGAAAATGATTCCAACGATGGTGACCAAGAACACCAGGACCAGCACGATGATCCCAAACACGTCGCTTCGGTCACCCGTCTGGGCTTTCTCAATGGTGGACCCGAGGGCCTGAGGCAGGGTGGCCACGATGTTGAGGAAGATCACCAGGGAGGCTCCCTGGCCAATTCCTCGCTCAGTGATCACTTCGCTGATCCACATCACGATCATCGAGCCGGTGACCAGAGCCAGAGCTGTCTGCGTAATGAATACGCCGTCTGACAAACCCTCAAGTGCGTAAGGCCGAAGAATCACAGCAAAGATCACGCTCTGAATCAGTCCCCAACCCAACGCCACGTAGCGGGTGATTTGGGCAATTTTGCGTCGACCGGCTTCTCCCTCGTTTTTCTGTAGGTCTTCGAGCTGGGGCAGAGACGCAGTCAGCAGCTGCAGGATGATCGAAGCGTTGATGAAGGGCAGGATCCCGAGGGCAAAGATTCCAAGGGTGGAGATGCCTCCACCGGTGAAGATGTCGAGGAATCCAATCAGCTGCCCTCCCTGCTGGATGAACTGCTGGAAGGCAACACGGTCGATGCCGGGCATGGGGATGTAGATGCCAAGGCGCACCAACATCAGCAAACCCAGAGTGGTCAGAACCCGGTTGCGTAGCTCCGGATTCCGTACCAGTTGGGTGATGACTTCAGCGGCACTGGGGTTGCGTCCCCGACTGACGAGCATGAAACAGAGAGCGTGGGTGTGGGCTGGATGCAGGAAAGCCGTCCGCGGATCGAAATCCTGCGGACGGCTCAGACCTTAGAGCTGGGCGTTACGGCCTTGAAAGGTCTCACTCCGGAAGTTCGCAGGTTCCACCAGCGGCTTCGATTTTGGTGCGAGCTGATGCCGTGAAGGCGGCAGCTTGAACTGTGAGTTTGGTCTTTAGTTCTCCATTCCCCAGAATTTTCAGGGGATGTTTAGGGCTTGTGACGATGCCGCCCTTCACCAGAGAGTCGAGATTGACCGTGCTGCCGTCCTTGAGGTCGTTCAAAGCCGACACATTCACCACAGTGAACTGCTTGGGGTTCACTAGAGGGAAATGCTTCAGTTTCGGGACCCTGCGGTACAAGGGCATTTGGCCACCCTCGAAGCCGGGGCGCGTTGGCCGGCCCGAGCGGGACTTCTGACCCCGCATCCCGAAGCCGCAGCTCGCACCCTGGCCAGCGGCGATGCCACGACCTTTGCGCAGTTTGCGGCGACGGGCGCCTTTGTTGGATTTAAGGGATTCGAGTCGGAGAGTCATGGGAGTCAGGAGTAGATCTGCTCGAGGGAGATCCCCCGTTCCTTGGCGGTCTCTTTGTGGGTGCGGAGACTGTCCAGAGCCACCATGGCGGCTCGCGCGTTGTTGAGGGGAGTCTTACTGCCCAGGCGCTTGGCCAGCACGTTCTTGATGCCGGCGAGCTCGAGGACGGTGCGGATTGATCCACCGGCGATCACGCCCGTGCCTGGAGCCGCGGGGCGGATCAGAACACTGGCTGCGCCGTCACGCCCGTTGGAGAGGGTGGGAATTGAATTGTGACGGGTGAGCGGCACCTTCACGAGATGCTTTTTGCCATCGGCGACGCCCTTGCGGACGGCTCCGATCACATCACCGGCCTTGCCGACACCGACGCCGACTTGGCCTTTCTCGTTGC
>ERZ802827.552-NODE-552-length-19757-cov-7.45995_pt1 | contig 19757 bp, 12 predicted proteins | sample MGYA00345652_ERZ802827 | MGnify/ENA primary metagenome ERZ802827 (study PRJEB30503, sample SAMEA104212372) | marine metagenome | biome: Westerlies Biome; feature: [SRF] surface water layer (ENVO:00010504) within the epipelagic zone...; material: water... | reverse complement strand
ACGTTGGGCAAAGCTTTTCTGCGAGGCTAACCGGATATGAACATTTTAATGCTACAAACAAAGACTTAACTTATAAATTTGGTATTGACCTTAATGATGGTGCAACCAATGTTTCAGTTTTCTTAAGTCAGCGCGAAAGAGACAGAATTAGAGGTTCGGAAGATGAAAGGTGGTACAGCCAAGATTACGAAAGATATCTTGCTGCCGATTCTCCTTTCCGTGGTGCAGGATTGAGAAATACAAGTACCTACGGCTGGTTTCAAATGGATTTTAGTGGCAGAGGACCGGGTGAATCCTGGCATGCTTCTAATGATGGAGAAACTGAAATGGCTAGTGCTACAGATCCAAGGGGTGGAAGTGCGCTCTGTGCCCTTCCCGGCGCAGTTCTTACGGGTTTTGGAACCTGTATGTTTGATACCAATCTTGGCGACAATAGATCAAACCAAAGAGGAAGCGGTGATTACAGGGGTGAAATGGAAAGAAGGCAAGGATTTGTCTTTATTAATCATGAATTTGATAACGGCATGGAGTTTTTCTCAGAATTAGCTCATTACAGCTCTGATTCAAATAGAGCTATATCTGCAGGTTCTCTTACATCTCTAATGTTAAGCGTTGCTCCAGATTATTATTGGTTTAGTCAATTACCAGCATCAATTAATTTTCCAACCAATAGAGATGTTGCTCTTGATGGTTGGAGACCTTATAACCTGAATAGAATCATCAATGTTTCTAAAGAAAGTAGCAGAATATTAGTTGGCATGAGAGGAACGCTTGATTCTGGTTGGGATTGGGAAGCAGCAATTGTAGATGCAAGATCTAAGTCTAAGGATTTAGCAAGCAATAGAGCTACCTATCCTTTAATGTATGAGCACTTCCAAGGTGCAACAAGGTTAACTCCAAATGCATTTAATATTTTTGATACAAATTGGGAAACTAATAACGGTGCAGGAATTTTAGCTGATGTTAGAAGAGATGATGAATCTACTCTTGAAATGGTAGATTTCAAGATGAGTCATCCAGAATTATTCCAGCTTCCAGCAGGTCCAGTCGCAGTTCTATTTGGACTCGAGAGAAGAGAAGAAACATATGATGATGATCGAGACCCTCTTCTTGATGGAACTATTACTACACAAGATTGTTGTGCAATTACACGTGCAACTAGATCTCATCCATTTAGATCAGCTGCTTTAGGCTCCAGCCCAACAGTTGATGTTTATGGTGAAAAAACTGTTGATGCAGCTTTTGTGGAATTTGTCATGCCATTAACCGAAAAACTTACGGCGCAAGTTGCAGCACGACATGAAGATTTTTCTGATTCTGATTCAGCCACAGTTGGAAGATTGGCGCTTGGATATACTGTAAACGAAATGGTTAGCCTACGAGCTTCATTCTCAACAGCGTTTAGACCACCTAATTTGCTTCAAGTTAATCAGCCCTATGTTACAAGGACTGGTAGGAGAGACGATGCTGTTCAAAAATACAGAATATTTATTAGAGAAGGATCTCAAGTTAATTCAGGAAATGGATTTGCAAACGACTACACCATATCTGATACCCTGCACTATAGACTTGGTAATCCAAATCTTGAACCAGAAGAATCTGATAACGCTACACTTGGAGTGGTAATTACTCCTAATGAAAATTTAACAATTACCGTTGATAGATGGTCAATTGAAAAAGATAACACCATTGGTTTGTTTGGAAGAAACAATTCAAGTGTATATGATCTTCTATTAAGATTGCAGCATGGCGTGGGCGGCGCTACCACAGTTGCTGAAATGTTAAGTTTCTGTCAGGGACTAAACGTGCAACAAACAGCGACGACAGGTGGATATGCTATTGCTGGCTCATCCGTCCATAGAGATGCTAATCCAAGCTCCTCATACAATCAAGAGTTCTTAAATGCTGGAATTTGCCCTGCTGGACAACAAGATGTTGTTTACGAGCCATATTCAAACTTAGCATTAAGAACAATAGAAGGAACTGATTTATCAGTATATTATGATTTGAATACAGATTTTGGTGATTTTAGAATTACACTTCAATCATCTGTTACAGATAAATTTGAGCAAGAACCATCTGCTCAGTTTGCTGCAATATCCGCGGCTGTTGCTGATGGAACATTGCCTGCTTACACAAACCTTGAGGGTTTTGGTGATCTGTTAAATGTAGAGACTACAGGTACTGATAGAAAAGATACATTAAAAATTAATTACCGACGAGGTGATTGGGGTGCATCTTTAACCACACTCAGACTTGGTACGCTTAATGATACTGGTGTCAGAGATGATGATGGTAATCCTTGGAAAATTCCTTCGATGACTACAAGTAACTTAAGTGTCTATAAAAACTTTGAACTTAGCGGCAATGATGCAAGGTTAAGATTTATGGTAAGAAACGTTGCTGATGAGAGAGCGCCATTAGCTGATGGTTTCTTTGGTTTCTATTCCGATATTCATAGAGATGATGGAAGACATTACTATTTAGATCTTAAAATAGATTTCTAGATTAGTGCTAGAATTAAAGGGAGCTAAGGCTCCCTTTTTTTATTAAATAATATGCATAAACAGCTCTCTATACTTTTTTTGATCCTCAGTTCATGGAATATTTCAGCCGATATTCTTAAATATGAATTTAAAGATTGGTCTGGGTCACCTTTAATTACTTATGTCGCTAAACCTAGCAAAATTAATGCAGCAACTAGATTGGTGGTAGTAATTCACGGACGCAAAAGAAATGCAGAAGAATATAGAAATCAATGGGTTCAAGCGTCAAAAGATTTAAATCTCTTAGTCATTGTTCCAGAATATAGTCATGAAGACTTTGCAGAAGTATGGGGTTTTAATTACGGAAATATTAAAAGTAAAACCCTAGAACCTATAAGCAAGGATTTGCATGCATTTAGCACAATTGAACCGTTGGTGAATAATGCTCTCAATAAATTTAAATTAAAATCAGATCATTGGGGCATATATGGTCATGGTGCAGGAGCACATTTTGTTCACCGATATCTCCTTCATCATCCTGAGGATAGTCATACCCTTGCAATCGCAGCAAATCTTGGCTGGTATTTGTCTCTAACAGATCAAGAGTGGCCTTTTGGTTTAAAGAATTCAGAAATTACAAATTCTCATTTGCAAAAATCATTTAGTAAATACTTTTTGTTAATGTTAGGTCGATCTGATGTTTCATCAAAACCAAATACTCCTTACGTTAAAAAAAATTGGGATGCTATCTTATCACAAGGGAATAATAGGCTCGAAAGAGGTCGAAATTTTTTTAAATCAGCTGTAGAAAAATCTAAAGAAGTTGATCAATTTTTTAAATGGGGAATGGTTGAAGTTCCAACAAAGAAAGGTCATGGTAATACTGAGCAAATGGTTCCCTACGCAGCTGAGATGTTTTTTGCGAGGTTAAAATAATGCAAGCTTATAAGAAAAGAGGTTTTTGGATTGGTCTAGCCGCATTTTTTACTCTCTCTGTATTACCTAACCCAGAATCTCTTTCGGCAATAGGTTGGGCTGTTGCAGCAGTTACATTACTTATGGCAATTTGGTGGGCTACCGAGGCTGTGCCTGTAGCAGTTACGGCACTTCTTCCTTTGGCCCTTTTTCCAATGTTAGGCGTAACAGATTTCAAGACAGCCGCCCTGCCATATGCTAATCCAAATATTTACTTATTTATGGGTGGATTTATTTTAGCTCTTGGGATTGAGTCCTCAGGATTGCATAAAAGATTAGCGCTTAAAATGTTAATAGCAATAGGAAATAGTGGCGCCAAGCTGATTGGTGGATTTATGCTCGTATCAGCTTTGATAAGCATGTGGGTAATGAATACCTCAACAACCCTAATGTTGCTGCCCATCGGGCTTGCTGTTTGTGCAAGCGTTGCTGAAACAATTCCCAATTTTTCATCGCAGGAAAGAAAGAATTTTGAAACCTCCTTGCTTCTTGGTATTGCTTATGCAGCTTCAATTGGAGGAATGTCTACCTTGGTAGGAACGGCTCCTAACATAATATTTGTTGGCTTTATGCAAGAAACATATGGTCTTGAAATATCCTTCATTGATTGGATGAAGCTCGGAGTCCCAATTGCATCAATTATGTTATTTGCTTCATGGTATGCAATCACAAAAATTGTTTACCCAGTAAACTTTGTAGCTAATATTGAAACAAAATTACAACTTCAAAATATGTTAAGTGATCTTGGTCCTTTGGGAAGAGATGAAACCAAGGTATTAATAATTTTTTCACTCGCTGCTGGGGCTTGGATGTTCAGAACACTGCTTGATAATTTTATTCCACTGTCTGGATTAACTGATGCTGGGATAGCAATATTTGCTGCATTAAGTTTTTTCTTTATTCCTTCTGAAAACAATAAAACAGATTTATTAACATGGGAGCAAGCAAATAAGCTTCCGTGGGGTTTGCTTGTTTTGTTTGGGGGCGGACTCTCCCTAGCCGCATCAATTGGATCATCAGGACTGGGTGGATGGATTGGACAAGGTTTAATAGTTTTAGAAAATGTACCGCCAATTGTTTTAATATTGGCAGTGGCAACCTTAATTATATTTCTAACAGAAATTACTTCTAACGTAGCAACAACATCAACATTCTTGCCGGTGGTAGGAGCAGTAGCAGTTGCTCTTGGAATAGCGCCAGTTGCTTTAACAATTCCTGTTGTTCTGGCTGCCAGTTGTGCGTTCATGCTTCCAGTAGCAACACCACCAAATGCCATTGTATTTGGGTCTGGAAAATTAACTATCCCAGATATGATTCGAGCAGGGTTTGCGCTAAATATCATAGGCATGATTTTAGTTACAATATTTGCCTTCTATTTAGCACCAATGATATTTTGAGAATTATGGATCTTAAAAAGTTTGGCCTAACCTTATTATGTATTAGTTCAAACTCTTGGGCTCAAGTAAGTTATATTGATTATGAATCCCCCTTTCATTCAACTATTGGTAGCTCAGGCATGGTGGTCTCACAGAATCAAGCCTCATCGAATATTGGAATAGAAGTATTAAATATGGGGGGCAATGCTGTTGATGCGGCAGTAGCAGTAGGTTTTTCTCTGGCAGTAACACTTCCTAGAGCTGGAAATATTGGAGGTGGAGGCTTTATGCTTGTTTATTTGAAAAATGAACAAAAAACTATTGCTGTAGACTTTAGAAGCGCTGCTCCAAAAAATATTTCGAAAGATGGCTATCTCTTTCTAAAAAATAATTATGATCAAAGAAGGTATGGTTACAAAGCATCCGCTGTGCCAGGAACTGTTGCAGGTTTATTGCAAACACATAAACGTTTCGGGAATTTGCCATTAAAAAAAATTTTAGAGCCTGTGATCAAGCAAGCATCTTCTGGAATTCTAGTTAGCTATGATCTTCATCATGCAATAGGCAGTGCTAATCAGATAAATCTGGATCAAGAATCACAAAAAATTTATTTAAATAATGGTGTCCCTGTAAAAGAGGATTTCCTTATGAAACGACCAGATTTAGCATGGACCATTGGTGAAATTGCTAAACATGGAGAACAGGCGTTTTACTCTGGTTCAATTGCAAAAAAAATAGTTGATGCAATGCGGAAAAATGATGGCTATATAAATTTAGAAGATCTAAAAAGTTATCAACCTAGATTTGCAGAGCCAATACAAACAAATTATAGGAATCATAAGGTGCTTGCACACCCTCCTCCAGCTGGAGGAGCTGCAGTTTTACTTGAGGGTTTAAATATACTGGAGAACTTTGAGACCAAAGGACTTGGACCAAACTCTGCAGCATTCCTCCATTTGTTTGCAGAGGCTTTGCAAAGAGGTCACATGGATAGATCTAGATATATGGGAGATCCTCAGTTTTATGAAGTACCAATTAAAAAAATTATTTCTAAAGAAAGAGCAAAGATACTAGCAAGTGAGATTAGCAATGCATCTGTTACGCCTGCAGACGAATTAAACCCAGATTCATTATTCAATGAAGGAGAAAATACAACCCATTATTCAATTATTGATAAGCATGGAAATGCCATCTCCAATACCTATACATTGGGCTACTCCTTTGGATCAGGTGTCACCATTCCTGGAACGGGTATTCTTTTAGATAATCAAATGAATAATTTTGCATATGAGTATGGAAATCCAGATGTGATTGATCGAACGGCTAGCATTGGCAATAAATTTGAGCCCGGTAAGCGACCTATGAGCACTATGACTCCAATTATGATGTTTGATGAAAATAATACTCTAAAGCTCATCTCAGGCTCGCCAGGGGGGGCATTGATTCCAGCTGCAGTATTAAGAGTGATAACTGGTTTGATAGACTTTGATTTGAATATTGGTGAGGCAACAATGCTGCCACGACTCCACAAAGATTGGCCCTATGAAACGTTAAGAATTGAAAAAAATTTCAGCATTGATACTCTTGAAATTCTTAAATCCTATGGTCATGAGCTAGAAGATTCAAAAACTATGGGTTCAACACAAAGTATATACATATCATCTAAGGGCAATGAAGGCTTTTCTGATCTTAGGCGACCGAATGCGGGAGTAGCAATTCAAATTGATTAAGGCTTTAGCATTTATTCATAAAAAAACTGGATTATCAGATATTGATTTTAGGACTTACTATGAAAATTCTCATGCTCCTTTGGCATCCTCACTGTTAACTTTTGAAGGTTATGAAAGAAATTTTATAAATTCCAAGTTCAATCAGTCATACAAATCCCTTGGGTCAATTAGTATTTTTAAATATCAATCAATGAGATCGCTTGATGTGATTGGAGAACAGATGGAATCAAGCAAAGGAGATATTCTTAGAGAGGATGAATTAAAGTTTATGGATGTGCCAAAAAATTTTTTTATTCTTACAGAGTCTGAGGATGCAATTAACAATATGTACGAACAAAAGATTTTTTATCCTGCAAAAAAAATACATGAATTAAATACTTTAGATAATTATCCAGGACTAGAAAAAATTTCTGAAAATCTTGTCATGGCGCCTGATGAAATTATAGGAATTGCAGAGTATGGAGTGTCAAATGAAATATCTTTGAGTGCTATAGAGGCAATTGCACAAGAGCAAACTAAAGTACTGTTTGCTTCTTCCATTAGTTAGCTTTTGACAAATAGTCTAAAGCTGCATCAATTCTAGAATTGACCTCATCTAGATTGAATAGCGATAAGGTTAAGCCTAGAGATGGAGAATGGGTTGATCCTGTCATCGCAATTCTAATGGGTTGATTAAGTTTGGGCGTGGGTAAGCTTAAAGCCGTTTGAGCTTCCTTTAAAGCAGCATCAATGGAGCCCTCATCCCAAACCTCAAGACCGTTTAATTTTCTTCGAATATACTCTAATACAGGCTTTGAACCTTTTAAAAATTTATCTGCAGCTTTTTCATTGTAAGGCCCTACTTTAGAAAAATAAGGTACCAGATCATCGGATACGCCTTGCAAAGTAGGTTTAGAGCTCCTTAGGGCTTCTATAATATTATTGTGATTATTATTTTTACTGTAATCAATTTCATTCTTAGCTAAAAATGGAATCAATCTATTTTTAAAATCCTCGAAAGGTAATGCTGCTAAGTGATGATTATTGATCCAATCAAGTTTTGCTTGGTCAAATATAGCGCCAGCTTTTTGAACCTCTTGCATTCTAAAATCCATAATTAGATCATCTAAGTAAAAAATTTCTTTCTCACCTTTTGACCACCCTAATCGGGCAAGCATATTAATCATCGATGACTCAAGATAACCTTCATCAAAATAGTCTTGCAAGCTTGTTACAGCATTCCTTTTAGATAATCTTTTTTTATCTGGGCCTAACACCATAGGCAAATGAGCATATTCAAGAGGTGGATATCCCAGTGCTTGTTGAATATGAATTTGTCTTGGGGTGTTGCTTAAATGATCTTCTCCCCTGACAACACTTGTAATCCCTTGACTGAAGTCGTCGACAACATTGCATAAATGATATGTTGGAGATCCATCGCTTCTTAAAAGTATTAAATCATCTAACTCAGAATTTTGAAAAATAACTTCGCCTCTTACCAAGTCATGAAAAACTAGCTCGCCATCTTTAGGAGTTTTCAGCCTTAAGACTGTGGCATTAGATCGTTTAAGTCCAAGGTTTCTGCTTCTCCCATCATACATAGGTTTTTTACCCGCTGCTTCCTGCTCTGCCCGCATTTCATCTAAAGTTTCTTTTGAGCAATCACACCAATAAGCATTACCAGATTCTATTATTTTTTCTGCAGCCAGCTTATACAGGTCAGATCTTTCAGATTGACGAACGGGAGGCTCATCAGGATTAATTCCAATATCGGCTAACCCCTTTAATATATTTTCTTCATGCTCACGGGATGATCTCTCAGCATCGGTATCCTCGATTCTAATTAAAAATTTACCTTTATTTTGCTTTGCATAGACATAATTAAACAATGCGGTTCTGACACCACCAATATGAAGTGTTCCTGTTGGACTCGGAGCGAATCTTGTGACTGTTGTCATGACGGAATCCTTTTAGAATTAATTGTTGCAATCCTCTCATCATGTGCCAATGCATCCTCATGAGACACTAAAATTTTTGGGATAGGGAATTTTTTTAGATCAAGGCTAGATTTATTGTCTTGATTATCAAGATTTGAGTTATTCTCTAGGGACATAAATTCAAATTTGCTTTGCCCGCCGGTTAAATGAATATACACATCGGCAAGAATATTAGCATCAAGCAATGCTCCATGAAAACTTCTATCGTAGCCGCTAACCTCAAATCTATTTGCCAATGCATCCAAAGAATTACGTTGACCAGGATACTTATTTCTTGCCATCATCAAGGTATCCTCAACATCACATATTTCTTCAAGAGCTGGATAATTTGATGAAGCCCTTTTTAACTCAGCATTTAGAAAACCCAAATCGAAGGGAGCATTATGAATCACGAGTGTGCTCCCCTCCACAAACTCTAAAAAACTTTCAGCAATCTCAGAAAACTCTGGCTCTTTTGAAAGTCGCTCCATTGATAAACCATGGACCTTTTCAGCTTCCTCATCAATAGATCTTTGTGGATTAAGGTATGAATGAAAGTGAAGATCTGTTCTTCGTCTATCCTCTAATGTTACGGCACCAACCTCAACAATTCTGTGACCTTGATCAACTTCAAGTCCAGTAGTTTCAGTATCTAGAACAATTAATTTCTTTGTCATGAGATGGAATCAATTCCTTTATTAGCTAAACAGTCTGCAGTTTCATTTCCAATATCTCCAGAGTGCCCTTTTACCCAGTGCCATTGTACTTGATGATATGAAGTCAGCTTATCTAATTGTTGCCATAATTCTTTATTTTTTACATTTTTTCTGGCAGCAGTCCTCCAATTATTTTTTTTCCAGTTTTGAATCCATTGATTCATCCCATCCATAACATATTTTGAGTCAGTAAAAAGATCTACTTCGCATGGTTCTTTCAAGGCTAATAAGCCTTCAATTGCAGCTGAAAGCTCCATTTGATTATTGGTTGTATCTACTTGGCCACCAAACATTTCTTTTTCAATGCCATCAAATTTGATGAAAGCCCCCCATCCACCTGGTCCTGGATTACCTCTGCAGGCACCATCTGTATAAATAATTACCTTTTTCATGGGTTAAAATATGATTTATTAATGCTTATGACTATTCAATTTATAAAAGCTTATACTATTAATTATATTTGGTTAATTATAACTAAAGAAGATAATTTTTTGTTTACCTTAAAAGACTCATACCAAATCCAAAAAATATAATTTTTAAACTAATGAAACCTTACTTGGTAATTTTATTGTTGTTTACAACTTCAAGTTGTCAACTGCCAACTATTATTCAAGCAGATAAATATATTGAGCCTGTCCCAGTTAAGACAACTGATGCTATCCCGCTTTATGAAACTGTTTGGGATCGAATCACGGACGATGCCCAAAGTGAGCAAGATAAACTTGATGAAAAAACACTTGGATATATTAACGCTTACCTTGCAAGTCCTGATCAACTAAATAAGTTATTTGAAAAAGGAAGGTATTTTATTTTTTTTGTTCTTGAAGAGTTAGATAGATACAGACTGCCTCCAGAATTAGCACTTCTTCCATACATTGAAAGCAATTATGACCCATTCTCAATCTCTGCCTCAGGAGCAATGGGAATATGGCAGTTTATGCCTGCAACAGCAAGAATATATGGCCTGAAAGATACCTGGTGGTATGAGCAAAGACATGACCCCTTGGTATCTTCAAAAGCTGCTGTGAGATATTTAGCTTATCTACATAATAGATTTAATAAAGAAATCACCTATACCCTAGCTGCATATAATGGTGGGCCGACTCTTCTTGAAAAAAGAATAAAGCTCAACAAAAAAGCAAATAAACCTACAAATTATGAAAACCTCAAGCTGCCGAAACAAACTCAGGAATATGTACCTAAATTCAAAGCCATACTTGAGTTAGTTGTGAACGCCGAAAAATATGGGATTATTCTGCCAAATTTTCCAAATAAAAAAGTATTGAGTAATATAGAACTTGATGGACAAGTTGAGATACTAGCTTTTAGTGAGTTTGCAGGTTTGAAGCCTGAATTTGTATATAAGTTAAATGCTGGGTACACAAAATGGGCTTCTCCTCCTGGTAATAAGACTACATTCAATATACCTATTGAATTGGAAGAAACATTAAATCTTAAAAAAGATATGTTTATTCAAACAAATCAAATTAATTGGGTAACTCATAAAGTTTCTAAGGGAGACAGTCTTTGGAAAATAGCAGAAGAATTTGATACAGAGGTTAATGTCCTAAAGAAAGTTAATTATCTATATTCAGATACCTTGAGCTTAAATCAAGAGTTATTAATTCCTTTAAGTAATGATCAAAATCAAACATTTATCCCCTATCAGGCTCATATTATTAGCGAAGGAGATACCCTATGGAACCTTGGTATTCAATACAAAATTTCGCCAGCGGAAATAGCAAAGAATAATGGCTTAAGAATGAATTCTCCTCTAAGAATTGGAAAAGAGTTAAATATAGGAAATAAAAATATCTTTCGAACAATTAATTCAAAAAAAAGAACTATTTTATATAGCGTTAAGCAAGGCGATAGTCTCTACCGCATCGCAGATATATTTAACATTGAAATCACAGATATCAGAAAAATTAATGAATTATCGAGTAATGAAATCAAGCCTGGACAGGTATTGAAAATTATTATCAAAGCTTTTTAATTATCAGAAGTTTTTGGATCTAGAGCATCTCTTAACCCGTCTCCAAAAAAGTTTAATGCGAACAAGGTAATTGTGAATGTGATACCTGGATAAATTAGTAACCAACTATATTCCTCCATTGATTCAACACCATCTTTAATTAGGGTTCCCCAACTGCTCATTGGAGGTTGAATACCCAGTCCAAGAAAACTTAGAAATCCTTCTAAAAGCATTACTTGGGGAATTGTTAAAGTTGCGTATACAGCAATTGGTCCTAAAATATTAGGTAATAAATGTCTCCTAAACATTGATAGATTTGAAACCCCCATAGCTTGGGCTGCTAAAACAAATTCTTGATTTTTTAAACCAATTACTTGGCCTCTTACTATCCTTGCCATGGTGAGCCACTCAACGGCTCCAATTGCACCGAATAGGAGCCAAAGGTTCCTACCAAAAATAACCATTAAAAGAATTATAAAAATAATAAATGGGAGTCCATACATAACATCAACTATTCTCATCATAATTGAGTCAACTCTTCCTCCCATATATCCAGCAACTATTCCCCAGGAAACTCCAATCACAAGAGCAACGCCAGTTGCAACAAATCCTACTAATAATGAAATACGTGCACCATACAAAATTCTACTTAACAAATCTCTTCCTAAAATATCAGTTCCTAAAAGATGGTCTGATGATGGCGGGCTTGCACCCAAATTTAAATCTTGAAATGAATAAGAGTATGGAGCTATCCATGGAGCCAGTAAGGCGCAAATTACAAGTATTATTAAAACAAAGCCGCCCAACATAGCAGCCCTATTCCTCCTTAATCTATATAAAGCATCTGACCACAAAGAATTATTTTTCATTAGGCATCTCTTGATCTTGGATTTAGCCACAGAGCAGCAAGGTCAGATAATAAGTTAAAGAAAACTATCATTGCCGAGAAAAATATTGTGGTTCCCAAGATCATTGTGTAGTCTCGATTAAATGCTGCTTCAACATAAAATCTTCCTAATCCTGGAATTTGAAAAATAGTTTCAACAACAAATGAGCCTGCAAGCAAACCAGCAATAGCAGGTCCTAAAAATGATACAACTGGAATGAGGCCACCTTGCATAGCATGTTTTATTACTACCATTCTTTCAGTAAGGCCCTTGGCCCTAGCTGTTCTGATAAAGTCCTGATTTAACACCTCTAACATTCCACCTCTACTCAATCTGGCAATGTATGCAGCATATGCAAATCCCAATGTGAGAGATGGTAAAATTTTGTCTCCAGGTAATTGGCCCCAACCAGATACAGGAAGCAATTCAAGATTGATTCCGAAAATTAAAACCAACAAAGGGCCCATTAGGAATGTTGGAACACATATGCCAATCATTGCAATTGCCATTGGAATAAAATCTAAAAATGTATTTCTTTTTAATGCTGCAAGCACGCCTAAAAATACGCCCATAACCAACGCAATTAAAATTGCATAAAAAGCTAATTCAAAAGTAACTGGTAACCCAGTAGCAATCATTTCTGTAACAGATCTACCTGGAAATCTAAATGAGGGTCCTAAATTTCCCTGAATCAATCCAGTCATATAACCAACGTATTGCTCCCAATTAGACGCATCTAAGTTATATGCTTCGTTAAGGTTCTTTAATACTTGAGGAGATACTGCCTTATCAGCATCAAAGGGTCCGCCAGGTGCAATTTTTATTAAAAAAAAGGTGATGCTAGCGACTGCAAATAATACCGGTATAGCAAGTAAGATTCTTTTAAGGAAAATTGCTATCATGAAGAATCAATCTCTTTCTAGATATATAAACTTGGGATGATGATGATCTAAGATGTGGGGATTGTAACCTTTTACATCAGGTGATAATTGATAAGATCGAACATATGTATAAAGAGGGATGATCGGCATATTATCAATAAGAATTCTCTCAGCTTCTTTCAGAAGTTCATATCTTTGAGTTTGATTATTAGTTGAGTTTGCTCTTTCTACAATTGAATCATAGTTAGCATCTTCCCAACCCGTCTTATTGTTTCCTCTATTAGGCCTCATGAGATCAAGGAAAGTATTAGGATCTTCATAATCTCCTATCCAACCTGCACGTGAGACTTGAAAATCTCCTACCATCTCTCTACTCAAGTATACTTTCCAATCTTGGTTAACAAGCTCAACTTCGATACCTAGATTCTGTTGCCACATTTGCTGTATCGCTAAAGCTAATTTTCTATGATCTTCATTGGTATTAAACAAGATTTCAAGTTTTGGAAAAGGGTTAGCTTCAGAGTAACCTGCATCATTCAAAAGCTCTTTAGCTAATTTTGGATCGAATGGAATTTTAGTATCTGGTTGATATCCATTTGAACCAGGAGGGGTAAAAGAATATGCTGGAATTTGGCCACATTTTGTAACTTTTTCTACCAAAAGTTTCCTATCAATTGAAAATGCTAAAGCTTTTCTAACTCTTACATCTTTTAAAGATGGATTATCGATATTCAATCTATAAAAATATTGACCCATGTATGGATCTATTCTTAAGTCAGGATTATTTTCTTCAATGTAGATTGGGCATTTCTGCGAAGGTAATGTTGAGGTTACATGCAACTGTCCTGCTCTAAACATTCTATCTTCGGTCATTACATTAGAAACAGGATAAAAATGCATTTCATTCAAACTAACTTTTTCAGCATCCCAATAAAAAGGATTCTTTTCTACAACAATTTTGTTATTTAACTCCCAAGATTTTAATTGAAATGGACCATTACAAACAAAATTACCAGGTCTTGTCCATTGACCATTTCTATCATCTATTGCGCCATGCTTTAAAACAGAGTCTTTGTGGACAGGCCATGTACTGTAGTGACTTAACATGCCTATAAAAAATGGAGTTGGATTTTTTAAATTAACTTTTAAAGTATATTTATCAATTGCTTTTACACCGACCTCATCAAAATCACTCGTTACCCCTGTATGGTAATCTTCAGCGCCTTCTAAGTAATAAAGCATATCTGGATATTGAGAACCTAGGCTAGCTGTTAATATTCTCATCCAAGACCACACAAAGTCACTAGCAGTTACTGGGTCACCATTAGACCACTTTGCAGCCTTATTTAGATAAAATATATACTCTTTACCATCATCACTCAATGTCCATGACTTAGCAGCCCCGGGAAGATTTCCACCACTATTAGGATTAGGAATAGTTAGGCCTTCACATAAAGAAATTAAAATATGATGTTCAGGCACTCCTGTAACAATATGAGGATCTATTCCTTGAGGCTCTGATCCATTACCAAAATGAAACACTCCAGTTTCAACTGAAGAATCAACTGGAGAAATTGATTTACTACAAGCAACCAATATAAGTGCTAATAATAAACCAAGATTATTTATTTTCATGGCAATATTATATATAAAAAAAGGGCCGGTAAGCCGGCCCTTTTAAATAAGATAACTCTTTATAGTTCTATTTTAAATCCACCGTAGAAGAATGCTCCTCCAGGAAGATCATAGGCCATATCAAATGAATGTGAAAATGAATCCTGAACATAAGGAGGCTCTTCTCCAGTAGCATTTCTAGCTCCAATGAAAAGGTTTACTGTGTCAGAATAAGCATAATTAACTTGAATATCTGTGTATACAGTTCGTTTAATTTCATCATAGCCGTAACTACCGCTATCGGGATGTGAACACTGAGCATCAAGTCCCCAATAGTAATTCAACCAACAGTCTTCCCAGTTATCATCAAGGATTCTAAAATCTACAGAAGTAGTAAAATCGTTATACGACCAAAGGATTCCAGCATTAGCTCTCCACCTCCAATCCATAGCACCTTCGTAATAACCAAAACGCTCTGAAGGAGTTGAAGTAGCACTTTGTGCAAACTCATCTTTGGTGTAATAAGTCATATCAAAAGCAGTAACAAAGCTACCATAATTATCAACATCAAACTCGTATCTCAATCCTAAATCATAACCTGATACATTTTGTACAGCTGCGTTTATGGATGAACGTCTTATTTCTTGAACAGAACCTGAAGGAGTTCTTACAACATATGAACAAAATGCGTCATCTTGAACAGAACTTTCGACATAACATCTGCTGATTGTTTGAGAAGCAGAAATAACAGAAACAATGTTTTCAAGTTCTATTTGCCATGCGTCCAATACAATACTTAAGCCCTCAACCTGACTTGGTGTATATACGATGCCTAGTGTCATATTCTCTCCCTCTTCAGGAAGTAAATTAGGGTTACCGCCTCTAAGCTCTCTTAACTGAGAGTCTAATTGGGGTGCTCCACCTGCAGGCACACCTTGAGCTACACAATTGGCTTGTGTTGCAGATGATGCAAGAGGAAAATTAACAGTATTACAAGGATCAGCAAGAGATGGAAAGCTTTCACTAGCACCTGCATAGAGAGTTCCAACTGATGGAGCTCTGAAAGTCTCACCAGAAGTAAATCTGACCAGTACATCGTCAATGGGTCTCCATCTAATTCCAATTTCAGTTGTTGATGGCTCCCCAGGGCTATTTGCAACTGATCCAGAACCAACAATACCACCAGATGTAAATTCAGAACTTCTAGCAGAAAGAGTCATTTCAAGTTCTTGGGCTCCAACAACGCCATTTAATAGTGGGAAGTTCATTTCAATAAAAAATTCCTCACTGCCTGTTTTACCTCGGGTTGCTTCTTGGAAATTTGTTGATGATAAACCACCAGCAACTAATGGATCTGGTCTTTCATAATAACCTTGGTTTCTTACTTCATATCCAGCAGCGAAGTAAGCAACACCATAAGGCATTTCGAACATAGGACCTGATATCTCAGCCCAAAAATCTTCACTATCAAATCCAGATTGGCCTTGCAGCGTATATCCAACATATTTAACAATTTGATCATATACATTTTGCGTAATAACACCTGCTGATAGACCCATGTCTGGTCCACCAAAAGCGTTGAATGGTACACATCCGGTAATTGTATCTGAAGGAGTTCCACATCCAAAAGTTCCATCTGTACGTTTGAATGATGGTCCAACAGCATTTCTTAAATTGGCTAAATTAATGTAGTTGTAACCAGTTTGATCGTAAGATGCATCATTTTGTTGATACCCTACTGACCAAAAATAAGTATTATCATTCATGTCAAAGTTTCCATCTAAAGAGAACCTGACACCAAAAATATCATTATCATATTGATTTTTTCTTGGTCCAAAAGGAACAGATCTGTATCTCCAGTGTGAAATCTCTTCGTTAAAGACATTAAATACACTATCAGCACTATAAGGAATCTGCCATTGAGGTCCTGAGCTAGGCTCAACAGTCATGGGAACCTGGGCTATCATATTTTCAGCTTTTACTTGCGTATAAGTAAATTGAACAGAAGCTGTCACGTTGTCTGAAATATCAAATGATGAGTAGTTATAGGCACCCCATCTTTCAACAGGAAGTTGAACATGGTTAATTGGAGCGTAGTTATACATAGCAGCTGCAGTAAAAGGTCTAAAGTGAGAAAGATCAGTACCAGCTTGGCCTGGAATCAATGATTTCTGTCCTAGAGATGTAAAAAATCTACCATATGCTGATCTAGACGATCCACAAACACCGATGCTTGTATCTGGAGCAAAGTTACCATAGCCAGCATTTTGTGCATTGTTTGGACCTAAATTTGTGGGACTGTTCTCTGGTCCAGTTCCAGATCCTGGAGGGTTAGTACAACCTTGCCATGGGATGGCAGCTCTAGGTATTTCTCCTCCAAATATGCCTTCTTGACTTGAAAAAGAGAAGTTAAATAGGGAACTTGCCTTTTCACTTGAAGCGCCAAATAGGAGATCTATTTGATTGTTACCCCCGTATCCAGCGTCATACTCACCTTGAGAAGCGCTAACAGAGAAGCCGTCATATTCTTTTTTCGTGATGACGTTAATAACACCTGCAACAGCATCAGAACCATATATAGAAGAAGCTCCATCTTTAAGAATTTCAACTCTACTGATAATTGAAACGGGAATAGTGTTCATATCAACTGCACCAAAAGCATCAGTTGCCCACCTTCTTCCATCAACAAGGACCAAAGTTCTCCCTGCACCGAGATTTCTTAATGATATTTCATTGGCTCCAACACCTGCATTTGTTGAGGTACTGACAGGTCGGATACCTGATCCATCAGACGATGTGATGTTTTGAAGAACATCTCCGATGTTATTAAGACCAGTTCTCTCAATAGCTTCTTCAGAAATAATTTCTAAAGGTTTTGAGCTGTCAAGGTTAGATCTTTTAATCCTTGAGCCAGTAATAATAACTTCTTCAACTTCGTCAGCATCTTCATCTTGAGCAAAAGTGTGATTCGGCATTAATCCCAGTGATAGGACTGCGATCAACGAAAATTTAAACAAATGTGACATATAAACTCCCTAAAAGTTTGTTAATTGGCGAAATTGTCACTTTTTTGTTGCAAAAAGTCAATTTATTTTTATGTCTATTTACATTGTAAAAAAAAGGGGTGAAAGCACCCCTTTGAATAAAAATATATCTTTTTACTAGTATTGCACTGAAATATTCAAAAATACATAAGTACCAAGTGCATCGAAATAGCCCGGGAATGTATTTCCATTGCCTGGAGCAGTACCCGCACTTGATGTATACACAGGATCTTCATCAAATAAATTGCTTGCACCTAGGCTGAATGAAATATTCTCATTCATGGAATATTTTACAGTTGCATCAACATAGGTTTTTGCATCAAAGTCTATATTGTCGCTATTCAATGTATCAGTTTCGCCTAAATATCTGAGTCCTAACGTGTAATCAAAATTTCCTTTTGAAAGCTCTGCAGAATAATTTCCTGAAAATTCAGGTACAGGATTTTTACCACATGATGAGCCATATTTGCCTGCACACTCTAATTCTGGCTCTCCAGGAAGAACGATGAGAGTGTCTGAATCAACAATTGTTGAAATTCCCTTCAGCCCAATTGGGCCAATGCCAGTATCTAGAACATAATCAAAAATTATGTCAAAGCCTGAAGTGGAAGTCTCAGCAACATTTGTATTTGTTGTTATAATCCTTCCAGGTGATACCCACAAACTTCCCATAACTGGATCACGTTCGATCAAACTGCAGAATGTTGTGTTGCCAGTTGCAAGACACTTATCTAAAGAAGTTTGAGCCGGAATAGTACCTATCCTATCTTCAACCAGGATATCAAAATAATCCAAAGTAACAGTTAATCCATCCATGCTTGATGGCGTCCAAACTACCCCAATAGTTGTTGATTCTGATTCTTCAGGCCTTAAGTTAGGATTTCCACCAGTTAAAATATTGTACTGATCAGCCGGAGATTTTAAATCTGAACCATACAGAGAAGCAGCAAGCCCTGTGTTGGCACACTGAGCTTGAGTAGCTGAAGGTGCTGCGCCAGACTCAGGATTTGTTCCACAAGGATCTGGATCTAAATCAGTTAAACTTGCGCCTTGTCCCCTATAAAGCTCTGTAATAGAACCGTGCCTAGTGGCAGTTTGTAATGTGCCTCTGAAAGAAAGCTCATCATTAAGTTGATAAAAAGCACCTATTTTAAATGCATCTGTATCGTTATCAGTAGAGTAATCAGCAAATCTCATACCTGCTTCTAAATTTAAAGACTCTGTAACAGGTATACCAAATTCAAAAAAGTATTCTTTTACATCATATTTTCCAGCCAAAGCCACAATTGGTCCACCTGCACCAGTTCTATCGGCCGCTTGAGAAGAAGCATCTGGTCTGTAATCCGATTCAAGCTCTCTTGATTCATATCCAACTACCATACTTACTGGACTTGGCGCCCCAGGTATAGAAAAAGAGGTTGTTCCTTCAATAAATGCTTGGAAAATGGTTTCACTAGAATCTCCAAGAATAAAGTTGGGTATCGCCATATATGTTTGAATTGCAGGATTAGCATCCCAGATTGCTTGAATGCCTCCATCTCTTGGAAGTCCTCCAGAAAATAGATTATAGGGAATACAATTATCATCAGTCCCATTAAGTTTAGAGACACAAGTTGGCACACCAGCAACATTTATTACATTTGTAGCCCTAAGAAGCTTTGTAACAGAAAGATCATTTTGTATCTCTTGTGAATAATCAACTTGAGAGGTTTGATATGAAATATCATATCTCCAGTCATCATTTATATCGCCTCTCATTCCAACAGAAGCAGTAATATTTGTATATGATTGAGTATATTTTCTAGGACCGCCTTCTACATTTCTTTTTAGACTTCTAATTGGAGCGCTATAACCAAGAATTGATCCATCTGCAACTTGGCCATCTAAAGATGATATATATGCAAGGGCTTCAGCACCGGTTGCAAAGTTTGGCGCATAACTTCCACCCATGCCAGTCCAGTTTCCGCATACAGCATTATAAATTTGTTGGGAAAAGTTAGCGTTATAACAAGGAACAGATCTCAAGTCACCAAAGGTTCCAGAGTAAGCAATTTGAGATGGAGATTTATTTTTTGTATATCTTACGTCCGCATACACTTCGTCATTATCAGTGATAGA
>ERZ802827.551-NODE-551-length-19768-cov-20.2619_pt1 | contig 19768 bp, 19 predicted proteins | sample MGYA00345652_ERZ802827 | MGnify/ENA primary metagenome ERZ802827 (study PRJEB30503, sample SAMEA104212372) | marine metagenome | biome: Westerlies Biome; feature: [SRF] surface water layer (ENVO:00010504) within the epipelagic zone...; material: water... | reverse complement strand
TGCAAAAATAAAAAAAAGATTAAACTTTCTTTCTTAATTCAACAGAATCAACATTCCCGCCAATCGGAGGAGAAAGTTTTTTGATGCTAACATCAACAGAATCAATATTATCGTCAATTTTTTTAATTCCCTCAATTATTCTCTCAAGAACAACTTCTAAAAGTTTAGAAGGAATGCTCATTTCTTTTTTTAAAACATTATAAACAGAAACATAATCAACTGTACTTTCAAGAAGGTCGTTTTGTTCCGCCCGAGAGGTGTCTATCTCAACTATAGCATTTACAAGATACTCACCACCAATCACACTTTCTTCATGGAGGCAACCATGAAAAGAATAAAACCAGGCATTATTTACAGAGATTTTTGACAAAATTTTATCAAAGATATAAAAGCTAGCACATTTTCTTGTTTGCTTTTCAATATCTTTGACTTCGTGAAGAAAAAAGGACCAAACTTTATTGAACAAATTATTGATGGAGATATTGCAAAGGGATTCAAAAAAGAGAACCTTAGGTTTAGGTTTCCGCCAGAGCCAAACGGATACCTCCACATAGGACACCTAAAAGCAATTTGTTTAAACTTCAACCTTGGAGAAAAGTATAAATCACCAGTAAACCTGAGGTTTGATGATACAAACCCAGAAAAAGAAGCAAAAGAGTATGTAGATGCAATTAAGCATGACATCACTTGGCTTGGATTTAATTGGGACAAAGAGTGTTATGCTTCTGATTATTTTGATCAGCTTTACGGTTGGGCAACTGATTTGATTAAAAAGAACTTAGCCTATATAGACTCTCAAACATCGGAGGAGATGGCTAAACAAAAAGGAACCCCAAAAAAACATGGAGAAGAAAGCCCTTTTAGAAATAGAAAGAAAGATGAAAGTTTAAAGATTTTCAAAGAGATGTTTGATGGAGAGCACAATCAAGGACAACATGTGTTGAGGGCAAAAATAGACATGACCTCACCAAACATGTTAATGAGAGACCCAGTGTTGTATAGGGTTATGAATGTGGATCATCACAGAACAAAAGACAACTGGAAAGTCTACCCAATGTATGATTGGACACATGGTGAGTCAGACTACATAGAACAGATATCACATTCACTATGTACGCTAGAATTTGAACCTCACAGAGAATTATATGATTGGTTTTTGGACGCAATTAGTCCTTTAAAAGGAATAAGGCCAAAACAAAGAGAGTTTTCAAGGCTAAATCTTTCTTACACAATCACAAGCAAAAGAAAGCTTGCAGAGCTGGTGGAGAGAAAGCTTGTTGAGGGGTGGGACGACCCAAGAATGCCAACCATTTCAGGTTTAAGAAAAAGAGGTTACACACCAGAGGCACTAAAAAACTTTGCCTTGACGGTAGGTGTTTCAAAAAGAGAGAATGTAATTGATGCTTCGTTGTTGGAGTTTAACATACGAACCCACCTGAACGAAGTTGCACCAAGAGCAATGGCAGTTATAAACCCCTTAAAATTAAAAATAATTAATCGTGAAGAGGAAAGTGGAGAAAAAATAAACTTTGAAATTAATCCACAAGACAAGTCACTAGGCTCGCGAGTGATCAATTTTTCAAGCACGCTTTATATTGAAAAAGAAGACTTTCAAGAAAACCCAGAAGACGGTTTTTTTAGGCTCTCTTTAGGAGAAGAGGTTAGATTGAAAAACGCATACATTATTAAAGCAGTAGACCTAGTTAAGGATGAAAAAGGAAACATTGTTGAGGTTTTATGTGAGTATGATAAAAAAAGTAAAAGTGGATCAAACACACCAGAAAGCAACAGACGAGTTAAGGGAACTATTCATTGGGTTTCTGCTGTTGACACCATAAAAGCAAGAATAAACGTGTATGACAGGCTTTTTAAGGTTCCAGAGCCAGGCAAAGGAGGTGACTTAAAGTCTGAGGTTAATGAAAACTCACTAGAGATAAAAGAAGCCCTTGTAGAGCCATATCTTGCAGAGTCCACTGAAGGGCAACAATATCAGTTTCAGAGGTTAGGGTATTTTGTAAGAACATCAAACAAAAAAACCCTAGAGTTTAACAAAACTGTAGGGTTAAGAGATGGTTGGAAAAAATAACCAACCACATTACTCACCTTCAAACTCACCAAACTCAGGTTTCTGAGGTTCTTGAGGTTTTTGTGAGATAATTTCTTTTGCTGCAGGGCCAGAATTTTTTTGATTTTCCTTTTGCATTGCTTCACCTATTTTGCTGCTTGCAGTAAAGGCCGCGACCATATCATTTAACATTGTGCTTCCAGCCTGAGGAGAGTTAGGAAGAAGAATTAAATTAGAGTTTGTTTCACCTCCGATAGATTGAAGAGTATCGTAATGTTGAGTAACTACAATAAGCGCAGAGGCTTCTTGAGAGTTTATACCAACTGACCCTAACGTTCCTACAGAGTCTTCAATACCCTTAGCAATTTCCCTTCTTTGGTCTGCAATTCCCTGACCTTGAAGTCTTTTGCTTTCTGCCTCAGCTTTTGCTTTTTCTACCATTAATATCCTAGCAGCATCACCTTCATACTGTGCTGCTGTTTTTTCTCTATCAGCTGCATTAATTCTGTTCATAGCTATTTTAACCTCAGCATCAGGTTCAATATCAGTTACAAGTGCTTTAACAATAAAATACCCATACTCGTCCATTGCCTCTCCTAATGACTGCTTTACAGCAACGGCAATATCGTCTTGTTTTGAAAAAACATCATCCAACTTCATTTTAGGAACTTGAGAACGAATTAAATCAAACACATAAGATGTAATTTGATCTTGAGGAAAATCAAGCTTATAAAAAGCATCAAATACCTTTGAATCAACAACCCTGTACTGAACAGAAACTTTTAGTTTGACAAAAACATCATCACTAGTCTTTGTCTCTACCACAACATCAAGCTGAAGTACTTTTAAGCTCAACCTTCCTGCAATCCTATCTACCAGGGGAATTTTTATATGAAGACCAGGCCCTCTAACAGACTGAAACTTACCAAATCTTTCTACTATTGCAGCGGATTGTTGCTTCACAATAAATATTGTAGACATTAGGATGAAAAAAAGAAATAATATAATTAAGGGTGTTGTAAATAAACTCATTTTTTAAATTTTATTAGTTAAACTTTCAATTCTATGAAGGGTTTCTTCAGGGCCTATAATTTCAATAATCTTAAATAAATCAGGGCCAGAAAGATTTCCCACTAAACAAAGGCGAAGAGATTTCATTATATTTCCAAATGAAATTCCTTTTTCAGACCCAAATGACATTAATCGATCTTTAAGTGCTTTAGGGTTTGAAATTAACGCTTCACTTAATTTACAAAAATTTAAAATATCATAGATTACCTCTCTGTTAATTTTTTCAATAACAACTGAATCATATTCTTTGGGTTGTCCTATAAAAACAGCAAGCTCTTTGTCTATATCAAGAGCTGTATTTAGCCTTTCTTTTATTAAATCAATAATTTCTTCAGCTATTTCTCTAGAATATTTTTCTCCTAGTAGAGTCGATGCTTTTTCTGAAAGCGCAAGGAGGCTTTCAGCTGAAAAATCTTTTAGATGTAAGTGGTTTATCCACAAAGCTTTTTTATAATCAAATCTAGCGCCAGACTTATTAATACCAACATCATTAAACTCATCGATCAATTCCAACAGTGAATATTTTTCTCTATCAGAACTATTGTTCCAGCCCAGGAGTGCTAAGTAGTTAATTAATCCCTCTGAAGTGAATCCCGCTTCCTTAAAACCTAGTGAATCTTCCCATTTTATAGCAAAAACTGGATGCCCTTGTTCTTCCGCATCTCTTTTAGAAAGTTTTCCCGCTCCACTGCTTTTTAATATTAAGGGGAGGTGATAAAATTTTGGAGGTGTCCATCCAAAATGCTCATATAAAAGAATGTGAGAAGGAAGGGAGGATAACCATTCTTCACCCCTTATAACAGAGGTTATTTTCATATCATGGTCATCAACTACGTTTGCCAAGTGATATGTTGGCATTCCATCAGACTTTAGTATTATTTTATCTTCAAGCTCCTCTGAATTAAAACTTAGGTTTCCCCGCACCTCATCTACAGCTTTAATTGTTCTGTTTTCTGGCACCACCATCCTTACCGAATAGCCGCCTCTTTTTAAACGTGCCTCCGTTTCATCCGCACCTAAAGTGAAAGAATTAGACATTTTCATTCTGGTTGTAAAGTTGTACTTAAACGTTCCTTTTGAATCCCCTCGCGCTTTATCTAGATCACTAGGCGTATCAAAAGCATAGTATGCCAAACCTTTTTCAATTAAAGTTGAAACGCTTTTTTTATAGAGAGCCTCTCTGTTGCTTTGCCTAACTGGGCCTTCATCAAACTCTAAGCCCAGCCACCTTAGAGAGTCTATTATGTGTTTTTCTGCACCTTCAACGGTTCTTTTGGTGTCAGTGTCTTCTATTCTAAGTATAAATTCTCCACCATTTTTCTTAGCTATAAGATAATTGAAAAGAGCTGTTCTTACACCTCCTATATGAAGTGGCCCTGTAGGGCTTGGCGCAAATCGAGCTCTTTCTAACATTCTTCAAATATAACACCATATTCTTCCTTATTGAAATTATCCTAAAGAATTGATTTATATTTGTTCAAATATGCAGAATATCAAATTTATAGGTTTGACAAACCACTCTTTAAACAAGGGTGTTATTTCGTCAATCCTATTACATTTTGCTTCCTCTGAAGGGTTCGAAATTGACAATATCGAATATAATTTTGTTGACTCAAAAAAAATGCTCTCCTTAAACAAAGATTATCTTAGCCACTCTACAGACACAGACATTATTACGTTTGATTATTCTGAAAAGAACATTATCTCTGCAGAGGTTTACATTTCAAAAGACATGATGCTTGAGAACGCAAAAGAAAACTCGCAAACAGTTGAAAACGAGACCGTTAGGCTTGTTTCTCATGCACTTTTTCATTGTTTAGGATACAATGACAAGTCGCCCACAGAAAAAAATATAATGAGATCTAAAGAAGATGAGTTCATTTCTGCTGTTTCACGTGAAACCAAATTAAATGTTTGAATCAAAATATGATGTAATAGTTGTTGGCGGTGGTCACGCAGGAGCAGAAGCTGCAGCTGCGTCTGCCAATCTTGGCGCAAAAACTTTACTGGTTACAATGAATCTTCAAACCATAGGTCAGATGTCTTGCAACCCTGCTATGGGTGGAATAGCAAAAGGACAAATAGTACGTGAGATAGATGCTCTAGGCGGATATAGTGGTATTGTTTCAGACCTAACAGCTATTCAGTTTAAGATGTTAAATAAATCTAAGGGCCCTGCAATGTGGAGCCCAAGAGTTCAATCAGATAGAGCACAGTTTGCTCTTAAGTGGAGAGAGTTACTAGAAAAAACACCCAATCTTGACTTCTATCAAGATATGGTTGTGGGACTGATTGTAAAAAACAAAATTATTGAGGGGGTTGTAACTGGTCTAGGAAACAAAATTTATTCAAAAACAGTTATTCTAACAAACGGAACCTTTTTAAATGGACTAATTCACGTAGGTGATAAAAATTTCGGTGGCGGAAGAGTTGGAGAAAAGTCTTCAACTGGAATTACTGCAGATTTAGAGTCGTTTGGTTTTTCGTCAGGAAGAATGAAAACGGGTACACCACCTAGGGTTGATGGAAGATCGTTAGATTATTCTCTTATGGAAGAACATCCAGGGGATATAAACCCAGGAAAATTTAGCTATCTAGACAGTATAAAGCCAATTCAAAAACAAACCAGTTGTCATATTACACACACGAATTCTAATGTACATGAAATTATGGCAAGCTCGTTTGATAGATCTCCGATGTTTAATGGAAGTATAAACAGTACTGGGCCAAGGTATTGCCCGTCAATTGAGGACAAAATTCACAGATTTTCTGAGAAAGACCATCATCAAATATTTGTCGAGCCAGAAGGCATTAATACTGTAGAGGTATATGTTAATGGGTTTTCAACTTCAATGCCAGAAGACGTACAGTATGCTGCCATGAAAGAAATTAAAGGGTTTAAAAATGTTAAGCTGTTTAGGCCGGGTTATGCTATAGAGTATGATTATTTTCCCCCAACACAACTAACCCTAACATTAGAGACAAAGCTTGTTGAAAACCTGTTCTTTGCGGGACAAATAAACGGAACAACAGGATATGAAGAAGCTGCTGCACAAGGATTAATGGCCGGAATCAATGCTGTGTCTAAAGTGTTTTCTACCGACCCACTAATCCTTACCAGAAGTGAAGCGTATATTGGGGTGTTAATAGATGATCTAATAACAAAGGGAACAGAAGAGCCATATAGAATGTTTACTTCAAGAGCAGAATATCGAACACTTTTAAGACAAGATAATGCTGACATAAGGCTAACAGAGAAGTCTTTTAATTTAGGCTTGGCTTCTAAGGAAAGGTTGACTCGTGTTATAGGTAAGCAACAAAAAGTAGAGGGGTTTGTAAAGTTTTTTGAGGAAACCAGCTTTGAGCTAGAGGAAGTAAACAATATTTTAAATTCTGTGGGCTATGAGTCTGTTCCACAAAAAGGTAAGCTTGCTAAAATTTACTCAAGACCTAACGTTAAGCAGGAGGACATCAACAAATTGCCTTCTGTTAAACAATACATAAAGCAAAACAAGCTTGACAGTGATGTTTTAGAGCAAACAGAAATTCAAATTAAATACAAAGGCTATATAGACAAGGAAAAAAGAAATGCTGATAAACTTCAAAGTCTTGAAAACATTAAAATTCCTAAAAACTTTGATTATAACCCGCTAGCTTCTCTTTCGCATGAAGCTAAGGAGAAACTTAATAAAATTAAACCATCAACCCTTTCTCAAGCATCCAGAATAAGCGGTATTAAGCCAAGCGACATTAGTGTATTGCTCGTTAAAATGGGCAGATAAATGTTCCACGTGAAACGTAAACTACAAAAAGACATTTTTTCTATCAAGGTTAGAGATTTTATAGTATCTAACGAGTTTTTTAAACTATATAAAGACTCTGAGACTGGCATAGTCTGGACTCAGGTAGGAAAAAACCACAACCATTTGAGTTATTATCAATCAGAGAATTATATTCCTCATTCTGATAAAAAAGGACTGTTAGGTTTTTTATACCGCTTTTCACAAAGATTAATGTTTGTTTATAAAAGAATTATTTTAATGAAACTGCTTAAACAATCTAAGAGTGTTCTTGACTATGGTGCTGGTGATGGAAAGTTTGCAAAGTATTTAGAAAAAAGTGGAAAAAAAATATTTACCTATGATCCACTTAAAGTAAATAGCTCAAACACTATTAATTTGACTCAAGACACTGATTTACAAGTAGATATGCTAATGATGTGGCATGTGCTTGAACACATTCCAGATCTGAAAAAGATTTTTCCCAAAATACTTGAGAGGGTGAATAAAAATGGATTTTTAGTTATAGCTGTTCCAAATAGAGATTGTTTTGATGCAAAATATTATAAAAACCACTGGGCTGCTTGGGATGTTCCAAGACACCTCTATCACTTTAACCATAAGTCGCTATTAAACTTTATGTCTTGTTATGGACTTTCATTTGTATTTAAAAGACCTCTAACTCTAGATTCTTATTATGTTTCTTACTTGTCTGAAAAAAACAAAAAGTCTTATTTTCCATGGATTTCTGCAATTATAATAGGAATGATTTCGAATATTTTAGCTTTATTCTCATCAAACTATTCCTCATCAGTATATGTTTTTAAAAGAGATTAATTTTCGGAAAGGTTGATAAGCTTAGTTAGATGAATTGCAAAGTTGGTAAAGACAATTTTTGAATTCACATTTCTAGAGATTGAATAATGAGAGTCCTCAACCAAGTCAATAATCTCTATTATGTTTTTGCTATGAATAAAAGGGGATAATTTCTCTATTTTGAAATCAGAACTAGAAATAAACGAAGTAAGATTTTCAGATTTATAACTTACAAGCATAGCCTCTCTAACCAGAAAGGAACAGTAACTTAAAAATTCCTTTTGTTGTTCTCTTGAGTTGGAAGAAAGTTTTTCTGCCCATTTAGTTAAATCTAAAATCGCCTTCTTACTTTTTTTGGCTAAAAAAGCAAACCTTAAACAATCAACAAAATGCTCTTCATGAGATATTGAAGACGCTTCCTCACCAATATAATTCATAGACCTTGCTATGCTTCCCCTTGAAGAACGTATAATAAGATCACAATCAACTCCATCAAAAGAGTTTTCAAGATAATTTTTATGATCTTCATAGTTAATAGGAATTAAATTAGAAATTTGACACCTTGAAATAATTGTTGGTAAAACATCTTGAATATTATTTGTTATTAAAATAAAGTATGTGTTAACAGGGGGTTCCTCAAGAATTTTTAAAAGTTTATTTGAGGTCTGAGCCATCATTGTTTCTGCCCCCCAGAAAATAAAAACTTTATTTCCTCCCATGAAAGGTTTTAAAACAGCTTTCTTTTGAACCTTATCTATCTCTGGAACCTTTATAGAGCCTTGAGATGTTGTATTACCAATGTAGTTAGACCATTTTTGGAAATCAGAAAAGGGATATTTTTTAACAAAAGACAACCACTCAGCATACACGTTTTCTTTATCTTTTAATGAAGCAAATGAAGGAAAAGAAAAATATAAATCAGGATGATCTAGAACATCTCCATTAAAGGAGCTATTCTTTTTGAGAAGCTCTTTCGAAATTTCAACGGCTAAATTTAAACCGCCATACCCGTCCTTGTCAACAATTATTTTTGACTGAGGATATTTGTTTTTTTCAATAGAACTATAGATCTTTTTTTTAATGTGGTCTTGACCTAAAATTCTATCTAAATTCATACTCAAATATATAGCATATTATATCTTTGTCAACAAAATAATATCAACATGTTTTACCTAGAGAATCAAGATTTAAGCAACAAGAGGGTTATCATAAGAGTTGATTTAAATGTTCCCTTAGACAAAAACAGCAAAGTTACAGACACAACAAGAATTGAAGCTTGTAAAGGCACAGTAAATACAGTTATAGAATTAGGTGGCTCATGCGTTTTGATTTCTCACCTTGGAAGACCAAAAGGTAAAGAAAAGAAACTGTCACTAAAAAATATTGTGGACACTGTCTCTATTATTATGGGTAGGCCTGTATTGTTTCATGAAGACTGTATAGGAATAGAAGCAGAAAAGGCTACTTCAGTACTAAAGCCAGGTGAGATTATCTTAATGGAAAACTTAAGATTTTATGACAACGAAATAGAAGGGGATATGACTTTTGCCGAAAGCCTTTCTAAACTAGGAGATGTTTATGTAAATGATGCTTTCGGAACAAGCCATAGAGAGCATGCCTCGACGGCACTTATTGCAAAGTTTTTTAAAGGAAAGAAGTTTGCTGGTAAATTGTTACAAAAAGAACTTGAAGTTATTAATGAAATAGCTGAGAAAGGAAAAAAGCCAGTACTAGCAATTTTGGGAGGGGCTAAAGTATCAAGCAAACTAAAGATACTATATAACCTTATTCAGAAAGTAGATAAAATTATTATTGGGGGCGGAATGGCTTATACTTTTATTAAGGCCAAAGGAGGGAACATAGGTAACTCGTTATTTGAGGAAGAGCTTCTAACCAACGCTAAAGAAATATTAAAAATAGCTAAAGAATCAGGAAAAGAGATTGTTTTACCAGATGACACTATCGCCTCTACTGACTTTGACAATAACGATCAGATAAAGACTTTTAAATCTGGAGAAATAGAAGATGGTTGGATGGGTCTCGATATAGGCTCTAGTTCTATTGAAAAATTTAATCAAACAATTCTTTCAAGCAATACAGTGTTTTGGAATGGGCCAATGGGTGTTTTTGAAAAAGAACAGTTTTCTAAAGGAACAACATCAATATGCATCTCTCTTAAGCAAGCAAAGGAAAACGGGGTCAATGTTATAGTGGGAGGGGGCGATTCAATAGCTGCCTTAAAAAAGCTTGGAAATAAAGAATGGGTTACCTATATTTCTACTGGAGGAGGAGCCCTTTTAGAAAGTCTAGAAGGCAAAACTCTGCCTGGAGTTAAAGCTTTATCAAATGATTATTAAAAACATACTTCCATTATTGTTTTCTTCGCTTATTATTGCCTGTCAATCAAATAGCTCTCAGGCATTTGTGCCAGAATCAAATGGAAATATGAATGCGTTAACTATAGTTATGAGCAAAAGCTCCTGGGGAAAAAATTTAGGAAAGCAGGTACAAACATCTTTAACAGAACCTTACGAAGGACTGCCTTTTGACGAGCCAAAATATGATTTATACCACTTAGACCCGTCTATTTTTAGTGGTTTTGCAAGAAGTGGACGAAACATAGTAGTGTTCAATAAAGACACTACTGAACAAGGGTTTAAGCTTATAAAAAATCTTTGGGCAAGACCACAAATAGCAGCGATTATAACAGGAGAAGATGACGAGGTAATGAGTTTTTATTTTGAGGAAAACAAGAGTCTTTTGATGAGGTCAATTGATGAAAATGAAAGAATTGAAAAAATTAAAAGAATGTCTAAATCCTTAAATACTGATAAGGAGCTTACAGAAAGATTTGGAATAACCTTAACTTTTCCAGATGCATATCAAACAGTAAAAGATACAGCTAATTTTACATGGATAGAAAAGAAAGTGGTCAAGGGACATTTAAATATTATCGCATACACCCTTCCACTTGATATAGATCTTGGGAAGATAGAAGAACGAATACCTAAAATTAGAGATTCAATTGGAGAGCTTTTTGTACCTGGAAGAGTCCCAGGTTCATACATGATAACAGAAAGGGCATATTTGCCATATTATTATAAAACAAAAGTAAACAGCATGGACGCGATTCTTACAAAGGGAACATGGGAGGTTCAAAACGATTTTATGGCAGGACCTTATGTAAACTACATAATCAAGGACACGATTAATAAAAGAAATATTGTAATAGAAGGATTTTCATTTGCACCATCTGAAAGCAAAAGAAACTACATGTTTGAATTAAACACGATAATAACAACAATGAAGCTTGTTAACTAGAATAATTATTCTTTCGAATCCTGCTCTTCATCGTCTTTAGTAGCTTTTTTAAATTCCTTTATACCACTACCAAGCCCTCTCATAAGCTCAGGAATTTTTCTACCACCAAACAGTAAAAGAACAACGATAACAATTAAAATAATTTGAGGTCCACCTATCATATTTGAAAATTTATGGAACTAAGTTCCTTTTAACAAATTTACAGAATTATTTTTTGTAATATGAATTTATTAAACAGATAATAACTTATGCTCAACTATACATATATTTGCACTAATGCCAAAAAAGAAAAAACATACTCTAATTGATAAACTTTCTGAGAGGTTTCATATTCTTTTAGTAAATGAGAAAACACTTGAAAAGAGAAAACTTTTTTCATCTTCATCTATAAACCTGGCAGCCTCATCGTTGTTTGCTTTTTTATTATTATTATCAACATCTTTCATATTAATATATATAACTCCTCTAAAAGAATACTTTAGAGGCTATACCAGTATTGAGCTTAGAGAGAATGCAGTAGAAAATTCTATGAAATTAGACTCATTAGAAAGCCTTTACATAAGCCAAAGCAAATACATAAAATCCTTAAAAGATTTATTGTCCGGCAACATCTCTTTTGAAGATTTAGATCAAAACACTGAAAATACTGAGTCTAATTCATTAGAGCTTGAGATCGTTAAAACAAACCTAGACGACTCCCTCTTGAGGGCTTTAGTTGATGAAGAAGATAAATACAATGCCTTTGACCTTGAAGGAGAAAGATTTACAACAGTTTTATTTCCCCCTGTAAAAGGAGGATTATCTTCAGGGTTTGATTATGAGAGTAAGCATTATGGAGTTGACATCGCTATGCCAGAGAACTCTCCTGTTCATTCAATTAGCGAGGGAATTGTTGTTTTTGCTGAATGGACATCAGAAACAGGGTTTGTAATAATATTAGAGCACCTAAACGGCTTAACATCTATTTATAAGCATAATTCTTCTATCATTAAAACCCAAGGTGATAGAATAGAAACAGGAGAAATAATAGCCTTTACAGGTAATACAGGATCGTTAACAACAGGACCGCACCTTCATTTTGAATTATGGTATCGCGGAGAGCCTGTTGATCCAGAGAGTTATATTGAATTCTAAATGAAAACAATAATCACAATATTATTTGCTCAACTGATAAAAAGAAGAAATCAAAAATGGATTTCACAGCCTATTCAGTGGCAGTCCAAAACATTTAATAAACTTCTTAACTCTGCATCAAGCACAACCTTTGGCCAAGATCATGAGTTTTCAAAAATATCATCTTACGAGGATTTTAAACAGAGAGTTCCAGTTAGAAATTATGAAGGATTAAAACCATATATTGATAGAGTTGTTGAAGGAGAAAAAAATATTTTATGGCCTGGACAACCTCTTTATTTTGCAAAAACAAGTGGAACAACTTCCGGAGCAAAATACATTCCAATAACCAAGGAGTCTATAAAAACACATATAAACTCTGCTAGAGATGCGCTTTTAAACTATTTTTTAAAAACAAAAAACTTCAAGCCTATTAATGGAAAACATATGTTTTTGCAGGGAAGTCCTGAGCTAGACAAACAAAACGGAATTTATTTAGGCAGACTTTCAGGAATTAGCGCCCATTATATTCCAAAACTTTTCTTAAACAACAGAAAGCCTTCATGGTCTACAAATTGTATTGATGATTGGGAAGAAAAGGTTGATAAAATCATTGAAGAAACAGTTGGAGAAAAAATGACAATTATAGCTGGAATACCATCCTGGGTTCAAATGTATTTTGAAAAAATTGTGTCTAATGAAAAGAAAACAATAAGTGAGGTTTTTCCAGATCTATCACTTTATGTGTACGGGGGCGTAAGCTATGAACCATATAGATCAACATTTGATAAACTTTTTGGAAAGAACATAGACACCTTGGCAACATTTCCAGCATCTGAAGGTTTTTTTGGTTATCAGGATGATTTCTCATCTAATCAAACAGATCTTTTACTGCTTTTAAATAATGATATTTTTTATGAGTTTATTGAATCAAAAAATTTTTTGAAAGGCGACTATGACAGGATAAGCCTTAAATATGTTAAGCTAAATGTTAACTATGTATTAATCATTTCAACATCAGCAGGACTTTGGGCATATAATATTGGAGATACGATTAAGTTTACCTCAATTGAACCGTATAAAATAATTGTCACGGGGAGAATTAAACATTTTCTTTCAGCTTTTGGAGAGCATGTAATATCAGAAGAGGTAGAAAAAGCCATGAAACTTGCTACTGCTAATCACAATGTTACAATAAGAGAGTTTACTGTAGCTCCAAACATTAATCCAAAACAAGGACTTCCTCGCCATGAGTGGTATGTTGAGTTTGAAACAATCCCTGACGACATTAAAGGTTTTTCTGCTACCTTGGAGAAGGAAATGATCAGTCAAAACATTTATTATAAAGATCTAATTCTAGGTAATATAATTCAGCCGTTAGATATTGTTAATGTTAGGAAGGGAGGGTTTAATAATTATATGAGATCAGTAGGAAGATTGGGGGGGCAGAATAAGGTTCCACGACTTTCAAATGACAGAAAAATAGCGGACATACTAAATAATTTTAACGTTTGAAAAAGAATGCAACCATTGTTTATTCTATTAAAAGAAGTTTTGTGAAATCTGATATCTCAATTCTTGAAGCTTTGGGATTTAATGTTTTTGAAATTCAATCTAGACCAGATAAAACACCGTTAAATTTTTTGTTAAACAGAATAAAGGAAAAGCTTAAATCTGTTTTTTACCTATCTAGATCAAGATTCTTAATTTCATGGTTTAATGATTATCATTCATTTATACCCATTTTATTTTCCAAAATCTTTTTTAAAAAATCTATAATAATTGTTGGAGGTTATGACGCTATAGTTGACAATAAAAACAAACATGGTCTGTTTTTTAAAAATGGTTTACGATCATTTGTTGCAAAAATGAACTATAAAATGGTTAGTGAGGTTTGGGTGGTCCATAAGTCACTTGAAAACGGTTGTGATTTTGCAAAGCAAAAATTTAATATTATTTCTGGAGTAAGAAATTTTACAAAAAATAAAAGAATTATTATAAAAGAAATTAATACGGGCTATGATACTAGGTTTTGGAATTATGAAGAAAACAGTCCAAAAACAGGGGTGTTAACTGCTGCATTTTTTTCAGATAAAAGAGTAGTAGATATAAAGGGGCTAAAGGGGTTTAATAAATTAGCTTCTTTTCTACCAGAGATTAATTTTACAATTGTTGGTGAATCAGAAATAAGTATAATGGATTTTATAGACCTTGAACCGAATGTGAAAGTGCTCGGTGTTCAAAGTAAAACTCAAATGAAAAAACTTTACCAAAAAAATAAATTTTATTTTCAGGGCTCCAGGTTAGAAGGTCTACCTAACTCTCTCTGTGAAGCAATGTTATGTGGCTGTATTCCTATTGGATCTAGAGTCTTTGGGATTCCTGATGTAATTGGAAATGCAGGAATTTTATTTGACACTGAGAACGATTTAGAAAAAATTGCACAATTTATAAAATCAGAATTAGGGTTTGAGAATTTTAAGAAAGCAAGAAAGAGAGTAATACAGAATTTTGATATTTCTATAAGAACTGAAAAAATAAAGAAAAGTATTCTATAATGGAAACAGGAATATTAGGGTTTATTGGCTCCAAAAATATTGGTGATTATGTTCAAACAAAAGCCGTAATAGATCTAGTTGGCTCCAAAAACATAAAAATTCTTGATCGAGAAAATCTTGATAAATACAATGATAATGTAATTCAAACAATAATAAATGGCTGGTTTATGGAAAGCCCAGAGAACTGGCCACCAAGTGAAAAAATAAAACCACTTTTTATTTCGTTTCACTTAAACCCATCAATAAAAACAGAGTTTCTTAAAGATGAATCAATAAAATATTTTAAAAGCCATGAGCCAGTAGGATGTCGAGATATTTATACAAGAGATATTCTTTTAGAAAAAGGCATTAATGCTTATTATTCATCATGCATTACCACAACAATAGACAGGAATAATTATTTAAAAAGCAAAACACAAGCTGAGGGAATAATTGTTATAGGTGCCTTTGATAGACTTAAACCAACCCTAGACTATAAATCAAGTGTTAAATTACTCTTATCAATTTTTAAGTACCCGTTCAAAAAAATAGATTACACTTTAAAGCTATCTAAGTTCAACAGACATTTAAAGAATCAAAATTATAAAATTAAAAGGTATAGCCAGCTGAACAAGAGACGAATTAAATCTCATAATGAAGGTTTAAACTTAGCATCAGAAATGTTAGAAAAAATAGCAGAGAGTGAGGTTATGATAACATCAAGAATTCATGCTGCATTGCCTGCTTTAGCAATGGGGTTAAAAGTTATATTTATTGACCAAGGCCTAGACCATATTAATCATAAGCATAGACTATCCGGTTTAAAAAATTATTTTACCTGTGTTAATCTTAAAGATTTTTTTATGATTAATTTAGATAACATTCCTGTAACGGACAAACACAAAGTGTATACACAAAAAATAAAAGACACCATAAATAATTTTTTAACTCAATGAATATTCTAGTTCTAGGTTCTGGTGGGAGAGAACACGCAATTATTAAAAGCATGTCAAAGAGTGAAAAGAGCTCATCGATTTATGCTCTTCCAGGAAATGGAGGAACCTCACTTTTAGCTACAAACATAGCGGGAGACGTAAATGATTTTGATCTAATTAAAAAAGTTGTTGTAGAAAAAAATATATCAATGGTTTTTGTAGGTCCTGAAGATCCAATTGTTAAGGGCATATATGATTATTTTAAATCGGATGCTGATCTTTCTGGTGTTAAAATTATTGCTCCAAGTAAGCTAGCTGGATCTCTTGAAGGAAGTAAAGATTTTGCGAAGGACTTTATGAAAAAATATGACATTCCAACTGCAAGACATAAAACTTTTACAGCAGAAAATATAAATCAAGCAGATAGTTTTTTAGAAAGCATGAATCCTCCTTATGTTCTAAAAGCTGATGGTCTTGCTGCAGGCAAGGGAGTTTTAATACTACATGACCTAGCTGAAGCAAAAAAAGAACTTAGAAGTATGATTATTGATAAGAAGTTTGGTAAATCTTCTTTAAAAGTAGTAATTGAAGAATTTCTAGACGGGATAGAGCTGTCATGCTTTGTTTTAACGGATGGCCAGAGCTATAAAACACTTCCTTTTGCTAAAGATTATAAAAAAATAGGGGAAGGAGATACTGGGCTTAATACAGGTGGAATGGGAGCAATTTCTCCTGTCCCATTTCTAGATGACAATTTTTTACTAAAAGTTGAAAATAAAATTATAAAGCCAACAGTTGAAGGAATTAAAAAAGAAAAAATGGAATATATGGGCTTTGTTTTTATAGGCTTAATTAAAGTTAAAGATGAACCATATGTAATTGAGTACAATGTCAGGATGGGAGACCCAGAAACAGAAGTTGTATTTCCAAGAATATCAACTGATGTAATAGATCTTTTTGATTCTTTAGGGACTCCAAATTTTAATCAACTTGAATTGAAAATCAACCCTAAGCATGCAGCAACAGTAATTTTAGTTTCTGGTGGATATCCAGAAGAGTATGAAAAAGAAAAAGTCATTACAGGCTTGTCAGATGTTGTGGAATCAACTGTTTTTCATGCAGGCACAAAACAAAAAGGAAATGGTTTTGTAACAAATGGAGGAAGAGTTATTGCTGTTACATCAATGTCTGATAAATATCAAGAAGCCTTAAACTTATCTTACGCCCAAATCCAAAAACTAGGATTTGAAAAAATGTATTATCGAAAAGATATTGGGTTTGATTTATAAAAAAGAGTGGGAAGTATTGTCTTTATCTTCTTCATCGTTATCATCAAATTCTTTTAACTTTTTGATCCAATAAGTAGCTCCCGCAATACCAATGGCAATAAAAAACCAGCTTACAATATTAGCTAAAAACCAGCTGTCAAGCTGAATAGTTCTAAGTAGATCAAATGGAAGAAAAAAGACCTCTTGAAAAAGCCATGCAACAGAATTAAAAAAATCTTTAACCATAATAATTTATATTAACCAAAATTAATACATTGAAATATGATTGCAAAGACTTTTGAAAAATTTAATTACATAACTGTAACTATTTGTGTTTTATTATTACTTGGTATATCAATATATTATTCTACACTTGAGATTAAATGGTCTTTTTTTGAATCCCAAATTTTAAATGTCCTTATAATTTTTACCTCATTTTTGCTGACGTCATATTCTATAGATACAGTTTCAAGACAATTAACAGTAGAGAGGTCAGGAAGGAATGCATTACATTTAATCTTATATCCACTAGTAATCTTGTCATATCCAATAGAGTCTGTTGATTTAAGATTCATTATTTCATCAGCATTAATTTTTTCAGCCTGGAGAAATTATAGAATTTTCTTAGAAACAAATAGAGATGATCGAAGAATAAAACGATTGCTTGATACATCGCTCCTTTTATCGTTATCTGTCTTTTTAATTCTGGACAATATCTTATTATTTATAATCCCAGTTTTAGTTTATTTTAGAGCGAATATAAAAAAGGATATAAAGCACTTCATTTTGTTAACAATCACGCCTCTTGTTTTTGTTTCTTCTGTCTATATTTTTCTAGAGTTTTTTTCACAGGAGTCTTATTTGTTTAGCTCCTTTTTAATTGGAGATGATTTCACATTTTTAAGTAAGCCTGTTTTTTCTCTGACTCAAGCACCCTTTGCATTAGTTTGTTGCTACTATCTAATTGCAGTTATAGCTAAAATAAGCAGAGGCTCTAGCCTTCAAAGAAGATCTCTTGATCTAGCAGGAATATTCTTTTTTTTTACACCCTTTATTATATTATCATTTCAAGAAAACAGCAGTGGGTCTGAGTATCATTATTTTTCATTAATATTAGTTTACTTTATAGCTCAAATTTTTTCAAAAAAAATTAACAGTTCAATTGTAAACTTTATCTTTATATCTATAATTGCATCTATTATAATTTTTAAATTTCTAGTATGACAAAGACCAAGATAAGTAAGCTAGCCATTGAAATATTTAAAAAATCTGTAAATGACTACCATATTCATGATGATATAAACCGTAAAGCAGTCAACCCTTTTGAGGAAAAAAGCTTTGAGCATTTACTTTATGAAAAAAATTGGATAGATACGGTTCAATGGCATTATGAAGATATAATAAGAGATCCGGAAATTGACCCTAAAGAAGGAATGAAGTTAAAGAGAATGATAGATAGCTCTAACCAGAACAGAACAGAAATGGTTGAATATATAGATTCATATTTTCTAAACCTATACTCAAAGGTAACGCCTGTAAAGAACGCCAGTATAAACTCGGAGAGCCCAGCTTGGGCAATGGATAGACTTTCTATTTTAATTCTAAAAATCTATCACATGGATGAAGAATCAAAAAGAGTAGACGTTAGCGAAAAACACAGAAATAACTGCCAGGCTAAACTAGATGTTTTGCTTGACCAACAAACAGACCTTTCAGAATCAATAAATCAATTGATAGAAGACATATCAAGTGGGCAGAAAAAAATGAAAGTATATAAGCAAATGAAAATGTATAATGATGAATCACTAAATCCTGTTTTGTATAAAAAAGATGACTCAAAAAAAGGATAAATCTATTCTAGTTTTTAGATTTTCTTCTCTTGGCGATATAGCCATGACAATACCTGTATTAAGATCTTTTTTTAATACATATCCAGATCAAAAAATAATATTTGCTTCAAGAAGCTTCGTTGAACCCTTGTTTAAAGAGTTTGAGAACTTAGAGTTTATAGGGGTTGATTTTACAGCTGACTATAAAGGTATTAAAGGGCTTTTTAAGCTTTTTAGCAGATTAAGAAAAAAAAATATAAAATCAGTTGCTGATCTACATAATGTTTTGCGAACACAGGTTTTAAATTTTCTGTTTAAACTAATATTTACAAAAGTTCAAAAGATTAATAAAGGAAGGTCAGAAAGAAAAAGGTTAACAAGGAAAAAAAATAAAAATTTTAAACCACTAACTCCAATTCACTACAGGTATTGTGATGTCTTTAGACGCCTTGGATATCCTGTTGATTTAGCCAATCATGATTACCCAATAAAGCCTTTTCTTGAACAAGATTCTACTGAACAACAACTTCTTTCTAGTAACGCAGAAAAAAAAATAATAGGAGTAGCCCCTTTTGCATCTTTTAGTGGAAAAACCTACCCATTAGATTTAATGCAAAATGTAATTGCATACTTACAAAAGGATCATATAATATATCTATTAGGAGGAGGTGAAAATGAATTAAAGCAAATTGAAGTTTGGGATAACGCCTACGATAATGTTATGGATATTTCTAAAAACTTCAATCTTGAGGAGCAAATAAACATAATAAACTATATAGACTTAATGATTTCTATGGATTCTGCAAATGGACATCTTGCGGCAAATTGTGAGGTTCCTGTTTTAACAGTTTGGGGAATGACTCACCCTTTTTGTGGTTTTGCACCTTTTGACCAGGGGATAGAAAACTCAATTATGATCGACCGAAATAACTACCCACATATACCTACATCAATATATGGCAATAAAACCCCAAAAGGGTATGAAAATGCATTTAGGTCTATAGAGCCTAAAGAGTTAATAGAAAAAGCATTAG
>ERZ802827.543-NODE-543-length-19933-cov-22.6514_pt1 | contig 19933 bp, 16 predicted proteins | sample MGYA00345652_ERZ802827 | MGnify/ENA primary metagenome ERZ802827 (study PRJEB30503, sample SAMEA104212372) | marine metagenome | biome: Westerlies Biome; feature: [SRF] surface water layer (ENVO:00010504) within the epipelagic zone...; material: water... | reverse complement strand
CCTATTCCCATTTATCTAGTCCGGTGATCTTGAAAATTTATAACCAACGCCTCTAATTGTTTGAACATACTTCCCCATTGGTCCAAGTTTTTCTCTAAGGCGTTTAATATGAGTATCAACAGTCCTAGTTGTTACTTCAACACTATAACCCCAAACATCTTCAAGTAACTGATCTCTTGATTGAACTCTTCCTCTCCTGTCAACAAGCTGTCTTAGCAATCTGAACTCTAAAGCTGTTAAATCAATTTGATTATTATTGACATATACTTCATGTGATTCGACATCAATAATAAGATCACCAAATTTACGTTCAACTTCTACTAGATCTTCTTTCTTTTGTCCTCTTTTTAAAACTGCTTTGATTCTCAAAATTAATTCTCTAACGCTAAACGGCTTAGTTACATAATCATCAGCTCCCAATTCAAAGCCAACCACTTTATCAACCTCATCATCTTTAGCGGTCAGGATAATTATAGGAATGTTTTCAGTTTTGGGCTCTGATTTTATTTTTTTACATAAATCTAAACCAGAACCATCAGGCAGCATTAAATCTAAAATTAATAAAGAGAAATCATTATTATTCTGTAATTTTTCTTCGGCATCATTTAAAGATGCGACAGAAAAAACTTTAAATCCTTCGCGGCCTAAATTATATTCAAGGTTTTTGCGAATATCCGGCTCATCCTCTATAACTAGAATGTTCTTGTTCATATAAGAGTTTAAATTTCAAGTTTGGTTATTTTCACTCTTTTTTTAATGTTTTGAAAGTAAAAACATCAAAAATATTAATCTTTAGCAAACATTGTTCTAAGAGCTGGTTTATCAAATTTACCAGAAGCAACCAAAGGCAGGCTTGAATCAAGAAATTCTATAACGACTGGAATTTTAAAAGCTGCTAATTTATTTGATAAAAATTCAATTAAAGTATCTTTGGTTAATTCAGAGTTTTCTTTAAGGTAAATAGCTGTGCACAAAATTTCTCCAAGTCTTTCATCTGGAATCCCAAAAACGCATGCCTCGAGAACATCAGGATGTTCATAGATAGCATTTTCTACTTCTGGGCAGGCTATATTTTCTCCACCTCTTATTACCATGTCTTTAATTCTGTCTACTATAAATAAGAAAGGGCCTTCAAATTTTCCCATGTCTCCTGATCTAAACCACCCACTGTCGTTCATGCATTCGTTAGTCGCATCATCATTTCTCCAATAACCAAGCATATTTGATTGAGACTTGATTGCGACTTCACCAATTTCGCCTTCAGCAAGTTCATTCCAATCTTTATCAATAATTTTTATTTCGGTTAAGGGAGGAATAACTCTTCCAGCTGTTGAAGGGTTATTCACATACTCATCTCCACTTGCTATTGTGCCAAGTGCATTGGTTTCGGTTAATCCATAACCAATTCCCGGCCTTCCTTCAAAATTATCATCTAATAGCTTCACATGTTCAGAAGGTCTTGGGCCGCCTCCACCTCCAAGAGTCCTTAGCGATGATAAATCATAATTATTTTTATCTGGATGATTTAATAACTCCCAGGTTTGAGTTGGGACTCCTGTAATATCAGATATTTTTTCTTCATCTATTAGCTTGATCGCATCTCCAGCATCCCATTTTTTCATCATGACAACTTTTCTACCAACAAGGATGGACAACAAAAATGCTACATGGCTTCCAGTTGCATGAAACAATGGAACACACAACAAAATAGATGACTCCGAACTTGCTAATGGAGTTGAGTCATTACCAAGCCTTCTCTCCCTTTCACTAAAAATAGTTGATATACATGCCCAACTAAACATTGATGAAATGACTCCTCTTTGAGATGACAATACACCTTTAGGTTTTCCTGTTGAACCAGATGTGTAATAGATAGTTGCATGGTCGTCACGAGTTACTTCAACGTCTGGCCATTCGTTTGAATGATCTTTAATAAAATCAGTAAATGAAATAAAGCTATCGTCAGGCGTATAACTGGTTACAATTTTTTTTACATCTTGCAGTGATTCTAATCCCTTTAATCTTTTTTGATCTCCAAATAAAACTTTAGCCTCACAATGATCTATAGCATAAATAATCTCATCAGGAACCCACCAAGAATTTAATGGAACACAAACAGCCCCAACACCAACAATTCCCATATAAGCAAATATAAATTCTGGATTATTTTGCATACATATTGCAACACGATCTCCCTTTGAAACACCTTCAGCAATTAGGGCATTGCCAACCTGTGCTGCTTTAGCAATAACATCTTTAAATAAAAAACGTTCAGATTCATAAACTAAGAACTCTTTATCACCATGAAGCAAACCAATATCAAAATAACCTTTAAGGTTATCTGGAAAGGATGCATATTCTAAATGTGTTACTTCTTTGGAGTTTTTATATTCCCTTGTTTCAAATAGCTGACCTGGGGAAGTAAGTTCTTTTGTTATTTCTTCAAATAATGTATTAGGATCTTGCATAGTATATTTTTTCTATAATGTTTTTCCTTTTATAATAATTATTATAACGATACTATATTTAATAGGTATAGCTCATTAGGGTTATAAAATATAAGGAGACTCATATGAATTTAGATTTTGCCTCGGTATGGGAAATGATTGCTGATATCATCCCAGAAAATGATGCTTTAATAAGTAGTAATGAAGTTATTTCTTGGAAAGATTATGATTTGTATTCCAGTAAAATTGCAACCGCACTTTCAAATGCGGGGTTATCAGCAAATTCTAAAGCAGGCCTTTACTTAAATAATTCAAATGAATATTTAATTGGACAAAATGCAATTTTCAAAATTGGTGGTGTTCCAATAAACGTTAATTATCGATACGTAGCAGAAGAATTGATATATCTTTTGGATAATTCCGATTCAGAGGCTGTTTTTTATCATGCTTGCTATAGTTCTAGGATCAAAGAAATTTCAAGCTCTTTGCCAAATATTAAAGCATGGATAGAGGTTGCTGATGGAACCCAATCTCATTTTCCAGACGCCCTGAAATATGAAGAGTTATTGAGTGATTCTAAGCCAATGGAAAGAATATATAGAGATCCAAATACTATTTATATGCTTTATACAGGAGGGACAACTGGAATGCCCAAGGGTGTTATGTATAAGCAAGGTGAATTTCTTGTGTTTCTATTCAGAACTCTAAAGGCTATGGGTTACGACGTACCAGAGGATATCAACAACCTAGAAGAACAAATACATAACTTCAAGAAAGATGATTCTTTCATAAAAAGTCTTGTTGGCTGTCCTTTAATGCACGGAACTGGAATGTGGCTGGGTGCATTCTTACCTCTCTTGCTCGGTGGTACGGCTATTACCTCAAAAAATCTTGGTTTTGACGCTGATCAAATCTGGACCCAGGTTGAAGATACTAATACCTCAAATATTGTAATTGTAGGTGATGCCTTTGCAAAACCTATGTTAGATGCTCTTGAAAGAGCAGAAGAAATCGGTAAACCTTACGACTTGAGTTCAGTAAAAGTAATTATTTCAAGTGGTGTTATGTGGAGTGAAGAGGTAAAAAATGGATTACTAAAACATCATGACATGCAACTCATGGATACAATGGGTTCAACAGAAGGCGGAATGGGTAGTTCTGTTTCAACAAGAGATAATCCACCAAAAACTGCAAAATTTTCCATCAATCCGGGGGTTATTATCATTGCTGATGACGGCGAAATTCTTGAGCCTGGATCAGAAAAAATTGGCTTAATTGGAACAAGTGGTCTTGTTCCTGTTGGATATTATAAGGATGAAAAAAAATCTGCAGAAACTTTTAAAGAAGTTAATGGTGTTCGATATAGTTTCCCAGGAGACTACGCTAAGTTAGAACAAGATGGGACAATTACCCTCCTTGGTAGAGGAAGTAATTGTATAAATTCTGCTGGAGAGAAAATATATCCTGAAGAAGTTGAAGAAGCAATAAAGAGAAATAGTGAAGTATTAGACTGTTTGGTAGTCGGTGTTAAGGATGAAAAATTTGGTCAAAGAGTTGTTGCTGTCGTATCTCTAGAAGAAAATAAACAAATTAATGAAGAAGATCTAGTTAAAGCAACTAGAGAATACATCGCAGGTTATAAGCTTCCAAAAAAAGTTATATTTACTGATGAAGTTCAGCGTGCGCCTAACGGTAAAGCAAATTATAAGTGGGCAAAAAATATTGCCAATGAAAACTCAAACTAAAATATATGAAATATATTTGTTCTTTATTTATTTTTTCTATTTGTGTATCTTCATCAGAGCCAATAGCATATTTAAATACTTTAGGATATGAGGCCGCTCAAAAAGAGACTGCAAGAGGTAATAATGGGATGGTTACCACTCAACATTTTCTTGCAACTGGTGTGGGTGAAAAAATTCTCAATAAGGGTGGCAATGCATACGATGCCTCAATAGCAATTGCTTTTACATTAGCGGTTGTTCTTCCTAGAGCAGGTAATATTGGTGGTGGAGGTTTTATGGTTATGTATGACAGTGAAACCTCAAAAGAATATTCAATTGATTATAGAGAAAAAGCCCCTGCTCTTTCAACACGAGATATGTATCTAAATGATGATGGGTCGTTTAATGATAAATACTTGTCAACATTTGGTTATTTATCTATTGGGGTACCTGGAACGGTTGCAGGCCTTTGGGAAGTGCATAAACAGTTTGGTTCTCTTCCTTGGAGCGCTCTTATAGAAGATGCTATTAATTATGCAGAAAGTGGTTTTTACATGACAGATTATATGGCAGACGTTCTATATAAATACAATGAAAAAATGTCATACTTTCCAGAAACAAAAAAAATATTTCAAAAAGATTATCCAAATTTCAGAAATAAAAAACTTTTTCAAAAGGATTTAGCTAAAACATTAAGAGTAATATCTTTGAATGGTCGAGATGGTTTTTATAAAGGGGAAGTAGCCAAGAAAATTACAGATCAAATGCAATTAAATGGTGGGTTAATACAATCCGCTGATTTAGAAAATTATAATCCTGTTTGGAGAGAACCTATTATTTCTTCATATAGAGATAATAAAATTATAACAATGGGTCCTCCCTCCTCTGGTGGAATACATGTTATACAAATGTTAAATATATTAGAAAATTATGATTTAAATGAATTAGGACATAATTCAACTGATTATATTAATCTTCTTACCGAAGTCATGAAGCATGCTTATGCCGATAGGTCTAAATATCTTGGAGATCCTGATTTTTTTGATGTTCCTATAGACAAGATAATTAGCAAAAAATATTCTGATGAAATTTTTAATAGTGTGGCCTTGGGACACAGTGTTCCTGCAAAAGATATTCACCCAGGCATGTACTTAGATAATGAAAGTCACGAGACAACTCATTTTTCTGTTGTTGACGCTGATGGGAATGTTGTTTCATCAACCTACACATTGAATTCAACATTTGGTTCTGGTGTTGTAATCAAAGAGACAGGAATATTAATGAATAATGAAATGGATGACTTTTCTGCAGCTCCTGGAATACCTAATCAATTTGGTTTACTTGGTGCAAAGGCAAACGAAATTGTTCCTGCAAAAAGACCTTTGAGCTCAATGACCCCTACCATTGTTATGAAAGATGATGAGTTATTTTTTACTACCGGAAGTCCTGGGGGATCAAGAATAATCTCTGCAGTTTTGCAGTCGATAATAAATATAATAGATTTTGATATGAATTTAGAGCAGGCAACATTTGCAAAGAGAATACATCATCAATGGCAACCTGATATCTTAGAAATTGAACTGTCGGTAGATGACGATATTAAAAATTCATTAAAAGAAATGGGTTATTTTATTAATTTTGTAGAACCACGAACCTGTATTCAAACTATAATGTATCAAAATGGTGAATTCACTGGTTATGGAGACTTTAGAAGACCGGATGCATTTGCTTCAGGAAATATAAATGATAGATAAACTTTTAATAATAGGTGCCTATGCGATTCCTGTAGTTTTATTATTACTGTTTTGTTTTTATATAACTAAAAAATAGTAAATTGATAAGTGCTTATAGCTTTACTCATATAAATAGCCTTGATTCTTTCACATCGATTGAATTAATTCTCTTTTCAATTATCTTTTTATCCTTTGGGAGTTTTGCATCTTCTTTGATATTCAGGTTAAGTCCTAATAACAGCAAAAATATAAATATAGTTTTCCCAAGATCGTTTTGTCCAAATTGCAAAAATACATTAAAAATTCTTCATCTAATTCCCTTGGTTGGCTATCTTGTTCAAAAAGGTAGATGTCAGAAATGTAATAAAAAGATTTCGTTATTTTATTTATTTTCAGAAATTCTATTTTTATTGACTGGTATGGTTGTTATATTTCTATATGGAATGACTGTTATTTCCTTTTTTCTTTTCTTTATTTTTTTTCTTTTTTTTATATTATTTTTTTTAGATCTAAGATTTTATTACTTACCATTTTCAATAAATATAATCCTAATTTTGGTCGGCTTATCAAGTAATTATTTTTTTAATATATTTGTTGATGAAAGTGCATATCTTCTATCCATTCCAAAAGATTTATTTGGATTTTATGGTTTATTGCTTGGATTTTTTTCTTTGTGGTTAATTAATTTTATTTTTAAGGTATTTTCTAAAAAAGATGGTATTGGAGGTGGCGATTTTATTTTATTTGGTGCAATAGGATCTATTTTTGGGCCAATATCCTTACCAATAATTCTTTTTATTGGTTCATTGTTTGGATGTTTGATGTATATATTTTTAAAAAATGCAGCTAAAAAAGAGATTCCATTAGGTTCGTGTTTAATATTAGGTTCTTTTGCATATTTTGTTATTAAAAAGTTTGAACTTTTTAATCATTTATTAGTCTTATAATTGTAGACCTTTGAATATCCTCTTAATTCATATCCCCTAGGTCTTTAAAGCAGGTAGAAATACCTGCTTTTTTTTAAAAAGTCCTATTAAATAAAATGAAACATGTTATAAATACTAAGATTTCAATTTTTATAAATAATATGATGAAAAAAATAACCTTACTAATTACAACAATTTTTTTAATAAATGCATGCTCGCAAAATGAACAAGAGGTTGATACAACTTCTGAGTCTTTTGTTGAATATGTTTGGCATAAATCTGGGCCTGATTTTTCAGCAGAAAACCTAGCAATGCTTATCAATACATGGAACGGCATGATCGATGGTATGCAATGCAAGGGGATGACAGGTGCAAATATCTTGACTCCAGAAGTTGAGAGCGACGGTTATGACTTTATCTGGGTTTTATTATGGAATTCAAAAAGTAGTCGTGATGAATGTTGGGATGATTGGACCACCAATAAACAGTCTGAATGGGATGTTATTGTCGATGGAATAATGCAGCCTGACTTTGATAACGTATATTTATTTGAATCAAAAGTTGGACAAAGACCGAATATAGAAAACACTTCGGGTCAATTTGTAAATGAATTCAACTTTTGTAACTACAACGAAGGCTTTTCAGATGCATCTTTAGAAACTTTTAAAAGTGATATTAGTGCAACAAATTGGAGTGATTCTTATTGGTATGTTCTTTTAGAACCTCAATTTGAACAGACTGATCCAAAGCCTGACTTTGTTTGGTTAAATTTATGGGCAAATAGTTCAGACAAGGAGATGGCTCAAACTAAATACTTTGAGAGTGATCTGCCCTCCACATCAGGTGCTGCATTTGAATGCAATCCTGTTGCGTTTTCAGGTGTAGCAATAAGAAGATAGTGGAGCGGGTGACGGGATTCGAACCCGTACCAATAGCTTGGAAGGCTATTGTGCTAGCCATTAACACCACACCCGCAATAAGTGTGAAGATTATAATAAAAAAGGGAGCAGTATGCTCCCTTTTTTAATTTTATTATGAGATTTCAAATACATCATATATTTTTGCATTAATACATTTTGCATTCTCTAAGAATTCACCTTTTATATCTGTTGCCTCAGGGTTATTTATCCATTCAGTTGATATTTCATTTGAGAAATCTTTTAAATAATAATGGTTAATCCAAATGAAGTCCTCTGAGGGTGATTCGCTTTGAAGATAAACTGCTTGGTATGGGATATCTAATGAACTAATTTTATTAGCAAACCTATCAACAGCAATTCTGAATGTTCCAAAGTTATATCCTTCATTGTAATTACATCTTAATAATTCAATTGTGTATGAAGATTTAACTGTCTCTAGGCCTGATTTAAATAAAGATAGTCCCTTTAACTCATTTTTATCAAATTTACAGGAAGCGATTTCATCAAAACCATTATTACTTAATCTATCAAGAAAATTAATATATGCATCATTTGTAGAATAATTTTGAAGATTCATTATAAATTGATCCACATAATCTGATTTTGGGAAATATATCTTAAAATAATATTCTTTAGTTTTGTTATTAGAGTCTTCTTTAACGAGATCGGAAAGGAAGGATTCTAGACTTATTAAATTAAAACCTTCATTTAATTTGCACTCAAAAAATTGCGTTGTAAATTGATAATCTGGAGATATTAGTAAATTTGCTTCTAGCCCTTCATTTAAATCTGACGAGCATGATGTCAAAAATATAACAATTAAGGATATATATTTAATAGGATTCATGGGTTAAATTATAAACAACTTAGAAAACATATTACTAAATAGATAAAAAACATAGGATTTTTTTTAATATGTAAGATAATTAATATAACGGGTAAAATTTAATATTCCCGCATTATAAAAAATTAATAAAAATGAAATCATTAAGAGTTATTTTTGTAGATCAGTTGTCTTTAAATAATCCAGTTCTCTGTGATATAGAAAAGGATGATTCTTTATTATTTTATGAGCCGTGTGAGACTTTTTATGAAATAAAACATCATAAACAAAAGATTGCTTTTTTAATTAGTTCTATGAGGAAGTTTGTTCAAAAACAAAATCACAAAAATATTATTCATTGTAAAATCAATAAAAATAAAAAGTTAAAACTTGGTTCTTACTTAAAAAATATTATCGAAGAAGGTAAATTTAAAAAAATTATTGTCTCAAAACCCTCTGATTTCAAAACAAATAAAGATCTTATGTTTTTTTGTCAATCTAACGGCATAGAGCTAGAAGTTTTAGATGATAAAAAATTTATTTCTTCTTCTGAAGACTTCACTGATTGGGCTTCAGATAAAAAAACAAGAATTCAAGAATACTACTATCGTTGGCTTAGAAAAAAATACAAAATCTTTATGCTTGAAAATGGCAAACCTGTTGGGGATAAGTGGAATTTTGATAAAGAAAATAGGAAAGGAATTTCACAACTAAAGACGGAAATCCCAGAGCGCATTAAACTGAAGCCAGACAAAATAACATTTGATGCAATGGTTGACGTTGAAGAGTGTTTTCCAGAGTCACCCGGTAGTCTTGAAAATTTTAATTGGGCAACTACGCATAAAGAAGCTGAAGATATTTTAGATGATTTCTTAGATAGATATTTTGAGAATTATGGTTCATTTCAAGATGCTATAAACAAAGATAACACCTTTATGTTTCATTCATTATTATCACCGTACTTAAACGCAGGACTCATAGATCCAAAAGAATGTATTGAAAAAGCAGAAAATAAATATTATGAATCAAAAGGTAAAATCCCAATCAATTCAGTTGAAGGGTTTATAAGACAGATTCTAGGCTGGAGAGAGTTTATCAAGGGGGTTTATTGGGAAAATATGCCACAGTATAAAAACTTAAATTTTTGGTCACATAAATTAAAACTTAATTCAAATTGGTATAAGGGGACTACTGGTATTCCTCCTCTTGATGATGCTATTAAAGAATCAAATGATTATGGGTATACACATCACATTAATAGGCTGATGATTATTTCAAATATGATGAACCTAACAGGCGTAAATCCTAATGAGATGTATAGATGGTTTATGGAGATGTATATAGATTCCTATGACTGGGTTATGGTTCCAAATGTCTATGGGATGGGCTCTTTCGCAGATGGAGGTATATTTGCAACAAAACCATATATCTGTGGTTCTAGTTACATGCTAAGAATGTCTAACTATAAAAAGGGAGAATGGTGCGATATTGTCGATGGATTATATTGGAGGTTTATTGAAAACAATATTAAATTTTTTGAATCCAATCCTAGATTAGCAATCATGACAAGATCTTTAGCAAAAATGGATAGTGAAAGAAAAAAAACAATATTTAAAAAAGCAGAGTCATTTATAGAGCAAAATAGTTTTTAGTCAGCATAATCTAGCCCTTCAAGTAAAAACGGGATGGCATTTTTAGTCATTGCCTCTGTGTTATGACCTAAATTAGATACGACCTTATAACGCCATCTGAATGGTATTTGAAATTCCTCTCCAAATGCTACTAAATTTTTGAAATAATTCTGACCTCTCTCTAGTCTATGATCGCCCTGCTTTCTTGCACCTTTGCTTGAATTTAACGTTGAATGATTAGGGTTGTCATCTTTACCACCAAGAACAAACAAGACCTGTCTAGATAAAAACCATTCGTATCTCTCTCTGTCTATTGGCATGTTTCTTGTTCCATATGGGAATGGTTCACTATTTAAAAAGGTATACCACCCTGCACTTCCTATTGCTGCTTTTTCAATATTTTGGTCTTCTCCATACATTAGGTATCTATGAATAAATTGGGAGCCGCCTGAAAAACCAAAAATACGATAAGTCGGGCTATCTAAATTATATTTACTCTTAAAAAAAGAGTAGAAAGATGATATTGAATTTTTTAAATGATTGGATTGGTTTTTTAAAAGCCTTCCAGATGAAGTGGACATTTGAAGAGTTGCATAATTAGAGTAATTTTCTTTTGTAAAATGTGGTGCAACTAATATCACATTCTTATTTTTAATATCTGCCAGCCATGCATTGAGATATCTTTCAGCGTCTCGTGAAGAACCATGAATAATAAATAATACTTTAGTATTCTCATTTACAACTTCAGGCAAGGCGTATAACAGCTCAACATCTGGCTTATCCCAAGATGCATAGGTAACTTTGTTAATATCTTTTGAATATATTTCAAATGAAAAAATTACAAATATAAGAAAAGATGTAATTTTTTTAATTTTCATGAATTTATTCTATCAATGAATTTTGATTATTGGGTTAAAATAAATAGATTAAATTTAGATCATTGAAAAAATATCATAACATCGTAGATAAGATTCATTCCTCACCATACAAACTAACGTTTGTTTCAAGTGGTGGAGGAACAAATGCTATATCTGCTCTATTAAAAGTTCCAGGTGCAAGTAATACAGTGCTTGAGTCATATATTCCTTATTCAAAAGAGTCAATGGATTCATTTCTTAATAAGAAGCCCGATCATTATTGCTCTCTTGATACATGCCTAAGCATGGCTGCTAACGCATTTAAGAAATCAAAAGAGCTTGATGCAAAAACAAAAACAAAATACCTTATTGGTATAGCTGTAACTGCTAATCTTGCTACAACTTATGATAAAAAAGGTGACCATAAATTCTTCATAGTTATCCAAACACATGAATCTACAAAATATTTAGAATGCTTCTTAGATAAAGGCAAAAGAACCAGGGACGAAGAAGAAGAATTAATAACAGGTTGTGTAATTAGCATCTTAGCCAAATCATGTGGATTTAATTTTGATCTTCCTAAGATTCAAGAAGAAATAATTATTAATGAGGTTATTGCAGAAAAACCATGGAAAAAATTGTTCAATAATAAAGTCGGTTATATCTCAAATAATAAAAATAATCCCGAACTTATTTTTCCAGGTTCTTTTAATCCCTTGCATGAAGGTCATATTAAGATGAAAGAACTTGCTGAAAAAAAAACAGGCATGCATACAACATTTGAAATATGTGCAAAAAATGCAGATAAGCCCCCTCTAACTTTTTATGAAATTAAAAGGACTATTGATCAGTTTCAAAATGATGAAAGTTGGATGCTTACGTCTGCAGGAAGGTTTAGTGAAAAAGCAGAAATGTTTCCAAATTCAGTTTTTATAATTGGAGCTGACACCCTTATGAGAGTATTTGATGAAAAATTTTATAAAAGTTATAAAGATATGATGGAGCATATTCAAAGATTCAATGACCATAATATTAATTTTTTAGTATTTGGTAGAAAAGTTGCTAAAAAGTTTATTTCGCTAAAAGATATAAACGTACCTGAGCTTATAAAAGATAGATGCACTGGTATTGAAGAAGATAGCTTTAGAGATGATATATCATCTACAGAACTTAGATTAACTAAAAATTAATTATGAGGAGGTAGTTTGGCCTCGACAAACCATTCATGAACGCGTTTGACAGGATTAAACTTTTTTAATCTCATTTTTTTATTTTCTAAAGTAAATTTTCTAGTCTTGATAGCAGTGTAATGATAGGTGTGACTATCTCTAGTCTCATCCTCTGGTATTAAATATACTTTAGTTTGTTTTTTATCAGCCATAATTGATGCAAATTATACACAAAGTTTAGTATTAATTAATAAATTTTAATTAAATTTTCTAGCAGCATCTTCAATATCGTAAATTGAATAATCATTTATGTGCTTAAAAGATTTTCTTATATCTGGAAAGAGATCGCCTTTTTCAAGATAGCTATGCTTAAAATTATTTGAGCATAATTCTATATCAAATAAATCCCTAAAAAATGTGCAAGGGAATTTATTTTCTATTAGATCTATTTCAGGAATATCAAAATTAGAAACATTAGTTTTTATAGAAGAGTCTTCTATATGAATATTGATATTAAAGAAATTACAAAAGCTTCTTATTAAACTTGTTGATGCATTTTTTTTGGCCTGTACTGAATATCCTGCAATATGTGGTGTACTCAGATATGCATTATTGATAGCCTTTTTAGAACAATAAGGCTCATTCGACCAAACATCTGAAATATACTTAAACGTTGTTTGATTTTGCAGGTATTCCTCATCTACCACCTCACCTCGTGATGAGTTGATTAAAAACTTTAATTTGGAGTCTGTTAAGTTGCCCTGATTTAACAAGTGATGTGAAGGGAAATGTCCTGTTTTAGAGTAGGAAGCATGAAGTGAAACAATATCACAATTTAAAATATCTCTAATATTATCCTTACAGCCCTTTTTGGTTGAATCAATGTAAGGGTCATAAAAATAACTTTTAATATTAAACATATCTAATTTTTGTTTTAAAAGAGATCCAATATTTCCATAACCAACAATACCAACACTATCATTCACAGACACCTCTTTTTTACTGATTAATAAGGACATTAATGTAAGAACATAGTTCACTACAGCTCCTGCATTACAACCCTTTGCAACAAAACATTTTTTATCTGATGAAGTCCAGTTCATGTATTTATTATCTATATGATCATGTCCTGAGGTTGCAGAACCAATGAAACTTATTCTTGAATCCTTTATTAAACTGTCATCAATCTTTGAAGTCGATCTTACAAAAATTGCATCACATTCACTTATGACTTTATTATTTAAAAAGGAATCAGAAAATTTTATTACGTCCCAACTAAACTCTGCCGAAAGTTGTTCTAAAAAGTTTTCAATGTATGGAATATCAACATCAACAGCTAGCCTCATAATATAAAGCTAAAGGTCTAATTCTTTATAAAAATGAAAATTTCCATATAGAGGTGTGCGTTGTTTAGTTATAACTCCAATGGAGATCATTTCAAGCATATTTTTATGAATGTCACTTTTATTGGCAGTAAAAATTTCTATAAACTGCCCTTTATTAATATTTGGATAAATTGTCCTAATAAGACTGCCTGCTAGCAATATCCCATTACCAGGTAAATAAGTTAATGCCATATCCGATAATGTCTGAGCTAAAGATTTTATAAAACCATTCACGACCTCAACGGCAATATCGTCGTTTTCTCTAAATTTCTCATAGATTTCTTCAGAAGACATTTGGATGTTTGTTTTTATTTTATAAATATTTGATATTGCTGAACCTGAGACAAAATCTTCCAATGTGAAATGGTTAGTATTTTCTATATTATAATTTTTTTGCAAAGATAGGCTGGAATTTGTGGTATTACCAATTTCAGTTGAGATGACAATTTTATTATCTAAAGATAAAGCTGCTCCAAGCCCAGTTCCTGGACCAAAAAAAAGAACATTTTTATTAAACTGAACTCCCTCTTTTATGTATTCAATACTGTCTGAAACAAAGTCATAACTGTAAGCAATTGCTTCCCAGTCATTTAAAAGAAAACATTCTTTTAGACTAAACTTATTTTTAATATCATCAGCATCAAAGGTAAAATTTCTATTAGTCATACTAATGTTATTGTTTATTTTAGGTCCTGCTGCAGAGAGTACTAATATCTCTATATCATTTTCTTTAATAAGCTGTTCAAGATGATTTTCAAAATCATTTGGATCAAAAGGAAGCTTATTGATATCGCTTATGTCATCTGAATCTTTAGAAGCAATTGCATAGCGCATATTGGTTCCACCAATATCTACAAGCAGTGCTTTATTCATTTTTAATTAGAGTATCTTAAGCCGTAACCGTAATTAAATAATGGAGAATATTCATTATCTCCTTTATTTAATGGATTGTTGGATGATTTAGATGGCCATGAAAATGATAGCTTACCTCTAAAATCGTGATTAACAGTATTATCTATTTTGCTGAAAATAACATCATTAATACCTTCAATAGCTGTACCAGGCAGCCAAATACTTACAAACGAACTTGAAAGGCTAAGCTCATCATCCACAATAAGAGGCCTTCCTGATAAAAATAGTGAAATTATAGGAATGTCCTCTTTAGAGAGATTTGTCATTGTTTCGATCATATCTACATTCATAGCTGAGAAATCTAGACTATCTATATCTCCAAACCCTTCTGCATAAGGAGTTTCTCCATAAACCATAATTATGTAGTCAGGTTTGTTGGTATAAGTCCCATCTTCAGAAAATTCAACTTCGCCACCTAAATTATTTATGTGACTGGAAAGGGAATCAAAAATACTCACAGTATTAGGAAAATCATCATTTGATATTGCTGTGCCCTCCCAGGTTTTTCCTTGCCATGTAATAGTCCATCCCCCCATTTGATTTTCAATAAATTTAGATTGTTTTCCGACAACTAAGAATTTTTTATTTGGATTCATTGGTAAAATATTATTATTATTTTTTAACAATACAATAGACTCCCTAACAGCTTGCCTTGCTATGTCTCTATGGCTCTTACCATCAATATAATTATTCTTATACTCATGAGGTTTTCTGCCATCAAATAATCCTAAATGTTTTTTTACACTTAAGATTCGTCTTATAGCATCATCAAGTCTTTCTGTAGAGATAACTCCAGATTTGACTTGCTCAAGGGTATTCCAATAAAGTGCTTCCCATTCAGTAGGTACCATATAAACATCAACTCCAGCATTAAAGGCTTCAGGACAATTTGAATCTTTACACCCTGGTAGCTGTCCATGCCCATTCCAGTCTCCAACAATAAAACCATCAAATTCCATTTGAGATTTCAGTATGTTATTGAGGAGATATTCATTACCATGACTCTTAATCCCATTCCAAGAATTAAAGCTAGCCATAATCGAAATAGCACAGGAATCAATTGCATCATAGTAAGGCATTCCGTGAATATCTCTTAATGATGATTCATCAATAATTGTATTACCTTGATCAATGCCATTAAGAGTTCCACCATCTCCAAGAAAATGCTTAGCTGTTGCAAGAACATGGTTGCTATCTAAGAAATTAGATCCATCACCCTGCAAACCAAGAATAAAGTTTTTACCAAGTTTTGAGACTAATTCAGGGTCTTCGGCAAAACCTTCATAAGTTCTTCCCCATAAATCATTTTGAGGAACCGCAATAGTAGGAGCAAACGTCCAAACTATCCCTGTTGATAAAACCTCTTTAGCGACTGCTTCACCAATATTTTTCAACAATTTCTCATTTCTTGTGGCACCAAGAGCAATATTATGTGGAAATATAGTAGCGCCTATAACATTATTATGACCATGAACAGCATCGGTTCCCCATAAAATAGGAACTTTTATACCATTAACTTCTGTTGAGGCATCATAATAACTTTTACTTAAATTTTTCCAATCCTGAATATTGCTATCTTTGTTTTGATTTGGAAATCCTCCACCACCATTCAATATTGTTCCAAAGTGAAATATCTTTGCCTGTTCAGGTGTCACACTATTAATTTCAGGCATTATAATTTGACCAACCTTTTGTTCTAAGGTCATATTTTTAATAATGTTATTAACAAAGCCTGTGTTGTCAGGTAATTTGCATTCATTCTTATTAGACCAATCGATGTCAGCTGAAATACTAATACTAAATATAATTATTGGTAAAAATTTATTCATAGTTCTTAACCTAACGTGATGTAAATTAAAGCAAGAGCACAAACAATTATTGATGTGTTTATATTAAATGCCTTTGTAGTAGTAAAATCTATTCCATTTAGATCAATTGCTTTTTCTTGATCTTTAAATCCTTGATAAATACAAGTTAAATAGCATCCTAGTCCTGATGTAAAAAATACAGCTCCCATTCTATGAATGTAAGGGAATTCTGGAAATGATGCTTGGATAAAAACTGACATTACAACAGAAAGTATTGCTGCCACCAGCACCGATAATGCAGTAGCTTTCTTCCAGAAAAGCGCAACTAAAAATATAACCAATATCCCAGGGGTGAATAAACCTGTAAAGTTTTGAATATATTGAAAAATTTGATCAGAGTTTCCAAGAATAGGTTTAGCCATAACCAAAGCTATCATCATAGATACTACAACTGCAGATCTTCCTATCTTGATTAGATTAGATTGTGAAATTTCATTTTTTGAGAATGATCTACAAATATCCATTGTGAATATAGTACTGATGCTATTAGTCATAGAGGCTAGTGATGAAACAATTGCTGCAATTAATGCTGCAAAGGTTAACCCCAATAATCCATTTGGTAATAATTCAATCATCATTGTTGGATAGGCTTGATCTGTTTTTTCAAGAACAGGAAATAATACTGCAGCACAAATTCCTGGAAGCACAATTACTATTGGCATTAATAGTTTTAAATATGCAGCAAACATAACTCCTTTCTGAGCTTCTTTTATTGATTTTGCACCCAGAGCCCTTTGAGTAATGTATTGATTAAATCCCCAATAGGCAAAATGCCCTATCCAAACTCCAGCACCTATTAAAATCCAAATTCCAGGTAGATTTTTATAAGATGGATTATCTGGTGACAAAATCATGTCAAATTTTTCAGGCATTTGCTGATAAACCTCTACAAGTCCAGTTCCAATATATCCATTTCCTATTTTATTAAGTGCAATAAATGAGACTGCTAAGCCTCCAAATATTAAAAGAATGACTTGCACGATATCTGTCATAGCCACTGCTTTTAATCCTCCTGATAAAGAGTATGCAAGAGATAAAACCGCTAAAATAATCATTCCATTTGTAAGCGATAATCCTGTTAGTGTATTTATTGCAATAGAGCCTAACCACAGAACAGCAGTTAAATTTACAAAAATATAGACAGTTAACCAAAAGAAAGATAAAACTAAACTAACTCTTTTATCAAACCTTTGCTCTAAGAATTGAGGCATCGTATAGATTTTTTTTTCTAAAAATAAAGGTAAAAAATATTTAGCCATGACTATTAAAGCTATCGCAGCAGTTAACTCCCAAACAGCAATAGCCATTCCAACAACAAATCCCTGTCCAGACATACCAATTATTTGTTCTGCTGAAATATTAGCAGCAATTAACGAAGCGCCAATTGCCCACCAAGGAAGCGATCTGCCAGCAAGAAAGTAATCTTCGGCATTTCTCTCAACTCCATGCTTCTTTCTTGAAACATAAGTTGCGAGACTGATTATTCCAATACAATATAGTCCAACGATTACCCAATCTAACGTATTAAACATATGTGCTCACTTTTTTGAAATTAGTTGGTATTGTAACAATTATTAGAATGGTCTTTCTAAAAATATTTATAATTAAAAATTGATAATCTGCATTGCTTCAGAATGTTCTTCTGAAAAAATTCCAGACAACATAATAAATTTTAGTGATTTCTTTTCTTTAAAGTAATTTTTTAATACCTTCTCTGCTTTACTAAGAGTAATCTCATGATTGTTTAGTCGTGGAATATAAAAACATATTGCTGATCCAACTAATGACATTTGCTTTAATGTGTTCTTGTTATTTGTAAAAGTAAATATAGGAATACCATTGGGTTTTGCATTTGAAATATAACTTGCAGTTGCTCCTGTTCTTGTTACTGCAATAATTCCATCAGCATCAATTGATTCTGCTAGATTCTTTGCTGCTACTGCAATTGATTCCCAATCTGAATTGGTTATTAAATGTCTTTCATATCCTAACGTTTTAAATTTCTCAGTTTTTTCTGAAATAGATTTTATAAATTCAACACATTCAATAGGATATTTACCAATACTTGTTTCTCCAGATAGCATCAATGCATCCGCTCCTTCGTATATTGCATTTGCAATGTCAGTTACTTCAGCCCTAGTTGGAGTAGGGTTTTCAATCATTGATTCAAGTAAATGTGTCGCTACTATAGATCTTGTGCCCCATTTTGCACATGCATACATTATCTTTCGTTGAATATTTGGCAAGTCTGTTAGACTAGTTTCAATTCCTAAGTCACCTCTTGCAACCATTACCCCCCATGCTGAACTACAAATGTCATCAATGTTATCTAGCCCTTCCTGATTTTCAATTTTTGCAATAATTTTAGATGAAGACTTTTTTTTGTTAATAATGTCGGAAAGAATTTTTAAATCATCACTAGTTCTTACAAAAGATGCAGCAATAAAATCAACTCCATTTTTAATACCAAATTCAATATCTTGAATATCTTTTGTTGTTATTGATGGCATATCAATCCTTACTCCTGGTAAGTTTACATGCCTCTTTGAACCGAGTTTCCCACCATGAATTACTTTGCACAGCAATGTATCTGATTCTTTTGAAAGGACCTTAAAATTAATCAACCCATTATCAACTGTTATTTTAGACCCAACGTCAACACTATGAACAAGGCCTTTATAGTTTACTTTTATTGAAGAGGTCTCAACATCAATCTCATCTCTTACAGTTAAAGTTACCTCATCACCTACATTGAGATCTATAGGTATATTTGTATCACCTGTCCTTATTTCAGGGCCTTGTGTATCAAGTAATATTGCTATCTTGGATGTTGTTCCATCATTAGATGAATTTATTTTATTAATTTTATTAATAATTTGAGAGGCTGAATTATGAGTTGCATGAGACATATTAATTCTAGCAACATTCATACCAGCTTTATTTAACTTTTTTAAAATAGATAATTTATTGGTTGCTGGACCTATCGTGCAAATAATCTTTGATCTAGTGAATTTCATGGCAAAATTTTATCAATAATATTAATTTATTCAACACAAAAAAAAACAGAGACTTGCTCTGTTTCTTAATTCGAGGTCCTCAGGGGTCTAAAGTGAGATTTTCTTCAGCTCCTTGGATTCTTTCTCTTGAATCCTTGGTGGATTTGCAAGCTATTTTTTATCATCGACTCCTGCAAATGCTTTCACCCTTCGGTCTCTTCTTCTGGCTTCTCTCTAGAACTTCTGTCTGCAGTTAGCTTCTAGTCGGTTGCCTTCGATACTTATAATATTACTCTTACTAAAATAGTTGTCAACACTTTTTAGTAAAAATAATATACTTTTTTTATAAAATATTTTAGGCAAAAAAAAACAGAGACTTGCTCTGTTTCTTAATTCGATTCCTCAGGGGTCTAAAGTGAGATTCTCTTCAGCTCCTTGGATTCTTTCTCTTGAATCCTTGGTGGTTCTGCAAGCTATTTTTTCTCATCGACTCTTGCAAATGCTTTCACCCTTCGGTCTCTTCTTTTGGCCTCTCTCTAGAT